>Ga0193738_1000522_pt1 | contig 19125 bp, 35 predicted proteins | sample L2a1metaG_FD_144927 | JGI IMG/M metagenome (GOLD analysis project Ga0193738, IMG submission 144927) | Soil microbial communities from a riparian zone of the East river system, Colorado, United States - L2a1 | ecosystem: Environmental > Terrestrial > Soil > Riparian zone | place: USA: East River...
CGCACCTCAACTATATCTTTCCCAACGTGGTAGTGGCCTGTCTTCATGGACCCCCACTTGCACAGGATGGTCTCAACCTCCTGCGCGTTACACCAGCGGTCGTTCGCGGGCGGCGCCTTATGGGGCTGGAAGAATGTAAGCAGGTTACGGTACAGACCCTCCGGGGTCTTGTCAACGGCGGTGAAATCCTTATCCGTCGCCAGTAGGTCCAGCGCCTTGCGCGGCGAATCATACATCAGGCCGATGTTGGGGTCAAACTTCAGCGGCTGTCCGTAGACCCGCTCCATCATGTCGGCGACCTTGAACGCGATCCACGGGCCGAAGAGCGGCCAGGTACAGACAGCCCTCATTACCTCATTCTCGGTCGTGGCGCCGGATAGGCTGCGCACCCAGTATTCTGGCTTCTCCCGGCGTAGGAAGTCGATAGTCTGGACGCACTTCACGCCCCGGAAATGCCGCCGCTCCGTCGAGCGCGGCCAGCGGTCGTGGGTGTTGCCTGCGTTCATCCCGGCGGCCAGCGAGGTGTTGTTCCCAAGTATGACCTTCGGTGCCATATCCGGATCATCGTTCCGGGCGGCGGTGGTCATGAAGTCCCAGAAGTCCTTGCCCTCGTATTCGCTGAGGTAGGCCGCCACGCCGAGATGATAGAAACACCAGTAAGCGATCAGCGCCCGCGCCAGCTGCGGTTCAGGAAGCCTGGCCTTGTACAGGCCAGAGTAAACAGGGTCAAGGTCCTGGGTGCGGATCAGCTGCGTTCCGAATACCCGAATGTCATTTACTTCCACGGTGGTGATCCCTCCCCTTCGGTAACTTTAGTCTGGTACGGGTGGTATGTATTGAAATAGGTAATAAGCGCAATGCGCATATGTTCAGCCAGATGCAGAGCATCCGCTTCATACAACCCACTAATCAAAATACCCAGATCAACTTTGCCGCTTTCGTCTACCGGGGAAACGTTACACTCAATCTGGATAGACATCACTCGCCCTTCGATTTCTGATTGATCTCCTCAATCCGCGCGATGGCCGACATATGGTCAAAGGCGTTTCGAAGTACCGCAGCGCATTGACTATAGGCGGGATGATCCTGCGCGACGGCGCGTAACTGGAGGATTAGATCGCGGACTTTTGACTGCACGTTTGCTTAGCTCCTTATCGGTCACCTTACGCCCGTCGAATGAGGTAAGTTCCGCACACTCCATGCAGAGGCTCAACAGATCAGGGAAGGGCGGCTTACACAGCGTCGCCGGGCACCACGCGCACTTCATATATATTCTAACCGGCCGGTCCATTACATATTTCCCTGCTCAAGCTTCCACATTCGCCACTTCTGATAGAAGGCTTTCCAGAAGCGCCACGCCCCGGCGGGCAGCTGGCGCCATTCCGACTTATCTGCGATGGCGTAGTTCATCCAGCTACGCGCCTGGTCTGGGTCCTTCATATTGCTACAGGCGAAGCCCTCGTCCCGTGCACTGGTCGCGATTTCGTGGGGCTGGAGTTCACGCATCCAGTCCAGCACCGTCTCCTCCCCCATGCATGGGAAGTTATCCGGGGTCACGTCAAGGATGCGGCGTGGCTGTGGTGGTTCCCGCCCCCGTACCCAGTCAAGCTGTCGTACCCCGTACAGATCAGCTGGGTGCTTTACCCCCTGTAGGAACATTCTCCGGGTGATGATCTGGCGAATCTTAGCCCCATCGGCCGGGTTGTTGAAAAGTTCCCCGATGAGGTCGCGGTCGGATAGCTGGCGTAATATCGTCACTGTCTTCATCGACATCTCCTAGCACTAGCAGATCGACAAGCGGTCGAAGGCTAGCGCTAGATCGCAGGCCCGTCTAGCCCCTTAGGTCTGCGATGAAATCGCCCCAGACGAAACAGTCGCGCCACTGGGTCTCGCGCACCCCCGGGACCGACACGGAGAGCATTTCGTTCTCTGCGGGGTTATCGGCCCAGTCAAGAGAGTTCGAGTTGACCTGAACAATCTCCCAGGTATCAGAGGGGGTCTGTTCGTCCCCCTCGTGAGTTTCATCGGCGGCGATACGCCACTTTGCCCAGTAGTACCCGGGCTTCATCGGCACGTTCATAGTGTGGTAATCCCCGGGTCTTTCTTGAGGTCTGAAAATTTCAGCGCCAATGCTGATCCGAGCAGCTCAGAGCCGCAGCGCGGCTTACCTTCATTCCCGTCAGAGCAGGAAAGGCAGCCAGACGGCGGACAAACATCGAGAGGTTTGAAAGGCGCCCCAGGGGCGGCGCGGGTGTAGAATGGTACCCGATGTCCGTGACAGGTATCGGCGGTCAGCCAGTCACCGCCAATAGACTTGAACGTTCCATCAGCCTGTTTCGGCCCATACTCGAAACATGTCGCGTAGGTCATGCCAACCTCAGTCGCCTTTTTCTGATAGCGGCGATGGCCTTCCATTCGATACTCCAGATTAACGACGCGCTGCTGACCTGAGCTATTCTCTGTGAATAGCTCTTTGAAGGCCGCCGCGCGGTTGTCGCCAAACTTCTTCACCATGCGCTCTACCATAGCGCCAGCCCAGGGATAGTTTGCCTCGACGAACTTCACGATGACGTGATCAACGCCGCAGGACGCCAGCTTCTCAAATAACTGCTCGATGTCCTCGTGGGTGACAATCCCGGCGATGATTGGGTTGACCTGGATCGAAATGTAGATGCCCTGACGGTGAAGTTCTTTCAGCTCACCCCAGATGTACTCAAGCGTCGCGCCCTTAGGTGATAGCCGACGCCAGTCGTCTTCGTGCGGGGTATTGATGCTGCGCTGGGCGTACGAATGTGGATTGCGCTTCATCATATCAATCGCCCAGTCTGGATAAGCCAGCCGGGTGAGAAAGAAGATCGGCAAACCCTCATCCACAAACGCCTGCGCCCCCGCCTGGGTGTTGTGGTAGTAGGATTCGAGGCTATTGAACGGATCGTGAAAGCTGGTGAAGTAACCGGCCTGCGCGCTGCGCATCGCCTTCAGCTGCTTACGCACGTGTGGCCCGTAATTCATCGGGACCGCCGTTAAGCCTGCCCCGCGATAGCCGCGTCCACCAGCGTTGATATAACAGAACCCGCACTGAACCTCGCAGGTGCCAGTATAAGGACTGGTAAGGATGGCATCCGTAAAGCACGGCCGCTCTCGCTTCCCCCGGATGAAGCCGTCACCCTTGCTGGAGTACCAGCCGCGTAGCTCCTGCGGGTTGCTGATCCTAATGTGGGGTATCGGGTCCAGGTACACGCGTACATCACGCATGTTTTCCTCTTTCGCCCCGCGCACCATACCAATCTTGGCTTCGCGCGAGCGCATCTCGCGACCGGTAAGCGGATCAAAACTCTTTTCAATCGGCCCCAGGAAGTCGCGCATATCGGGGTCAGTACGCATGTAGTACTGGTAGAGTTGTGTGTTGCTCTCTTCCTGATCAACCCAGGATTGCTCAGTGGTCATTATGGTTTAGCCTCCTGTGACGTTGTCTGCATGAAGCGTTCTAGCTTGGCGCGTTTACCAGCCCATCCGCTATCGATGGCGGTCTGCCGCATCAGGCCCAGTGAGTGGGTCATGACCCCGGTATAGGTCGCTTCACCGTACTCAATACTCAGATGGTCAACGTTCGCCATACCATCTGGCCGGTTCTCTTTCCCAAACCGGATCAGCTTGGAGGCGGCCAGAATAACCTCAGCGCATTCCTCCATGAGGATCGTGAGTAGTTCCTTCTCATGTGCGGTGAGCGGTGTTCCAGTCGGGATATAGCGTTCAGTCATAACAACAACTCTCTTATACGTTGGAAGGCGATTTCACGATCAAGCCACGGGGCGTCTACCCCGGCAGCAGTTAGCCGCCGCTGGACCCGCTTAAGGTCGGTGTGCTTGCGCGTCGTCTGATAGGGGTCTACCGCAGTGTGGACCCCGCGCGCCGCGCGCCGCTTGTTAATGTAGGCTAGACAATCCTCTAGCGGGGTGTCAAGGTAGATTACATGGACAGGACAGATCGCGCCCCACGCGACCGTGCGGCCAACTTCATTACTCTCCATGAGCCCTTCAAATAGCACGTGATAGCCTTTCCGCGCCCAGTCAGCAATATTGTTCATCCGGTACTGGCGCGTGCGATAGGGTCCCCACTTGGTAATATCCGCTCCGCCACCCTGAAGTCCATCGCGATAGTCCCCAAAGATGTACAGGCTGCCGCTAGTATAGCCTGTTATTTTCCCATTTTCAACCTGTTCTTTCCAGTCACCACCCCACCACGCCTTAACCTTGCGGACCAGCGTTGTCTTGCCGCTGCCTGACGTTCCCCGGACTGAAATGATCATCTAGTCCACATAATGGGTATTAAGCTGTTCCATCAGCTGCGGATTGTTACTGGTTGCCGTGAGGATGGCCGTGAGACAGCCGGGACAGGCGTTGAAGCCTTGGCGCGTGTACTTCAGGACGCGGCGCATCGTACTCAGAGGAAATGTGATCTTGTTTATTGCTAGCCGTTTCCGCCCCAGGTCCCATAGCGCATAGTCACCACAGTAGAGGGTTTCCCCGTCGAAGGCAAACTGACATATGGTAAAGTCAAACGACTCAATAACCTCTTGCGCAATAGCGTAGTAGGCGAACCGGATCAGCTGGACATCGCGCTCTTTCCCCGCCAGCATCCCGGTAAAATGGACATGGTGTTCAGTTTCCTTCCTCTGGGTAAACCCCATAGACTCAAGCAGGGTCTTACAGTCGGCCAGCTGATCCTTATCGCGGAAAAAGAGGTCAAAATCGGATTCCGGTTCCTGCCCAAGCAGGGTACGCCGCAGCGCGCCCCCCGCAACCCACGGACCCTGCTTTGATAGGTAGGGTAGCTCGCCCAGAGCCATAGCAAGCGTGGTCTCCTCGTAGGGCTTGTCGGTCGAGCGGGCAAGGAAGTCCTGAAGATTAAATTTGTTCATTGTCGTTTGATCCTTTAGCCATATAGACCAGCTGGTCTATGACGTGTTGATAATTCTCCGGCGACGTGTTGCGCCACAGGTAGGCTAGAATGCAGATCACCTGCGGCGTCATTAGCCGGTTCATACAGTTCATAGCGCGGGGATGAAGGTGGGGCATCTAGCCAATATCCTCTTCAAGACGGCGCGTCAACCAGTCACGAAGTTCCTTCGCCTCTGGGATGTCGCAGACGACCACACCGTAGTTTTTCACCGTGATTATCATAGACTCAGCGGTGAAGTGGACCCGCAGTAGGTCCTTACCTGGACCACCTTTGATCACATAGTCACCCTCAATCGTTTCAATGACCATAATCTATCCAATATTCCAGAAGAGTGCCTTGCCGTAGCGCGCCTGGCCTTCCCGCAACCACCAGCGATAAGCCTTGAGGTCGTAATATTCGTTACATCCGAATTCTGGTGACTCCACATCTCGCGGGGATGCATCGGCGTAGCTGAAACCCTCATCAATGATCGTGACCCCCTGCCCCGCCGCCGGGACTTCTGACATCCTATCCAGATACTGCCGCAGGGCGGGATGCGGGCGGGCGTAGCCTAGGTGAACAATAACGGCTACCGCCGCATCCCCCAGGCCCTGCAGTACTCCAGCCGCTATCGTGCCGGAGGATGCCGAGACTAGCACGGCATTGATATCCGGTGGCAGGCGGGTGCGATCCACCTCGGCGGCCGTCTCGGTTACGCTCTCGTGCAGCTTCAGGGCGTTCGGCATCATGTAGCGGCCGTCTATCTTAAACCTTGCCAACACCCGGTTGTAGAGGATGAAGGAGCGCTCCGCCGGCATCGGGATCAGCTTCGCGCCGAGCCTTGCTGCCTCCGCCTGCTGCGGCTTGATCGGAGCGTGCTGCTCCGCCTTCTTCACCGGGTAGTACAGCTCACACTGCTTCCCTAGGAGGGCACACGCCCGCGCGACGGCGTGGCCCCCCTGCGAGTGCGAGGTATCCAGCACCCCGATTACCGGTTCCGGCCGCGCCGCGATGCGCGCCCAGACGCCGCGTGTTTTTGAAAAGTTCGGCCCGCCGGGGCAACACATTTCCTCGTGCTTGACGTAAAGTCCAAGGTTGTCGTGGTAGGTGACCGGGGTATCCGTAACACACATCGTCATTTTCGTTCCGCTTCCTCCGTCAGGCGCTGAAGCTTCTGCTGGGCCTTGGTTAATAGTTCCTTGGTGAAGGTTTCAATCTTCAACATGGAGTTATAGTCGCTTTCGGCCTCTGTATACTTCTGTTCCGCGTCGCGCGCCCGCGCCAGGATCAGACGATGGATATCGCTAATCCCGTTGACAATCTCGCGCTGTGCCTTGATCGGATCAAACTCGGTCATCCCCACCTCCCACATCGGTCACACATTCGCATCCCCGGAACCCGGTGGTCCATATTAACCCAGTGGTGGCCATCTCACTTCAGGAAACCGGGGGCCACACTGAGCAGTCCTAGGATAATCAGACTGCCCCCGGCGGCGGCCTTCAGGCCGATAGACCGGCTGTAGTAGCCGATGTTCACTAACACCAGCATCGTCAGGAACACTATGCCGCTGTGGATCACCGCCCCTGCTCCTTCTTGGTATCCGGCCTTGGACGGGGAAGTGGAACACGCAAATCGGGGATCGATGTGATTGTACCAACCTTCTGCCCCCGCTTATCGTAGAGCGGGGCTTCCTCTGCCCAGGCAGAGCCACCCAGCACCATTATCAGTACAACCACCGCGATCATCACTTCACCCTAGTTCAGAAGATCAAGCCCCAGTATCTTGCGAATTTCCGGTGACAGCTGCTTGGCTGCATCCTGCCCCGACGGGCTGCGTGCCCATTCGTCGCTTTCCTCCTTCGTCGCGTCGAACTCCCCAGCCGCGACGCGCGCCGCAAACTTGGTGAAGCCCGCCTTCATCAGCTCAGAATAAAGCTGCGTGACCGGACAAACGTAGGTGTCGGCGTAATCATCGAACTCACCGGTCTCAGCCCGCTTAGCGAATGCCTCGTACTGTTCTGCATTGCCCGGCGAGGCCAACGCCGCGATCTTGCGCAACTCAGCCGCTAGTTTGTCGCGTGTTCGCATGTTAGTAGCTCCCTTCACCGTGTGGGACGAACAGATAGACAAGGTAGTAGAGCAGGCCGAAGAAGGCCACAATCCCCAGTACGCCGGAGACTGCTGCGATCACTATCACCACCTTGATTTGCGTTTACGCCGGGCATCTTCGTAGCCCTTAAGATACCCGGCATGTTCACCCCGGCGGTGTGCCAACTCCAGAGCGCCGTCGATCTGCTTACCGAGGTGAGCCATCTTCTTAGTCCAGTCCTGTAAGTCTTCGATGCCGGGGTGACCCGGCACCTTAGCCTCTGCAAGCGCAACGATCAGCGACTTGGGCTTCATTTCCCCGGCCACTTCCCCACGTCGGCCAGGTGCAGCCGCTGCTCAATGATCCATGAGGTCTTTACTTCGCCATTGTGGACCCATGATATCTCGGCCTGAATCTGATAGCCGTAGAAGGCGAACCCGGTTACCGTCGCTATGATCGACGTATCGTCATCAATGGTAACCCGGTCGAATAAGTTGAACTTGGATTCAAGCCTCATATCCACGTCTCCAGTATGGTTGCATCGTCAAGTGGTCCCGGCATGATCCGATACAGTCCAGGCGGTACGATAGCCCTCAGTTCAACTACGTGATCTGAGTACCAGGCGGCTGGGTCTGGCTGTATCTGTCTCCAATTAACTATGTAATGGGCACGCAGCACGTAGCCCTGAGGGAAGTCCTTCGGCTTGCGGTAGATCGTCCAGTGCGTCATAACCGCGTTGGGCGGCGGGCGGCGCTCGACAGGCAGACCTATCCCGGGCGGCTGGCTGAAGTACCGCCTGCTCTTCTGAGTGCCCCTCAGTGCGCTCTTCATTTGACCTTCTCATAGCGGAAGGGATAGGCGGCCGCATTGGGCGACCAGCAGTGAACAATATCAAGACAGCCGCGACATATGAAGCGCTCTGTCTTGTCCATATAGGTCCCAGAGATACCGTGGGCCGTATCGATCATGTGGGTGTATTCAACACCGCCGCAGGTAAGACAGGCAGGCCCAGTCACCACACGTCCTCCGAAAACAGCTCAGGATGTTCGAAGACATAGGGGACGCCCTTCGCATCGCGGCGCCCAGCGATCAGCTGCGCGGCTTTCTCGGCGATCTGCCGCGCCTCCGTGCGATTGACGAACTTCCCCTCCGATGTAACAAACCCCTGTCTGCCGGTTATCGGGATAGGTAGACCAGCGCGAGCCATCGCCCGCATTATGTCATGATGACGCCCGGGGCGCGGCACGAAGCAGACCATCTCACCGTGCTTGATCGCCGCTGCAACAATTTCCTTCATGGGTGTAACGTGGTGCGCGTCTCAGCGACGATTGCATGCTTTCGTAGCGGGTACTTCGTGCGTTCCCCGTAGGTTCCATTCTGGGCGATATTTACCCAGCGGCCAAGCAGGGCCTGTAGCCGCTCAATCTCGTCGGCGGCCTCCCTCTGGATTGGCGGTACGGGGAACTCACGCCAGCCGAACTCTGGCTCGCCGTTCGGCATCGTCGGACCATTGGCATACCTGCCACGTAGCCGGTCGGTCAGCTTACTGCTGATCTCCACCCTCAGGTTGAGGAACGGATCGATGATGGTGCGTGTACTCATCACGGTTTACCGAATGGCTTGCTGGGTTCCGGGCGTGGCGGTCGCTCGGTAATCTGGGACGGTCCAGTATTGTGACCGCCCTTTACCGTGTAGCCTTCTGTGAGCGGCCGGATCGTACCCGGGCGGCGCTGATCATAAAGCCGCGATAGTTCTGCGTGGGCCTCGCGACAGACGAACGACGCATCACCAAAACCTTCGCCAAACCGCTTCAGGCGTTCCAGCAGGTCAACAGGCGGGTGAACCCCCAGCTTCTCTTCGACCCAGCTGACCTCATCTGAAATCTGTTCGCGAACATTCGGCGCTTCGGTCAGGTCGTAGAGGGTAACCAGGCGCACCAGGATCGTACTCAGATAGTGCTTATCATCTTCGGAGATTCCGCGCCGTTGTAGCCTGAGCGCCGCCACGATGGCGTCGCGCTCCTCCTTATCAAGGCGGATGCTATCCCGGCTGCCGGTGGAGCGGGAGAATATCATCTGCTTAAACTTTTCTTCAAGGATTATCGTGTCCATCACTTCATCCCCTTCGGTAGGTAGACAACACACCAGCCCTTCTGTCCCTGCTTAGTGGGCTGGGACCGCCGCTGTTTGATAACAAGACCACGAATGACCAACCGCTCTAGGATTTTCCGCATATCCGCGTAGCCCATATCGGGTTGAGCCGTCCATCCGCTCTTCGCAGTCCACTCTCCATAAGCATGGAGCGCGTCCATGGTCTTCCTCTGGGAGTTTCCAAGAACTCTCATAGATTATTCCTAACAAGGTGGTTCAGAAGGTCCATGGCCTGTTTCTTCGTCGCCGGATTGCCGTCCACATACCAGGCGAAGCGCTTGCACGCCGGGTAATAGGCGCAGACCACGTTGCCACGCGCCGCCTTACCAGTGACCTGGTATCCGGACCGCCGCATCGCTTCGGCCTCTATCGCCCGCTGGATGGGTAGCTTCACCCTATCTATCCTTACCATAGATACGCTGTCCCAGCTTACGTGATTCTTCGTATGATAGGCCCTTTACCCCCACCAGGTTACCGGGCGGCATGCGCGGGTGCGGGTTGCGGGTATCGCGCCACAGATGGAGCACGTAGGGGTGATTGTCGATGTGCTCTGAGGTCGGCACATGGTACTGGATCACCAGCTCATCCGCCTGCCAGAATAGCTCCTTAACGAAGCACATCTCAAGCCAGTTGGGACAGCGGTTCGCCGTGCTGACGCTAACGTGCTCCCACCCCTGCGACTCGGGTTCACTGGCATCTGTGGAGACGATACGCAGCAGCGTACTATTCGGCCCCATAACCAGGAATGCCCCACTCAGACCCCATTCCGGGGAACTGAAATCAGGGTCACGCCCAGCCTCCAGCTTCTCTGGGACGGTCTTACGCATCAGTAGCCCTCCAGCCCGTTGTACCGGCGCCGGGTATGCCCGCGCGAGTATTTGCTAAATTCACAACAGCAGTTCTCGACTTCGTGCAGTTCCCACGGCGGCCATTTGGATGGCCAGAACTCATCCGACTGGCTCAATGCAAGCAGGCCGCGCATTTCAGCGATCATCTGAGTATCAGAAACCTTATGGGTGGGGAAACGCCCAAACACAAAGTTAAGCCCCATCGCGCAGCCCGGCCCGGGATTAGCCCAAGTCATTTTATCCGGCGCATTCTCCAACAGGGAGGTCCAGCGCAGGTCCGTCGCGATCTGGTCGGTCATAAACATACCCAGAGCAGGCGACTTACACCAAACACTAAACGCTTCAAGGCTGGACGTATCCGGGCGCCTCCAGTTATGGGTGTTGAACCACATCTCAATCTGCCTTAGTACCCCATCCAGCTTGGTTAGATTAAGACCAGCTGAGCGGGTGTTGATCGTATACGCACCGGTAATATACGGCCCTGGGTCACAATGGTCTTTAATTGACCGGCGCATCACATCAATATTACTGGTGTGCATAAAGTGATCAAAGGCCGACACGCCTTTACGCTTGTGGAGGAAAATCGCTTCGCCAGTCTTAACCCTGTTAAACCAGCGGAAGATCAAGACGGCGGGTAGCACTCGCGCCGAATCGCGCAGCGGCTCACGGACATTCTCACGCAGCCAGGCCGTTGTACGGTCATCCTCGCGGAACACCTCAGTGAAGCTAAACCTCTGGAGTAGCGGGTCCTGCGTCCAGGGCTTCGGCAGTCCCGCGTTGCGATTGAGCCGGATGCGGTAGCGCTCACGCGCGTAGGCGAAGAACTTATCGATCATTGGACTACCGGGTGAGCCGGTCGTTCCAGCTCAAGCTCGATGACGTTAATGGCGTAGTAGCCCGGCCTGAACTCTTCAACCCACACGCGGCCCTGCGTTGGCGGAAACTCGCGGACACCAAAAATCTTACACAGCTCAGCGAGCATAACCGGGTTCAACAGGCGCTTCTTACCCGGATAGCCAGTGGCAAATGAGACGTGGCGCAGGATACCGGCGGGCTGCTCTTCAAAGCTGATCGCGGCAGTCACCCCGCCGGGGAAGGTAAGCCCCACGGATGGAGGGCGCAATTCGGCTCCCGGCTTGCGGTCAGCTAGCTCTACCAGGAATGTATCCTGGGCCGCCGCAAGGGGACTAACTTTCTTCCACGGGATTACGTTCGCGCGAGCCTGTGCTATCGCTGCAGCTATCTCAGACTCAATCTCAGGGGTAATCATCAGTATCGTCATAATCGTAGCTCACAAAAAGGTGGGGACAGACCGGGGCCGAGCCGGGTGATCTGTCCCCTGATCGTTCTTTACCAACCCTGCCGAAGCTACGGCCCCTGCATCATCAAAACGGAATTTCGTCCGTTGAGGTCTGCTGTTCTTCAACCTTGATCTCCTGAGCAGCGAACCGCTTAGCCAGGTCCAGGCCCTGAAGGAACTGTTTCGACGTGGCCGAGATTTCGGCTTCACGCGACGGCACCAACAGGGACCAGCGCCCCTTATCGTTGCTACGTTCAATCGTGGACAGGTGCCAGAGGAACTTGAACGACGGAGCCATGGAGCCGTCGCTGTTCCGCTTCACCCACATACGGTTGGTCCAGTTCGTAGACACCGACGCGCCGGTCGAAGAGTAGCTGATCACCGCCGGGAAGGGCGGATGGTCCTTGTAGTAGATCAGGCCGACATGGTAGCGGGTCTCAATCGCAACGTGGCCGTTGGGGAACTCCACCTGCCCGATGCTGTTGTCTTCGCCGCCCTTGGGCTTGGTCTTATAGCGCTCAATCGGGAAGCTGCCCGGGCTGGGCGTCTTGGACGGCCACTCGACCCAGAAGTACTGGTAGCCGATCTGCTGGAACATGAAGCCTTCCGTTCCCGGGATCAGCAGGTTCTGCGCCGCAATCCAGATATCACCCGCGCCCGCGCCCTTCACGAAGGCCGCGTCGCGAGCGTTCAGCTCAGGGCTAAGCTGGTGGAGCACCTTGACGAAAGCCTGGATGCGGTCTTCGGTGCGATCCGAAGCGCCCAGACCAGAGTGTTCACGGGCCAGTGCCTCCATCTCGGCAGTGGTCAGCTCACGGCCGCCTTCGTCCACACTGGTGATCTCACCAGTGGTCTCATCGATCTTCTCTGCTGCTTCAGCCATTTTATCATCCCTCCTCTTTGACTTCGCCATTCTAGCTCTTCCTTATCTTCAGGTCTACACTGGTCCCGATGAAGCCCCCAATCGCCTCAAGCTGTGGCAGTGACGGGACGTGCCCTGATTCGCAGCGCTCCTTAAGCGCCGCCGATAGCGTAGCGTGGTGGATCGCGCGCTTCACGCTGAAGTCGATGTTGTGTTCCTTGAGGTGGGCGCTGAACTGTGCGGCGGGCTCCCGGTTACCGGCCTCGAAGATAACCGTGAAGGTGATCTTCTGAAGGTCGCTCATGTCCAGGTCATCAAGGGTGGCGAAGGCGGCCTGGCGCTTCGGCTCGGGCCAGCTTTCCGGGATGGACGCCTTGTATTCCTTGCGCAGCTTCGCATCCACCGCCGGGCGGTTGCCCTCTGCGGGGATACCGATGTGGTCTACCCGTGCCTCGTAGAAGAGTTCAGGTAGGGTCTGGGTGCGGACAACCCTGACCGCCGCGCGCTTCTGTTTTAACTCTTCCTCAAGGTCCTCGATCTCACGTTCCAGATCGCGCAGTTCGCGTACAGAATCTTCCAGGATTTTTCGATCAAGAGCCATGTGGGGTCCTAGGGTTAAACACGCCGGGACGGCAGGGGTAGAGGTTGGGGGGCAACCAATCACCGTCCCGGCGTGGACGCACGCCTACACTAGCCCCGTCTAGTTACTACCGCTAGGGCGGGAAGGCAAGGGAAAATTTGTACCCGCCTTGCCATACCTATTGAGTTAAAGGGGCGTTCCCCTTTTTTTGAAGAACGACAAGCGCTGTTTAAGGCCGCCAGCGTAGTAAGTCTTACAGAAGGTTACATCGGCAACATGTTTTTCCCAATTTGTACATAAGAAGTGATAAGTGTGGATATCCTTTCGGATGTGGTCTTCTATTTCCAATATACGCTGCCCGTAAATCAGTTCATTGTGAACTGCACAATTTCTTTTTGCGGCTCTACATACTTCCCCTTTGAGTCCAAGCCGTTTACGTAAGCGGCGGTAGACTGCAGCATCCTTCCAGAAATCCGCCAGACTAACCATTTCTTTAGTAGCCACCCCGATCTCACGAGTATTGTTCCATGAACGATTCATATACACGTATTGCATCAGCGCTTTCATCAGGTCACGACGGCGATCAATAGTAGACGGTCTAACCTTGTGTTGATCGATGACTTGATTCTGTAATCGCTTAACAGCTTGCTTAGCAACTTGTTGCGATCTACCATCAGCCCGGGTAAAGCAGGGATGGCATATATAGGGTAGCAACCGCATAGCTTCAAGACAGAATCCTTCGACGTCCCCAATAATATTTACAAAACCCCTAAAATCATCATGAGGAAGGGGGGTTTCCGGCGGTGCATCAATATTACCCCCGCACAGGGCACAGTGCCGTGAATGGTTTCGCGGCATATTAAGAAGATACTGGAACTGCTTCTTCCTCTGTAGTTCTAGTTTTTCCTCGTTCGTGTTCAATTTCGGACGGTTCCAATATACTAACGTTTCCGTCTTCGGCCTCTCCCATGGCCTCAAGGTCTGATTCGGTATCACCTGCTGCATTCGGATTACGGGCATCGGTCAATATTCCCAATCTTTGATTGCGTAACTCTAACATACGTTGTTCGTGCATATAGTGCATAGCCTGACGTCTAACATCGGCTTCTGCTGCACGAATGATAAGCTCTGCCGTCTTTGCGAAAGCCGTCGTTTCGCTAGTGTTGCTGATACCGTCACGCAAGTCCTGTAGCTGGTCAAAACAAGCATCGATCAGCCCATCCATATCTCTCTTGTACTGTTTACCGGCCATAGTGTTTCATCCACAGCTTATCGATTTGGGCTGAGGTTAGTGCCTGTCCACAGGTCTTGTTAGCGGGCAGGATACGTAGAACGGCTTGCTCAAATCCGATAGCCTTAAGACTACCGGCGACCTGGGTCTTGCGGTTGACGATAGAGAGGTTGATATCTTCTTTCGTCGCGTCGCGTAGCGGCTTATGGCCCCATAACGTGTAGGTATCGAGCATGGTGCGGCGATTCTCTTTCGCCTCCATTCGCTCCTCCCGCTCTTCTTTGCTGACTCTCTTACCCTTGGTTTCCTTAGTGTCGCGGACAGCTTCCAGCCTGGCACCACGAATAGGGTAAGCTTCGTTGCGAGCATCAGAGTAATAAATGCGAACGGCCTGCTTGGCCCCAAGTAAAATCAGAGCATCACGTAGAGCCGCGTCACTAGCAGCGCGCATGACGAGTGCTTCAACTACACTATCGCTGCTACCCCCGTCTTCGAGCAGGTTGGCGACATAATTGCGTAATGAAAAAACCGTATCAAGCATGACCCGTATCTCTCCTTTGTTGCGTGGTAATACTACCGCTAGCGCAACGGGTCAAGCGAAAAGATTCAATGCCCAATCAATATCCTCTGAATCGCGGCCCAGTCCCAGCTAGCTGGACGACCAACCCAGAGGCCAAGCGGCTTGACGGTTTTGAGATTTCCCAGGATAAGGTCCTGGCCCTGATGAGACCCAAAAAGGTGTAACTCATCGGCGGCGGGACGGCGCGGCCCCGCACTACAGTGGCGTCTGACTGCGAAGAAAACCCGGCCCCCAGCCCGCGCCCGGCGCGCAGCCCATGCTGACTGTTCAGGGCGAAGACCAGCAACCCAGCCCTCAGTGGTCTTATTTTCAATCCAGACCTCAACGCCGTCGAAACAGCCATTGAGGTCCGGGACGCCGCGCCCAATGGCGCTGTTTTCAACGCGCTGCCAATCCCACCGGGGCAGGTTTTTCTGAAAGTGCTGACTTAGCCCGCCGTCTATCAAATCACGCCGTCAGCTTGGAGCGCTCATCTGCCGTTGACCAGGGCGCAGCGGCAATGAAGTTCGGCCCTTCATTGGTGTTGAACCGCGTACCACAGTGGGCGCAAACGCGCTGCCGCCACACCGTCCGCTGCTCATCGCGCCGGGTCTGAAGCACCTTGGTTGGTACCGCATGACACTGGGGACAGGGGATCGACGCACCCCCGCGCTGCCGCCCTTTCTGGATCACTCTACGCTTCGACACTTCTGCCTCCTAAACAGTACAGACGCTATTCTCTTACCGTAGCGAAAAGTAGAAGTCTAGGGTTAGCGATTGGGGGTTGAATGAATTACCTTCTATAGCGGGTCTTGCTACCGCTAGAGGAAACGGGTAGACTGCGCCCCCTACTTAAACCCCCAATTGTCTAAAGCTATCAAATGGTTAGGTGTACCCATGCGGGACGGGGCAGCCATCGCGGCTCGATTAGGAGGGCGTCGTGCTAGTAAAGGATGGTTGTTCTGTTGCCCCTGTCACGAAGACAGAACCGCGTCTTGTTCAATCCGTGACGATGGTCTGCTAACCTGCTTCGCGAAATGTTCCCGTAATGCGGTCGCCGCCCGGCTTGATGAGCTGGGATTCCCAGATGATGGTACCGGCTCTTCAACCCCGATCAAGGATGATGTCCCTGACCGCGTTGCCTATGCCGCCCAGATGTGGTCTGAAGCCCTGGTTGATCAGCCCTATGTAGCCAGCTACCTACTAAGCCGGGGGATAACCCTGCCCGTCCCCCCCGTCCTACGGCGCTGGCGGAAAGGCTACATAGCCGCAATGCAGCGCTTCGACGGGGTGCTCACCGCCGTTCACACCAAGGGGTCAAACCAGAAGGGAAAGACGTACGGCTGGATGACGGATGCTGCTGTTCGGCTAACCCCGCTCAATGGGGGAAGCGAACTGGGACTAGCAGAGGGGGTTGAGGATGCGTTGAGTGCGACCCAGCTTCACGGGATACCATGCTGGGCGGTGCTGGGGGCGAAACGGCTGGAGCGGGTCCGGCTTCCTTCGGGGGTAAAGCGGCTCCACCTGTTCCCCGATAATGACGAGCCGGGACGTGAAGCCATGCAGCGCGCGATTGCGCGTTTTTCGAATCGTGTAAAAATCAGTGTCTGGATGCCACCGCAAGGCTGCGACTGGAACGACGTGCTTCAAAAAGGAAAAGGGAATGATCGATGAAACCGATCCACCACATGACGACGGAATACCCGATGGTGTACGAACCGATATCGAGGTTGTCGATGATACCTCGCCCCAGCTCAGTGAGATGTACGTCGCAACGGAGTTTGCCGCGCGCTATATTGATTCAGTGCGCTACGTCGCGCCGTGGAAGAAATGGCTGGTCTGGAATGGTAAGTTCTGGGAGGATGACGACCGGCGCCAGGCCCACGACCTGGCCGATCAGTTATGCCGCGAGTTTTCTCGCGTCGCGGGCAAGCGCGCCCTATCCGTCGCCAGCGCCGGGTTCCGTACGGCGGTACTCTCGTTAGCCAGTGATGACCAGCGGCTCGCGGCGACGACCGGCCAATGGGATAAGAATCCATGGCTGCTCAATACCCCTATCGGGGTCGTGGACCTACGCACGGGGGTCGTGCGCGAACATCGGTCAAGTGACTATATGCGGATGATAACCCTGGGCGGGCCAAAGGTCACCCGTGACGATGGTGATAACTGTCCGCGCTGGATGGCCTTCCTTAAGCAGATAATGGACAACGATGAAAGCCTGGTGGCCTACCTCCAGCGCGTCTGCGGCTACGGCCTGACCGGAAGTATCAAAGAACATCAGATGTGGTTCGGCTACGGTAGCGGCAATAATGGTAAGAGCGTATTCATTGAAGTCTTTTCCCGCCTCATGGGCGACTACCACGTCAACTCGCCGATTGAAACCTTCACGGTCCAGCAGTTCGACGCCCACCCGACTGAGCTGGCGCGGTTCCAGAACAAGCGGCTGGTAACCAGTTCAGAGACGGAAGAGGGGCGGCGCTGGGCTGAGTCGCGGATTAAGGAAATTACCGGCGGCACCCAGATTACCGCGCGCTTCATGCGGCAGGATTTCTTTCAGTATTATCCGCAGTTCAAGCTGTTCCTGACCGGGAACCATATGCCGGTCCTGCGTAACGTTGGTAAGGCGATGGCGCGCCGCTTCAACCGGGTCCCGTTCACCGTGACGGTAGACGATAGCCAGGTCAATAAGGACCTGGCCGATGAACTGGTCGAGCAGGAGGGGCCGGGTATCCTACTGTGGATGATCCAGGGGTGTGTGAAGTGGCAGCGGGAGGGGCTGAACGCGCCGGAGGCCGTGAAGGTGGCCACAGAGAGCTACTTCACATCACAGGATACGATGGGGGAATGGCTACGGGACTGCTGTGAGAAGGATACCAACGGTTGGGTCGGAACGACCCCCCTCTTCCAGTCGTGGAAGATATGGGCCGAAGCACGCCAGGAATTCGTCGGGTCCGTGCGAAGTTTCTCGATGAAGCTCGAAGACCGGGGGATGAAGAAGCAGCGCAACGCTGCAAAAACCCTGAACGGGTTCCGGGGATGGCGGCTGAAGGCGGGAAATACTAACGGAAACGGCCACGCCCACAACGGGTTAAGCGGGTCTGAGGAGGGCGAAGAACTACCCTTCTAGGGGGCAGCTTACGGGCTGCTTAGGCTGCTTCTCTATTATAAGTTTCTCGGACCCCTAAAACGCTCTCGGAAAGGGGAATAGGAACCGGCAGCTTAAGCAGCCCCTAAGCAGCCCCCGCCGGGGGTCGCCGAGCACGCTTTCCCGGGGGGCCTGTAGGTAGGGGTGGCCCCCGGCGAGGGGATCGCCGAGGGCCAGTCCGCGTTAGATCAGGAACTCATTCGAGATCAGCGCATGGATGTGCTGAACGCCGAGCAGGTCCTGGTCACCGTCATCGATATTGAAGGCGAAGTCGAGGCTCGCAGTCTGCGTGCCCGAAGTCGTCTCGATGAAGCCAATGTCAACGATCTTGAGCACGTCGTTGTCCGTGGCTTCCCAGGCCTGGGTACCGCTGGAGGCACCGCCCACCGCACCATTCAGGTTGATCGCCGTACCCGTCAGCCCGTTACCGGACTGCATGATCTGGACGCCCTGGATGAGGTAGTTCTCGGTGCCGAAGTTATAGTCGTTGCTCTCGATCACCACCAGAGCATCGTTGTTGTCCAGCGAGAACTCCGTGTTGTACGGTGCCGGCACGACGCCCTTGATCATGTCGCTGTTCTGAACGAAGATCGACTTGGTGGTGGTGGCGTTGTCGTCCCCGTTGCCGAGGATATTGTCCGCACCGTCCTTATCGATCAGGTTGAGAACCATGATCAGGTCTTCGCTGTTACCGATGCCGTCGAACTTGAGGGCAAGACCGGACACAGCATCGGTCGGAGTGAGTTTCTCGGTGCCGCCGCCCGGCGCATTCGGGTTGACGTCGCCAAGGATGTTCTCATTGAAGAACCGCAGCGTGAGCAGCTCACCCTTCTGGATTGTGTCGCCTGCCACGCCGTTGGTCGTCTGCGTGGCCGAGACCCAATCTTCGAAGTTGGAACTGATCTGCTGTCCTGCGTTGAACGCCGTATCGCCCGCAATCGGCGAACCGTCGCCGGTCGCGTTGAAGCCGAACGGGTTGCCGTTCGGGTTGGAGTTCGCCGTGAACTGGACGTAGAACCCATTCGTGTCGGCGCCGCCGATATGGTCGAGTTCGGTGACCACGATTTCCGGATGGCCCGTATTACCGGGAGGTGCCTTCGCCAGCAGCTCATTGGAGTGGAGCACGGAGAACGAGAAGCCTTCAATCGCGGTATTGGTCGTGATGGTGAAGGTATCGTCATCCTTGTCGATTTCCAGCGTACCGGTCGCGATACCGGCCTGCACGCCCGCCGTGATCGGGTCCTTATCGTAGGTAAAGGACCAGTTGAAGGTCGCACTGTCCACGTCCTCGTCTGCCAGCGTCACCTCAGAGGCGGTGAAGCCGGTAACCGGAGGACCGTTGACCGTACCGGTCAGAGCGATCTGGACCCCTGCGAGGTTCGGGTTGATGTCCACGAAGTCGGAGCCGCCCGCTGCATAGA
>Ga0193738_1000523_pt1 | contig 19117 bp, 23 predicted proteins | sample L2a1metaG_FD_144927 | JGI IMG/M metagenome (GOLD analysis project Ga0193738, IMG submission 144927) | Soil microbial communities from a riparian zone of the East river system, Colorado, United States - L2a1 | ecosystem: Environmental > Terrestrial > Soil > Riparian zone | place: USA: East River...
CCACCAGCGCTGGGATCACGCCCGCATCCCACACCGGCGGCTCGTTGATGCCCAGCACCAGCGTATTGGCGGGATCAAAGCCCAGCGTGTCGGCTTTCTCGCTCCACTCCCAGGCGTGGCGCGCACCCGTGCCGGCCGGGTCCGCCAGCATGTCACCTTTTTGTTCACTGAGCGCCCAATCCCTGGCAATCACCAGCGCGCCGGGCAGATTGTTCCGTACCCACGCATAATCCGGCGGCCCGCCATCCATGATCTTGACCACCGCCGGCTTGAGCCCGGCAAAGTATTCATAATCCTGCGCGCGCCTGTGCCACGGCGACCAGTAGACGCTGAGCGGATTCACGGCGCCACCCCCGGCGCCAGCGTGTAGATCAGCCATACGATCACCAGCACGGCAAAGACCAGCGTGATTGTGCTCTTCACATCCGGCGGCAGATCAAGCTGGCGCAGAATGAAGTAGACCACCACGATCACGGCCGCGCCCAGCAGCAAATACACAAGCAGGTCCACCATTCCGTCTACGTTCATGCGGCCCCCTCTTCCAGCGCCAGCACGCGCGCCCGCAGCTCGTCATTCTGTGTCACCAGCCACGCCACCGCCCGCAGCAGATCGCCGGTGGCGTTGATCGTGTTCAGGCTCTTGCCGTTCGGGTGCTCCTCGTCGCGGTCGGTGCCATAGCGGCCGGCGTAGTCCACGATCACGCCCTCATATTCCTCAAAGTCATTCTGCCCCGACTTGTAGGTAAAGCGCTTGACCGCCTCGGCGCCCTCGGCCACCCAGGCCAGCACCTGGTCAATCGGCGTCAGCGCTTCCAGCACATCCTTGGCGCTCAGGCTGGATGTTTGCGCACCGACCGCCACGCCGTCGGTGTTGCGATTGGCGCCGGTCGGCCAGTCACCCGAAAATCCGCGCTTGATGCGCAGCACGCCGGCATCATCAGCCCACGTAAACACGTTTGTGCCGCCCGAACCGCTGGACGATTGGAATGTCACCGTGCCAGGCGCCAAGTCGGTGGAATTGATACCAATAAAAAGATTGGCGCCGCGCTGGCCGGCGCCGGCGGCCTTCGGCCCCAGGACGGCCGCAAAGCCGACAATATTGCTGTCAAAGGTCTGGATGCCCAAAAAGGTGTTGCCGCCCGCCAGCGTGGCAAAGGTATCATCCAGCATCCCCAGCAGGCCCGTGACCGTAATGCGGCCTTGAATGCCGGTTTCCGTATCCCACACCGGAATACTGTCGCCGCCTGTTGGCGTCACAACCGGCAGCGCCGCAACTGTAATCGGAATACCACTCATAATTCCCCCTAACTCATCACAATCGCCTGCACCACACTGCGCACCGTCAGCTGTGCGTCGATACTTGCCGCCTTGCTTGAAAGCAGCGCCCGCACGCCCAGCAGCGATGTGCTGGCCGGGTAGCCGGTGGCGCCGGGCGTGCCCGTGCTGGTCCACACCAGCGTCGCCGTGCTGCCCTCCAGCGAGTAGGTGCGCACACGCCCGTCAGAACATCCCACATGCACCAGATTGGCGCCGCTGGCAATCGAAAACGGCGTCCAGGCATTGCCGGCATCGCTGCGCGTGTACAGCGCGCTGCTGGTCAGGTCCGCCGCCCACACCTTCAGCTGGAAAGCCGCCGCGCTGGTGGAGAGCTGCACAATCGCGCCGCTACTTAGCGCCGCCAGGCCCAGCCCGGCCGACGTGCCCGCCGCCGCCGAAGTCACCGGCGATCCAAATTGATTGCTGTTAATCCGCCAGATTGACGTCGCGCCGCTTACATAGACATTGCCGCCAATCGCCGCAATCGCCGTCAGCGTCGGACCGCCGGGCAGCACCTTCAGCGTTTTCTGGTAGCCGGAAACATAGCCGTTGATGCCCGCCCACCACTTGTCACCCGTGCGCGGATCGACCGTAATTGCATTGTAGGTATTGGGCGTCACGGCCCATGTGTCCCACTTCACCAGTGTGCCGGTCGCGTCTGGCTGGTACACTTCCACCTCGCCAGGTGCCTTGCGCAGCAGATACAGCCAGCCATTTGCCGACATTGCCAGCGCCTGCACCGCCGCGCCGCTCAATATCTGCTGGTAGGTCCCGGCGTCATTCCATACGGGCACGCTGCCGCTGCCCACCGTGCCCACGGCGAAGGTCTCTTCACTGGCCGCCGCCACCGCCGAGCGGATACTCACGCGGTTGCTCAGGGTCACGGGCGTAAAGGTCACACTGTCGGCCAAAAACGCCGTCAGCCCCAGCCGGTACCAGCCATCCCCCAGCGCCACCGCCCCCGTCAGCGCCGCCCACGCCCCGCCGTTCACCTGGTATTCCAGATCGGCCAGGCCCAGGGTATTCGCCGCCGCTTCGCGATAGATGCCATACTCCATGCTTACGGCCACATCGACCGTATGGTCATGCGTAAAGCCGCCGTTAGAAGTTGTGCTTACGCTGGCGCCGCCGCCGGATCCTGTAATCCCCTCGGCGCTCACGCTGGTGAGAACGGTACCAATCAGGCCCAGCTGTGTGGACACGTTACCGCCGTTGCCGCTCTCCGTGCTGGCGCCGCCGGTGGATGTCGTCGGCGTGGTCACCACCGTGCCCAGGCCGCTGCCCGCCGTCACCTGGAAGTTGCGCGGCGCCACTGAATTCAGGCGCACGTCATGGAAATCGCTGCCCGACGTGCTTACCTGCGTCAGCTCGATCGAATGGGTGTGCGCAATCGTGGTCATGCCGTGCGTGTGGATGCCGCCAAAATGGGAATGACCTGTTCCAAAGTCCGTATAATGCTGGTGGCCCGGTACTGAATGCTGGTGGGCAGTAAAGGTTGACGTGTGCTGGTGATCGGCCTGCGTGTGCGGATTCGTTTTTGTCCCCTGCGCCGCCACCGCCCGCACCGTGCTCTGCAGCGGCAGAATCTGCACATCCAGCGCCACATACAATAATTGCGTCAGCGCCGTGTCGAAACGAAACCTGAAGTCGGCCGCATACTGCGCGTCCACCGGTTTGTTGAATGCCAGTTGGTAGACATTCGGCGCCAGCTGCGCATGCGCCCGGTAGGCGCGCGCCGCCTCGATGCTGGTCACGATTGCATCAGCGCCCGACGCGGGCAACTGCCCGGCGTCATTCAGCGTCAGCGTACTGCGCACGGGCAGATTCGGCGCCCAATTATGCAGCGCCTCCAGCACACGGTAGGCGGCGTTCAGATCGCCCTGCTGCACGATCACGGTCTGCAGCGGCCCCACAATCGTGGCGGCGTCATCCATCACCAATTTGAGCACGCGCTGGGCGGCCGCATGGTCGCGCAGGTACGCCACCGCCGCCGCCTGCAGCGCATTGGCCGCCGCCGTAATATCCGGCTTGCTATTGGACAGCGGCGAAATTTCGGGAAATTGCACCACGCGCTGGCGTATACCAATCGCGGCTTGTGACGCCACGTCGCGCACGCTCTTCCAGGTCGCCGTGCCCACGCCCCATGACAGCGGAAAGGTGACATTGGCAAAGGCAAAGCCGCCGGGCAGCGCCGCCGTCGCCTGGTCCAGCGAAAGCCGCACCGCGGCATTGCCGGCTGTAAACGGGATCACCTGGTTGACCACTTCGCGGCCGCTCAAATCGTTCGCCAGCGATAGCAGCGCCGCCACCCCGGCCGGCTTGTCACCCGACACGCTGCGCGCCGTCACACCGCTGGCCGTAAACGTGCCGGTCAGCGTCAGCGCCCGCGCGCCGGTGCGCACCACAAACACGCCCAGCTTGTCAGCCATAGAAAGCAGCAGCGTCCAGATGCTGGCGCCGTCGGCCGCCAGATACACGCCCTGCGCGGCAATGTCGGCGCCGGCCGTCAGCGACCAGGCGCCGCCGAGAAAGGTCACAATTCTGGCCAGGGCATTTGTCGCCGTCAGCGGAAAGCCGTCGGCGCCCATCTCCAGCCCGGCCGCCGTCAGCCACACCAGCTCGCGCGCCACGTCCGAACAGGTCACCGCCAAGACGGCCGTGCCGTCCTCTTGTTCGCTGCGTGTCACCGTCTCGACAATGCCCCAAAAGGCATAGCTGCCATCGCTCCACTTGACATACACGCCGGGCGCCAGCCCCGCCGCCCCGCCGCTGCCCACATAGACCGAAAAGCGCATCTCACCGATCGCGCTGGCGCGGTCGGTGCAGCCTACTTCCAGCGGATGCGTCACCGTGCCCGTTACCGTGCCGGCGCTGTTGGTGATCTCAAGCGTCGCCATTAGGTCCAGTCCGGTGTCAACGTCTCAAACAGGCAGCTCACTTCAATGATTCCCGTCGTGTGCTTCTGCTCCTGCACCCGCCGCACGCGCAGCAAACGCGCCTGGCGGCTCTTCGTCACAAACGTCACCGGATCGCGGATAATCAGCGTGGCGCGCTTGCCCAGCTGCGCTTTGAGCACATTGAATTCCGCCTCGGCCTGCGCAGACGTGTCAATAAATAAAATCGGCCGGCTGCCCTGGCTGGCCGCCGTCACCACCGGCCGGTCGGTTTCCGTGGCCCAAATTCCGGGATCGAAAACATCGTAAAAGCCCGCCCCCGCCAGCACGCCCGATATTTCCCACTGGTACACCGTGGTCATGCTGCGGTCGGCGGCGCCCATCGTGTCGTACAGCCCGCCCAGGCTGGCCACCACCGTGCCCTGCAGCGTGGGCGTGCTCAAATCAGCCACGGCGTTGTAGCGTGGCAGCATCGCATTGTTGAATGTCCAGTACACCCACGCCATCGCCTTACCTCATTCCCGACTGGCGCAAGGCGTCCAGCGTGCCGTCGCGCGCCGCGTCGGCCACGCTGCGATTCGCCGCATCGACATTCACGGTAATGCCCACCGCTTGCGGCATCATGCCCTGCGCGCTGAAGCCGCCAAAGCCGCCGCTGCCACCGCCCGGCGCTGCGGATTGCGGCGTCACCGAACCAGTTACGCCGTTAAACCAGTCGCGTACAATGTCAACCAGGCCGCCCTCTATGATCGGCGGCGCCTTGAAGAAATCGGCCCACATGGCGGACGAATTCGTATCCCACCATTCCTCCAGCCCGGCGCCAATCGCGCCGCCAAAGCCCGTGCCAATCTCTTTGCCCAGCTCCTGGGCAATTGCCTTCATGCCCTCAAGGTTGTATTCAAAATCGTCCTTCGTAATGCCCATTGCTTCAGCGGCATTGGACACAATGTCATCCCACGCCTGCTTGACGTCATCGATGAATGGCTGCCCGTGCTCGGCCCACCAGGTGTCAAAGTTCGCCGCCCAGGCCTCAATCGCCGGGATTACATTGTTGTGGATGTAGTCGGCAATCGCCGGCAGCGCTTCGCTGGCCATTTCCTTCAGCTTGGTCACCAGCGGCGCCAGGATCGGCAGCAGCGTCTCGCCCAGCAGCGTTTTGAATTCATCCCAGGCCGCCGTCAAAATCTTCATCGTGCCCGCCCAGCCGCCGCTGGTTTCGGCAAAGTCATTTGTGGCGGCGCCGGCGCTCTCAATCGTGATCTGGTAGGTGGCCAGCGCCTTTTCCTGCGCCGTCAATTCGCTTGCCACGGCTTTGCCGGTGTCCGCCAGCGCCCGCTGCTCCACCGTGGCGGCGTTGATCAGCGGCACATACCGCTGCAGGCTGTCATATTCGCCGCGAAACGCCGCGCTCATGCTGTCGAGAATTTCGCTCGGATCGGCGTTGTGAAAGCTGCCCAGGTCGGTGGCCAGCTGCACCAGGCTTTGGCTCATGTCGGCCGCGCCATCGCTCGATTCACCCAGCTGCATGAAGAGATTGCCCAGCGTGCCCACCGAATCCAGCGCCGCCTGTTTGGTCATGCCCAGGTTGAACGCCGCACCGCTGGCCCATTCTTCAATCGCCGTGGCGCTCTCCCCGAAGAGCACGCGCACCTTGCTTTGCGTTTCGGCCAGGTCAGACGCCAGCCCAATGCTTTCGCCAATCTGCGAAAATGCCCCCTGGATTGCACCGCCCACGGCCGAAAAAATGCCCATGCCAAAGCCCTGGAAAAGCCCGGTCATGGTCGCGCCCCAGCCCTTGGATTGCTTTTCGGCGCTGTCCAGCCCCTGCTTCAGCTGCTTGTCGTCAGCGTCCAGATATAAAAGTGCGTCACCCAGCTTGATCGGCATTTTCCACCCGTGCCACACTCAAAAGGTCATTCCATACGGCATCGCGGCTCTTCATGCTTGCCGGTGGTTGTGCTGGCGCGAAAAGGCGCGCCACTTCCCCCGCAATCAGGCGCGCCTCAAATTGTTTTCTGCGCACCCAGGCCGCCGTCAACTGCACCCGCCCGGCGCCGTCCAGCCATTCCGGCCAGCCGTGCGCCAGCCCTAGCTCGTCACCTTCGATGCCGGCAAGTGCGGCGCTGCCCCATTCATCGGCGCCCCAGGTCGCGCCGCTAGCGCCAAAGGGTAGGCGGCGGCAATCAGCGCTGCAAAGGCCGCCTCCAGCTCTTCGTCGGTGCCCTGCTCCAGCATGGTCTCCATGCCGGCCGCCAGCTCCGGCTGCCACGCCACCAGCAGATCCAGCTTGGCATTGGGTGAAAGGCTGCGCGTGGCAATCCGCACATATTCCCCGAAGTTTTCGGCGCCGGGTTCGCCCGTGGAGCGTGTCACCGGCGCCAGGGTAGCCTCCACCGCCCGCCGCCACTCCACACGCCGCCGAAGCGTCCCGCCCAGCACCTCAATTAAAACGCCGCCAATTGCAATCACGCAGTTGCCTTTCTCGCTGTTGCCGTTCTCGCAGTTGCTGTTCTCTGCGCCTCTGCGCCTCTGCGTCAAGCCGTTACACCGCCAAAGCCGTGACGTTGTGGATCACCAGCGCCACGCCGCTATTGTCGGCAAAGGCTTTGAACTGCAGCGGAATGCCAATGCCCGCGTCCTTGGCGAATGTGATCGGCCCGTTCATCACGGCGCTGCCGCGCGGAATGAAGATGCGCACCGGCAGCCGCGCATTGGTGTCGGTGACGCGAATGCCCTCGATGCCAAAGGCAAAGAGTGACACGTCCACCTTGCTGGCCAGCACCGTGATCTCGTCACGCCCGCTGGCGCCCGCCCCGGCCGCCGTCGTCACCACCGTGCCGTCGGTGGCCAGCTTCAACGTGTCGGCCGTGAATTCGCCCATCACGGTTTCCAGCATCACCTCCACCTGCGTGCGGATCGTGCGCAGCGGCACGGTCAACTGCTGCACAAACAGGTCAAAGGGTGTGACATTCATGTTGAGATTGGTCGGTTCCAGCGTGTAGCCCAGATTCTTCCACGGCGCCGTCCAGGCCGCCCCGGCCAGCACCGTTGACACATTCGGGAACGGCGTGCCTACCGGCGCATACCATACCGTCGCTGGTGATACCAGCACATCACTTGCTGCCATTTCATGCCCCCCATTCCACAATTTGCGCCGCCCAGTTGAGCGTGCTTCGGTACAGTTGCCAGTCGGATTCGTAACTCGCATCACTGGCCACGCGCATGCACGGCCCAATCCGCAGCCCGGCGGCGCCGTAGCGCCAGCCCTCCATGCCCACCATCAGCTGGGACGCCAGCGCCCCGGCATCGGCATACACGCTCGAATAGCAGGAGGCGGCAATCGTGCCCGCCCACAGCGGCGCCGTGCCGGTCACATCGCTGCTCAGGCTTACGCCAAAGACTACGCACGCCGCGTCCTCTTCCTGCGGCGCTTCGCGCAGATACACCGGCGCGCCGACAAGCTCTTTCAACCGGTTAAAGATTGCCGCCTCGATGCGATTCATGCCCAGGCCTCCAGCTGCACGGCCGCCGGCGCCGCATGCGGAATCAGCGGCGGCTGCATGGCCGCCTGTTCGATGCGGCGCTGCGCAATCGCAAAGTAGCCGGGATCAATTTCGCAGCCGATAAAGCGCCGGCCGGTCTGCATGCACGCCACGCCGGTGGTGCCGCTGCCCATGAAGGGATCAAAGACGGTGGCGCCGGGCTGCGTGGCCTTTGTCACTAGCCATTTTGTGATTGACAGCGGCTTTGGCGTTGGATGATCAATACCTTGCGGCACAATCGCACAGGTCATAAAATCTTGTCCCCAAAACTGCACGCCGGATTTGTAAGCGCACACAATCGGCGTCCACTGTGGGGAAAATTTCCGTGCTATCTGCATTGCGTTTGGCTTGTGCCATACCATAGTCCAGGCGTCAAAGCCCGCATCTTGTATGCATTTGAGAATGTGATATAGGCGCGTATTGGCATAAAAGAATAGGCAATATCCACGCGAAACTCGCAAGCATTCGCGCACAATGTCGCTGGTGATTGATTCGTCCCATACGGTTACATTCGTGCCATACGGCGGATCAGTCACCACGGCATCCACCGCCCCATCCGGCAGCCCCCGCATGTATTCCAGGCAATCGCCCAAATGCAAATCGTAGTTCATTGCTCGCGCTCCAGCTTGCCGCGCACCAGCTTCGCAAACGCTTCAGCGCCTTCATCCTTCGAAGCGTCCACCGCCGGCGCCAGAAACGGCCGCCGCTTCACGCCGGGGTGCATCACGGCGCTGCGGTAGCCCAGCCCCTCGATCTGCAGCACCTTGCGCTTGCGTGCCCGGCCGGACCGCCCGACATACGGGATTGCATGGCGCTTGACGCCCGAATCCTCATACAAATTGCTGTACCAGGCGGCAAAGCCCACCAGCACCGTGCCCGCCTTCGCCTGCGGCATGCGCCGCCGGTCACCCTTCTGCTTGTGGTGCGTGGTGCGTTTCGTGGAGAGCAAAAAGCCGCTGGCGCGCAGCCGGCCGCTATCCCGCGGCGCGCGGCCCGTGGCGTCATCCAGGATCACTTCGCCCATAGCCCACAGCCCCGCCTCTTCATGCTCGCGGATCGTGGCGGCAATCTCGTCGCCAAACCATTCCAGGCTGATATTCTTGGTGCGCTGTTTGCGTGCCATTATGGCTCCACAATCTCGGTGCAGTTCAGCGTGTAGGATGCGCCGTGGTTGTCAGAATCGGCAATGCTCAAAATTTCCAAAATGCGCACGCCCCACACGATGCGATCACTGGGCCTGGGCGTCACACTGCCCGCCCGCACCTGCACCTGGTGCGAAAGTGTCGCCCGCCCCGCCTCAATCTCAGGCTGCAGCCGCTCAAAGCCGCCGGGCGTGCGCACGCTGGCCCACACAGTGGCGAGTGGCGCCCAGCTGGGCACGGTAGCGCCGCTCAAGTCCTGTGCCAGCGTGCGGCGCTGAAACTGCACGCGCTTGTTGAGGCGGCCGGCTCTCACCATGCACCGCCGTAGCGCACAGGTTCCGGCCGGTAGGCCCGCCAGGGCAGCGTCAAGGCCTCCAGCGCCTGCGGTATCTGGATTGCACTCACACCGGCGCCCACCACCACCGCTTCACGGTTTTCGTACAAATTGCCCACCTGCAGCAAAATCGCGGCTTTCGCCCAGCCCGGCGCCACGTCATAACCGGCCGTGTAGGTCACCTGCAATCTACCCGCCGCCCCGCCGCCGTCCACGCCGTCGCCATAAAATCGCAGGCGCCCCAGGCTTTTGTCCAGCACATAGGAAATGGGATCGATTGTCACCACGTCAAAGGGATAGTCGCTTTCGTCCACCACCGCTACCGTGGCCACCGCCAGCGCAGGCGGCATCGGCAAGAGCACCTCGCTGCCGTTCCACGCGTCAAATGTGGCCAGATAGGTGCGCGGCGTCAGCGCCCGCCAGCACAGCGTTTCCTCAATCTGCTGGCGCACCGCCACGATCAGGTTCTCGATCAGCGCATCATCGTCGGCAAAATCGACGCGCAGATGCAGCTTGGCCTCTGCCAGCGTCACGCCCTGGTCGGTTGGTTCAGTCTGAATGTCCAGTGCAATCACTCCAGCGCCGCCTTATCGTAAAAGAGCACCCGCCACCGCCCCGGTCCCTGCACCACCAGCACGGCGTCCGCCTCCGGCAAGCCCAGCCGGCGGCAGTCGGTCACCGAAAGCATGTACCAAATTCTTGGGTCGCAAGGCCAGTAGCCATTCAGCACCCGCTCCACCTGTGTAATCTCTTCCACCGTCACAGGCTGGTCCGGCGCAAAGAACGCCCGCAGCACGTTGCTTTCCGTAAAGCCGCCGGCAAGCCGGTTTTTGACCACGCATGCGCATTCCTGCAGCGCAAAACGCGCTTCACCGGCACAGCGCGCCGCCACGCGTTCCGGGAATGGCGTTTGCGCCGCTGCAGGCTGGGAATTCCAGCCCACAGCGCACGCAAACGCCATTGCGAGTACAATGCGCCAGATCATCCCTGTGCCGGCCTCTGTACGCCCGAATCGCCAGAATCGAACGATTCGCGCCCATGCACCTGCGACGCATGGCCCTGGTCATATTCAGCGCCCAGCGCCCCCGCTTCGCCATCGCTGGGACCATCGTCGGCGCGTTCCACATAGCCGCCGGAGATTAGCACCGTGCCTTCCATCTCCGAAAGCTGCACGCGTTCGCCGCGCACCAGCTTCAGCTTGCGCCCGTCCACGGTCAGCTCGATATCCTGCAATGCGTTGAACATCGCTACCCCTTCTTCACGCTCTTGGTCGTCAGCGTCTGGTCGTCGTCGTCGGCGTCATCTTCGCCGGTGACGCGCGTCTCATTCGCTTTGCGCTTGGCCTCGGCGCTCTCCGGCTTGGATTTCTCGCCGCGCGCCTCTTCAATCCAGCCGTGCGCCGTCAGCAGCTCGATGTCGCCTGGGTTCAGATCGTCCAGGAGTTCGCCCTCGGCGATCTCGCGGCTGAAGCCCGCCACGATCACCGGCCCGCCCTTGATTGCTCGATACACTGCCATTTCTTGCTCCTTTGCATTGTCCCCTAGGAAAAACGCGGCGGCGTGGGTACCGGCGCCGCCGCGCGGGAATTGGCTAGGCCTTGGTGCCGCGCAGGATCGCTTCAGGCTGCAGCACTTTGTACACGACACGGAAAAAGTAGCGCAGACGCACCACGTCGTGAATGTCGCGAATGTACGGGTTGCGCAGGAAGTTGAACGCCGGGTTTTCGCGCTTGCCCATGAAGTACCAGTCACCCAGGAAGATCGGGTTATTGGTCGTGCCCACGGCGTCGGCGGCGCCGGTGGTGACCACCGGAATCCCCAGCAGCTCGTTGCGGCTGCCCTGCGGCGATTCCAGATAGACAAAGGGCGAACCCTGAATATTCTGGATCGTGTTGAGTGACGAACGGCGCATCAGCCACTTGGCATTGTCGGCGTATTCGTCGGGCAGTGCGCCGTACATGGCCTGAATGTCGGCCTGTGTCAGTGCGCCGGCCGCCAGCGGCACGCTGGTGGCGCCGGCCTCGGCCGCCGCGATTAAAAGTTCGTTGTGCGTCTTGGCCATGGCACGCGCCACCCAATCCTCAATCCACGCCATCAGGTTGCTGTCCTCGTCGGCCAGCAGCTCCTCGGTGATATCGATGTACTTGCTGTAAGTCGCAAGCGTCATTGCCACCAATCCCAGGCTCGGCGCGTCCTTATCCTTGGGACCGAGTTCCGGCGTCAGCACAAACGAATTCACGTCGGTGGCCTCGGTGATCACATTCACCGTTGTGCCCTTGCCCGTGATCGTGCGCACGCCCAGCTTGTCGGCAATATTCTGCTCGTCGCGCTTGGCAATGATGCGGTTGTAATGGCCCACAGGCACGGCATAGCCGGCCGACGTGGGCGTGGACAGCTTCATGTCCACCGGGTTGCTGGCGCGGTAGTCCAGCATCGGCCGCTGGTCGCCGGTGCGAATGTAGGCGGCCATCGAACGCTCTTCCAGAAAGCGCGGATCGCGCCGCAAATTGACATTGCGCCCGGCATAGCCGGCGGCCGCAACTGAGGCGCCGCCGTCGTCATCCTCTTGCTCGTCATGGCCCAGCAGCTGTGCGATCGTCTCGGCGCGCATGGCCTGCTCCAGCAGCCGCTTGTGTTCGGAAATGGCATTGTCGTATTCGCCGCGCTCGTCTTCGGACATGGTGCGGTTTTCGTTGTTTACGATCTGGTCCAGCTGCTCGATGCGCTGCAGGTAGGTGTCGGCCTTGCGGCGCAGGTCCACGGGCGCCAGCTTGTCGCGTGTTTCCATTTTTAGATCTCCCTTGGTTGTGCGTGTCTGGTTGCCCTGGGCAGCCGGCGCCCGCCGGTCCGCTTGCGGCTGTATCTTGACCGGCGCCCGCCGGTACAATTCGGGAATGTCGGGCAGTTCGCCCCAGTTGGAGCGCACGCTGGCCGTCGTGCTGGCATAGGCCGGAAAGGGCACCACGCTTACCTCGCGCAGCGACACCGCCAGCAGCGTGCGCACCGGACCGTTTTCAGTCTTTTGCCATGCGTCCTTATCGACGGTAAAACCGAAGCTCATTTGATCCACGTCGCCGCGCCGCATACTCTCCACATGCCCGGCCGCGCTGGCCGGCGGCATGATGCGCACATGCAGCCCGCGCCCATCCTCCTGCAGCTGCAGCGTGCCCGCCTTGGTGCGGCCGAGCACCTGGGAATGATCGTGGTTCCACAGCGCGCGCACGTCGCCGTCCAGCGAACCTTTGAAAGCGCCCGGCGCAATCTGTTCGCGAAAGCCGCCCAGGTCCTCGCTCAGAGAATTGAATACCGCCGCATAGCCTTCGATCACGGGCGCCGTGCTCTCGCCGCGCACCTCGATCTGCATCACAATTGGATAGCGTTCCATCTTTTCCCCCTCAAAAACGGATTGACAGGTTTGGCAGTTTTGGCATTCGTGTCAAAAACGCCAAAACTGTCATGCCGCCACCAGCGTGCAATCGCAGCCGGAATGTAATTGCGGGTGTGTCTTGCGGCCGTGGATGCGCAGCTGGTTGCCGTCAGGGTCGACGATCACGCCGTCGTCGATAAAGGCGCTGCCGACAGCCGCCCGCCGGCCGTGCATCCCGCGGCAGAACGGGCACGATTTGCCCCTGGCCGCCCACACCGTCGCCGCCACGCCCACCAGCGCATAGCTGGCGATGCTGGCCGCGTTGATACTGTCGACCGACTGGCGCATGCCTTCCTTGGCGGCGCGTTTCTCTTCCCACTCATTCACGCGCCCCTCGACCGCCTCCAGCCCCGCCGCGCCGGGATTCTCACCCAGCAGCGCCGCGATCTGCCCTTCGCTGGCCAGCACCCAGGCGGCGCTCAAGTTCGCCAAAAAAGCCGCCGTGAAGTCGGCAAAAGACTTCGGGACCGGCCGGCCGACTTCGCTCTTCACCGAGTTCGCCGCCCCGCGTATGCTGGCCGTCAGCACCGGCGCAAAGTAGGCCGGAATCTTCGGCTGCAGCTCGCGATAGAATTCCACCAGCCAGGCCTCAAAGGCCGCCCGGTCCTCCCCCACGGCGCCCAGTTTGCGCAGCAAATCCGACGCCTCACGCTTGACCAGCCGCGCCGCCGCATCCGTCCACAGCGTGCGGAAAGTGGCGATCAGCTCCTGCCGATCGCGCCGCACGGCATGCTGGGCAGCCGTTAAGAGATCATCGTCCGGCCCGTCATCCTCTTCCGGCGGCTCTTCAAAGTCCGTGTCCATATCAGGTAGCACCGCCCGCACCAGCAGCGCCGGCAATTCGTCCCTCTCCCACTTCCGTCCGAAAGCCCGCGCTGCTGGTGTAGGCGCCGGTACATCCACCGTGGGCGCTGCACCGGGATTCTCGATTTTCGCCTCCGCTTCGGCCGAAAGCGCCGGCGCCGTGGTCATGTTCAGCGGCGCCAAAAATTCGTCCAGGCCGTCGGCCGCGTTCAGGTTTTCCAGCTCGCGCACCTCATTGCGATTCATCCAGCCGTTTTGCACCCCGATTGCATACGCCTCCATGCGGCTCTTGGTGTCGCCGCGCAGCAGCCCCTGCATGCGGTGCTCGGCAAAGTAGCGCGCCCGTTCGCCGGGCAGCAACAAGGTGCGCCAGATCTCATCCTCAAAGTTGCGCGCCCAGGGCAGCAGCGTGTACTGCACGAATTCCAGGTTGTTTTGCTCGGCGCTGGCATAGCTTTGCGCCCCTGGGTCCCCGATCAAATGCGGCGGCACGCCAAAGACGCGCGCAATTTCCAGCACCGAGTATTGGCGGCTCTCCAGAAACTGCGCCTGGTCCGGCGGGACACTTATGGGCGTATACTTGTCGGCGCCTTCCAGCACCGCCACGCGGCCCGAATTGCGCGTGCCGCCGTGCAGCGCCTGCCATTCCTTGCGCAGCGTGTCGCGGCTTTCCGTGGTCAGCCGGTGCGCCACGTTTAATATTCCGTCCGGCCGCGAAGAGTTGGCGTAGAAAGATCCTGCGCTGCCCTGCAGCGAAAGCGCCAGCGCCACATTTTCGCGCATCAGGTTTTCGATCACGCCGTAGCCAATCTTGCCGTCGCCGGTCAGCCCGCGCAGGTGCAGCACCTCATACGCGCCGTAGGTCACAACCTGCGCGCCGGTATTCACCTTGTAGGCCAGCCCGCCGTCGGCGGCATCGGCAAATTCCAGGTTGTTGGGGTCCAGTGGTACCAGCGCCACCGGGTCGCCGTTGCGGTCGCGCACGATGCGGCTGCAGCCGTTGCCGTACAGCAAGGTCCACATCCAGATCGTCTCGCGCCACTTGTAGGCCGTCTGCCAGGAGTTGGGCACGCTCAGCACCTTGGCCAGCGCCGTGTCGGTGTCGCGTTCCTTGCCGCCCTCGATGCGCCGGTAGACGTGCAGCGGCAGCCCAGCCAGCGTGCCGCTCAATAACCGCACGCATGCCAGCACCGACGAAACGCGCAGCGCCGATTCCTCAGACACCCACGGCGCCCAGCCCACACCGCCGCCGGCGTCAAAGGCCGCCACCGCATCATAAAAAGGCTCGGCGCCGCGCTCTTCCACTGGCGTCACTGTCGGCTTGCCGGTCAGCCATTCCACAAAGCCCATGCGGTTGTCCCTGGGATAAAAGAAAAAGCGCCGCACCGCCCAGAAGGGCAGTGCGGCGCTCGGTGGCGCTCTGTGCGATATTGTGCGCTTATTGCGCAGTTATGTCAACTCTTTTGAGAGTTGCTCATTTCCATCTCCCGCAATTTCTCTTCCAATCTCGGCAAGAATTTCAAAATTAACAAAAGCTCTTGCCGGTCCGAATCAGTTTTGTAGTGTTCTGGATTATGCTCCAGATGATCAATCATTCCAGCCATAAGTATCCACAACGTATTTTCTAAACTATTGGACCAATAACCTGCATCAGCGTCCAAAAAGCGCTCTAGCGTCATTAGTGATTTCATCGCCACAAAATTGTCAGTCCCTATCGTGTATTTTGGCATCTTTTTCTCCCTCTTCCACCAGCGCCGAAATAAATATTATACCGCTCTCGCCCACGGCCGCCAGCGCCACATGATAGCGCACGCCGCGCCGCACAATCTCAAGCGTGCGGCCGTCGCTGGTCAAACGGCACAATAATTTGCCGTCGGCGCTGCGCACTTCCACCATGCTCAGGCGGGCGTCGGTCACAGTACGATCAGCCCCTGGTCATACATGCTTGCCCCCTGTTCATTCACCAGCGCCCGCTCCAGCCCCATGATCGCCGCCACCAGCCCGTCGATTTTCTCGCGTGATTTATTCTTGGCCGGCTTCACATTGCCGGCGGCGTCCTGCTGCACCACCAGGTTGTCGGCCGCCCAGCGCAGCACCGGGTTGCCGTCGTGCCCCAGCTCGCGGCTGGCCACCATGCGCGCCAGCGCCGAAGTAGGGTGCGCCATGCTGACGAATCCCTGGCCAAAGTCTACCATCACAAAGCCCTGGTCCTCCAGCTGCTGGCGAATCTGCCGTGCGCCCCAGCGGTCAAAGGCAATCTCCGCGATGTCGTACAGCCCGCGCAGCTCCACAATCCGCTCAATAATGCGCTCAAAGTCGATCACGTCGCCGGGCGTGGCCTCAATCCATCCTTCCCGCTGCCATACATCGTAGGGCACGCGGTCGCGCCGTATGCGCGCCTGCATGTCGGCCGTCGGGATCCAGTGCCACACGCGCACATGCCAGGGTTCGCCCTCTTCGATTGGCGGAAATACCAGCGCCAGCGCCGCCAAATCATGGGTATTGGCAAGGTCCAGCCCTCCATAGCACACGCGCCCGCTCAGATCCGGCGCCTCCACCTGGCACAAATCCCACAGCCGCATATCCAGCCAGCGCACATCTTGCTGGGTCCAGATATTCAGGTGCAACCGCTGAAATGTGTTCTGATAGCCCGGCGTCTGCAGCGCACGGTTGCATTGCTCGGCCAGGTAGTCATTCGTCAGCGTCACGCCCAGCCCCGGATTGGCTTTGGCCCACGTCCCCGGGCTGGTCCAGTCGTCAGATTCACCGGCGGCGGCGATAAAACCGAAATGCGTGGGCGCCACCATCGGGTCCGCAATCACGGACGTGCTCAATGCGTGCTGTTCCCAGCAAATGCTGTTCCGGTCAAGCCCGCCGTGGTGATCATTCACCAGCAGCGGCTGCGACCGTGCGCCCATGCTGGTCTGCAGCACGTCGAAAAGCTCGCGGTTCGGCTGCGCATGCAGCTCATCGAAGATCACGGCGCTGGCATTCAGCCCATGTTTTGAGTAGGCCTCGGCCGAAAGCACCTTGTAGCTGCTGTGCGTACTCTGCACCACCATCGACCGCTTGAAAATGCGCACCCGCCGCGACAAGGCCGGCGAATCCTGCACCATCTGCTTGGCCACTTCGTAGACAATCCCCGCCTGGTCGCGATCAGCCGCCGCCGAGTAGACCTCGGCGCCCGCCTCCCCGTCCGCCAGCAGCAGATACAGCGCGATTGCAGAGCAAAGCGCCGATTTGCCGTTCTTCCTGGGTATCTCAATATAGGCGGAACGGTAGCGGCGCGTGCCGTCGGCGCGCTTCCAGCCAAACAATTCGCGCATGATCGCCTGCTGCCAGGGCTGCAGCGTGAAACGTTCGCCCGCCCACACGCCCTTGGAGTGGCGCAAAAAGCCCTCGATAAAGGCCACCACGCGCTGGGCGGCCTTTTCATCAAACCAAAAGCCCGCGCCGGCCAGCGGATCAGGCGTCATGCGCCGAGCAGCTCCGGTGTGCCGCCCGTGTGCGTGGCCCAGCGTTCCAGCGCCACCGCCACGTAGCCGGGCGCAATCTCCACGGCCCGGCAGCGGCGCCCCAGGTTCTCGCAGGCAATTAGCGTGGTGCCGCTGCCGCAAAATGGATCGTAGACCACCTCGCCCGGCCGCGTGCTATTCGCAATCATCCCTGCCGGCAGCTCAATCGGTTTCATTGTCGGGTGCTCGGCGCTGCTGCGCGGCTTGTCAATCTCAAAGACACTATGCTGCGTGTGGTCCTCGGCAAAATAATGCGCGCCATTCTCAATCCAGCCGTACAAAATCAATTCGTGCCGGTAATGATAATCGCAGCGGCTCAGCACAAATTGATTCTTCACCCACACCAGCGAATGCTTGTACGTAAATCCAGACGCTGCCACGGCCGCAATGAAATGCGGCAAGAGCGTGCCCGGCGGGCACGCCACATAGACGCTGGCGCCTTTTTCCGCATGGCCGACTGCCCGGCAAAGCGCATCTGCCACCAGCTTTTCCGTGTCGGCCTCGCTCATGTGGTCGTGCTCGATTGGCGTCTGGTTGCTGTTGCCACGGTCCAGGGCATTGAGAAATTCGTTTTTGTCAGCATAGCTCACACCATACGGCGGATCGGTCCACACGCAGCGCAGCTGGTCGTCCGCCATCACCCGGCCCACCACGCCGGCGTCGGTGCAGTCGCCGCAGATCAGCCGGTGGTCGCCCAGGCGCCACAGCTGGCCCGGCGCCACGCCCCATTTTTTTCGCAATTCCTCGGCCCGGTCGATCTCCGGCGGCGTGTCTCTGCCCGCGTCAACGCCCACAATGCCGGCGTCCTTGGCAATTTGCGCCAGCAGCGTCAACAACGCCGCCTCGCCGGTGCGCACTTCGCCTAGCAGCGCCGCCAGCGCCTCGGCGTCGTGCGCCGCCATGGCGCCAATCGGGTCCAGCGTGGCCAGCACCAGCGCCTCTTCAGCGTCGGAAAGCTCCACATACTGCACCGGCACCAGCGCCACGCCCTCGCGCAGCGCCAATTCGGCCCTGGCGTGGCCGTCCACCATGCGCCCGCTGGTGCGGTTGACCGTCACCGGCGCCACCCAGCCCACCTCGCGCAAGCTGCCCTCCAGGGCGCCGATTTGCGCCTTTGGGTGACGCCGATAATTCTTGGCATTCGGCACCAGCGCCGCCGGATCAACCAGCGCCGTGCCTACAATGCGATTTTTCCATTCTGTCATGCACGCCGCCCTCTACAGGTCATTTAAAAATGCCTCAAATGCATCACCGGCCGATTCTGGCGCCACCAGCCGCACGCGGGCGCTAGGCGTCATGCCCAGTTCGCCCATACAACGCAGCATTGTGCGCTGGGCGTCATCCACGATTTTGAGCGCCGGATTGCGCATGGCCAGCCCGGCCGGCGTCACCATGATCAGGCCCAGGCGCTGCACAATCGCAAAGGCTTGCACCCATTGGGCATAGGCCATGCAGTAGACCGCCAAAATGTCCGCCTCAGCCTCCGTGATCACGCCCGTGGGCTGCATGATGCGCATGATGCGCGCCCATTCGCTGCGCGCCTCCGGCGTCAGATGCGCCGGAATCTTCGGCCGCTTGCTGCGCGGCTTTGGCTCGCGCCGGTTGAGCGGCCGCTTGCCCGGGTTGCCGGCCAGCTCTTTGATTTTCGTCGGAATGGCTGGATTTGGCACGCGTTACTTTGCCTCCAATCGGTTGTGTGCAAAGCCGTCGTACACCGTTTGATTTTGTCCAACCAGCATATAGGGCAAAAACACTTCGTCGGCCGTCACCAGCCCCGCCTGCACAATCGCCAATTGCGCCTCTGTCCAGTCCTTCAGAATCCGCCAGGCCACATTCAGACTATGTTGATCGCTGCGATAGCGTGGCTCCACGCGCTGCTTAACCAAAACGGCTTGCACCTGGCGCCAGCGGCAAGGCATTGAAAACTGGTGCACCCCTGAAATTGTCTTTAGCTCAAAAGCCATGCCAATTGGCCAGCCGTCCTCATATTCGGCCGCCACTTTTGAGGCCCGCGCTTGCACCAGCATGCGCTGTATTTGCGCCAGGCTCCGGTCCGCCTTGATTGTGGTTGTGTAATTCAGAATTGGCATTGCTTTCCCCCTTTTCCCCCAAAAAGTTTTGAATCGCGGCGGCGTGCGTGTTGT
>Ga0193738_1000524_pt1 | contig 19105 bp, 24 predicted proteins | sample L2a1metaG_FD_144927 | JGI IMG/M metagenome (GOLD analysis project Ga0193738, IMG submission 144927) | Soil microbial communities from a riparian zone of the East river system, Colorado, United States - L2a1 | ecosystem: Environmental > Terrestrial > Soil > Riparian zone | place: USA: East River...
CGGCGTTCTCCCTATTGATAATCTCACGCTACGGTCTCCGTTTGACTTGCGTAATAAACAATCAATTGACGTAACCCGTAGGCGTGAGATAGAAAGAAACTACGAAGCACCCGAATAACGTTGCATAGCAACCCTCATTCATTTGGGGCAACCTAAAGCAATTGCAATCGCAACCTTCATTTGAATAACGAACCCTTCAAATGTAAAGGATTAAGACGATGGCAATTGACAATATGGTTAAGCGACTTCTTGATGAGCGTGACCAGAAGCTCGCACTTATCGATCAAATTGCAAGTACCGCCGATGATGAGGGTAGGGACTTGCTCGAAAGCGAGAACCAAACGATTACTAGTGCCCAAGAAAGAGTTAGGGCATTGAATAATCAGGTTGATCGGCTTTCGCAAGATTTGGAGCTTGCCGATTCCGCAAAGAATCGTATTCGGGCACTTGACCCTACGATTGTCGCTAAGGATTTCACCTATCGTTCCGCCGGTGATTTCCTTTATGACATGATCCACAAGGTTGATAATCCCGATAGCGATATGCGTATGACTCGCTTTATGAAGCGTGCCGCTGAGCATATGGGATTTGATAAGGCAACTACCGTTGCCGTTGCCGGAGGCTTTAACGGTTTGGTTGTTGCTCCCGTTGTTGGCCCGGTGCTTGATCCGTCCCCTACTGGTCGCCCGCTCTTTAGCGCTATTGGGGCACGGCAACTTACTACGCTTTCCTTTAATAGGCCTCGCATTGTCGATCCGAATTTCTCTACTGGCGTTGGCGTTGTTGCTTTGGAGAAGTCGGAAATGCCAAGTAAGGCTTGGGATATCGTTAGTGAATTGGTCACCACTCAGCGAATTGGCGGTTACATTAACGTCAGTGAAGTTCTTACGGAAATGCTTTCGGGTTCACTTGATATGGTGGTTTCACATATGAACCGCCGAGTTGAGGCCTATTCCGAAACCGCCGTTGTTACCGAGCTTGATAAGACGACGGCCATTGTGCCGCTTACCGGTAGCGATTCTGCCGCCATTACTGCCGCCATTGGCGTTGCCGCTTCTACCGTTGTTGCTAATACCGGTAATCTGCCTACTTGGATTGCTATGGGGCCGGAAGGTTGGGGAGGCCTTATTGGAGTAAGCGATTTGGCCGGTAGGCCTATGGTCCCGCCCGTTGGCCCGGTTAATGCTTATGGGCAAGCCGATGCCAATAGCTATTTCCAAACCATGTTCGGTTTGCGTGCCGCTATTACTCCTGCCATTACCGATAAGTCTATTTACGTCGGTAACTCATTTGGTTTGGAGATTTACGAGAAGCCTATGCCGCTTATGCAAGCCTTTGAGCCTAGCGTTTATGGTCGGCAAGTTGCCGTTGCAACGTTTATCGGTTTCTATTCGCCAATTACTACGGAAGGTGCTACGCCTAAGCGGGATGGAACCGTAAAGATTGATTGGACCTAATTCGTAATGAGTTACTACGATACAAGTTATCCGCCATCCCTTTACGGATTGCCTAGTGCCCACGATTTGCAATTGGTCGGCACGGTTAGGCCCGGAACCCTCACGATTGACTTTACGTGGGATAGTGACGGCAAATCGGCAACCCTAGGTTTCGGTGACGGTACCCACGTAACTACCGATACCGAAATGGCTACGCATACCTACGGAATTGCCGCCGTCTATATGGCAACCGTTGTGAGTGGTAATGCGAGGGATTCTGCGGAATTCACTTTGACCGGTGCGATTGCCGATGATGTCGACATCGAACCACCGAATGAATATGCCGCCGTAAAGGTTGACGAATTGCCGCCTACTGAGGAAATCCCCGAAACCGAATAGAGATTGTCTGGCATATCCCCTACCGCTATCCGGCTGGCCCCGAAGGATAGCGGTAGGGGATTTATCCATAAGGAAACCCGAATGGCATACGTCACGCCAATTGAAGTAGCGAAACAAATCGGCAAGCCGAATCTTGCTAATGATCCGATTGATCCTAAGCTCCAAATGGTTTGCGATTCCGCCGAGTTTCTTATTAACGATTGGACCGGGCGAACCGAATCACTTGATCCGGTCCCGCCTACTATCAACATTGTTGCCGTATCGCTTGCCGTTGATTTGTATAAGCAAGCGGACGCAACGTTTGGCGTTATCGGTTCGGGAGAAACGGGAATGGTGAGGATTGCTCGGGATTTGCTTAACCGATATGACTCCCTACTCATTCCTTTCTACGATCCGTTGAATGGTTGGGGAGTTGCATAGTGTCTGACTATCCCGACGTTTACGGGCTTACGGATTTCCGTACGCAATTGGCTACGCTATTGCGTGACGAATTGCCCGATAACATCGGCGTTAGTGGCGATATCCCCGATTCAATTGCGCCACCTTCGGTCTATGTCACATGGTCTAGCCCGTGGCTAACTCCGATTACATTCTGTGAATATACGGCGGCAGCACAAATCATTGTGATTGCCGCTCGAATTGAACCGGGCGGACAATACGCCATTCTAGAATCTTTGGTTGGACAGATTGTCCAAATCCTTCGTAAAGCCCGTATTGCTATTCGTGATGTGACTCCTCCATATCCGATGATCTTTGCGGGCGTTAACTATCTTGCAGCATCATTCAATATCCTTCAAGAAATGGGAGAATAATCATGGCTACCCCTAAGCCCGTAAGGCTTACCGACCCTTATATCATTCTGGGTGAGGATTCTGTTGGTCCGCCCGTAACCGTCGCCCACCATTTCGTTTGTTTCTCCAACGGTATTCACCTTACCGGAGATAGTGACGACGATCTTGCGACATTCTGTGACCCGGAAGGATTTGCTTATACCCTTTCGCTTGATCTTAAGATGTCGCTAGGCCCGGAATCACTTGATGAGGCACTTATGGCATTGGGTGGCCCGGGTACCGTTGTGCCATTTGAATTCGCCTATACCGATGATGTCGCTAGTGCCACTAATCCCCATTGGTCGGGAAAGGTTCGCATTCCGGCATGGCCCATCGTTGATGCTGGCATTAACGAGGCAACTAGCTTTACGATTGATATGCCTGTTATCGGTGATGTCGTTCGCGATGACGGTTCGGTTACTGCGGTATTCGGTGCGGGCGCACATACCCATACCACTAGTGACGATATGGTTCCCGCCTAATGACTCCGTTTGATGAGCTAACCCTATTTGAAGTTGACGAAATGCAAACCGTTTGCCTAGACGGCAAGACGATTTCGGATAGTGACCCTATGCGATTGGCGGGAGCGGTTATGTTCATGACAAACCGTAGGGAGAATCCGCTATTGGATTGGGAGTCATTCCGTCGACAAACAAAGATGTCGGATATCAAAGCTTTCTCTGAGCTAATGAACGAGGAAGAATTGGACCCTACCAACGGAGTAATGACCTAACCAATGCCAAGAATCAAGCTTGGATTTGGTATCACTGGCGCATTACTCCGAATGAATACCGGCAGCTAAAGGTTTGGGAACACCGGGCAATGATGGCGGTTATGACTGACATAGCCAAAGAACGCCGAAAGGCAATGGGAAAGCGTGGCCGCTAATGCCTACGGATACAAAGCTAGAAGGGTTTGACGAATTCTCACGGGATGCCGCAAAGATCAATAAGGAGCTACCGGAACAAACCCGTTTGTCATCTATCGATATGGCAACCGAGTGGGTAACTGCCGCACAATCCAATACGCATACCACGCAAGAAATGATGGCGGCAGCAGAATTGCAATCGGGTAGTTCCGGTGATGGCGCACAAATCACATGCAATTCGCCATTGTTCTACGGTGCGGAATTCGGTGGGCAAGGTCGTCCCGAAACTATGCAATTCCCTCCCTTCAATGGCAGTAAAGGGTATTGGTTCTATCCAGCCCGTAGAGCAAACGAAGAACGGTTTGCGGCCATTTGGGATAAAGGCGTAGAAAACGCTATGAAGTCATGGGATAGGCACGGGTAAACCTTATGGCCCTATTAGGTGGTGGCGGCGGACGTGAATACGTCCTAAAGATTATTGCCGATGTAACCGAAGCTACTAAAGGCATTGATGATGTAGAGAAGAAAACATCTTCAATGAAAGATAAGATGCTCGGTATCGGTAAAGGCGTTGCAGCGGGATTAGCGGCAACTGCGGTTATCGATTTCGGTAAAGATGTCATTAACGCTGCCGCCGATGCCGATGATGCAAATGACGTAATGCAAGCGGCATTCGGTGAAACCTCTAAGTCATTCGATGCTTTCGCAAAGAATGCCGCCGACTCTATGGGCTTAAGTGAAACGGCCTATAAGAACATGGCAGCTAAGACGGGTTCTCTATTGCAGTCAGTCGGCATTAGCAATAAGGATGCCGCAGATTCAACGCAAGTTCTCACGCAACGTGCCGCCGATATGGCGGCAATTTGGGGCACTGACGTTCCAACGGCAATGGAAGCAATTAACAAGGGATTGGTTGGGAGCACCAAAGGCCTAACCCAATTCGGCGTTAAGATTAGTGCGAATGAGATTGACGCCCGAGCTATGGCGAAAGGCTATGTTGACGCAAGCGGCAAAGTAACCGATGCCGGTAAAGCGATTGCCGCACAAGAAATCATCCTAGAGAAAACTTCAAATGTGCAAGGCGCATATGCGGATAACTCAAAGGATTTAGGCTCTCAACAAGATATGTTGAAAGCGAAGTTTGCCAATCTCCAAGCGGGATTAGGTGCGGGATTGCTTCCGATCATCACAAAGGTTATGCAAGTATTCCAACCTATTCTTGATTTCATCGTCAAGAACATTGACGTACTCGGGCCTTTGGCGCTCGGTATCGGTGCGGTTACTGCGGCAATGTGGTTGTTTAATGCCGCCATGGCAGCTAACCCGATTACGTTGGTTGTCATCGCCATTGCCGCACTAGTGGCGGGAATCCTCATTCTTTGGAACAATGTTGATTGGTTCCGGGAAGGAATCCTTGCAATGTGGGATGCCATTAAGGCTGCCTTTAATTGGGTAGCCGACAATTGGCCCACCATTCTTGCGATCATTACCGGTCCCGTCGGTATTGCCGTTCTTCTTATTACGAAGAATTGGGATACGATCAAAGATACGTTTAATTCCATGGTCGATAAGATCAAGAATATTGCGGGAACCATTCTTGATATTCTGTCGGCTCCATTCAAGCTTGCTCATGATGCGATTAAACTAGTCATTGACAAAGTACCCGATATCTTTAAGTCTGCCGTTACGGGAGTTACCAACGCTCTTTCCACCATTTGGACCACGATTAGTGACCCGTTCAAGAAGGGTTGGGATGCCGCTTCTACCGCCGGTAATGCGGTATTGGATTGGTTCACGGGTTTGGGTACGAAGATTAACAACGCCTTTAGCGGGCTTGCCGATATCATCAAGTACCCATTTACTACCGCCTTTAACGCAATCAAGTCCCTTTGGAATAGTACGGTAGGCGGATTCAAATTTAGTGTTCCTAGTTGGATTCCCGTTGTAGGCGGTAAGTCATTCCAAATCCCGAAGATGGCGACGGGCGGAATTGTCAATAAGCCTACTATTGCTTTGATTGGTGAGGCTGGCCCGGAAGCGGTAGTGCCTTTGAATATGCTTGCCAAGTCTCCGAATACCGTTGTTGCTCCAAATGTGACGATTAACGTTTACGCTTTGGACGCTAACGCCGAAGTAGGGCGAAAGGTATTTGAGGCTTTGCGTGAATACGAACGGGTATCGGGTAGGAACCTAGGTGCCGCCTAATGATTTGGCACGATGACGTAACCCTAAAGCTTTACATTTCCGAATCCGGTGATTTCGTTTCGTTGGGTACCCGAACGGAAATGCCGTTTACCCCTGCCGGTAATGGTTTGCCTTATGGGTCTACGTTGTATGCGCCTAATGGCCATGAAACGGAAGTGAACTTTACTACCGCTAGTGGACGATTCTCTATTAGCAATGCGACTGCCGATGCACAAACTAACCGAATCTTTGGCGCACACTTTCAATTCGAAATGGCGTTGAACACTCGGTACATCATGAATGTGCAAGCACAAGTTATGGACGGCAAGCAAGCCGCTAACCGATATGTGCAGAATGGTCGGGTGGTAAACGGTACGGTTTGGGGAGTCTCACAAACCGCCGTTACGCCATGGGAGGATATTGCTCTCTATAGCGACTTTACGACTTCACAGGATTTCATGTATGTTCGTTTGATGGCGACGAATACCAATCCCGCTAATACAACTTGGGGAGTCCAATACACAAACCTTGCCATGATTACGATTCCCACTAACGTTCCCGCTCCCGTTTGGCATGAGGTTACTTGCAATATCAATGCCTTTAGTTTGCGTGAGGGTAGGGAACGTGCAACGAATCGCTACGAAGTTGGGCAAGCTCAAATTAGCGTTCTTAATGACAATGGGGAGTTTACTTATCAGCCGACCCACCCATGGGGATTGAGGCCCGGGCGATTCGTAAAGGTTGAAGCAACCTATAAGGGAACTACATACCCTGTCTATTACGGCTTGATTGATGGCATGACGAATAGTTACACGATTGATGGTCACGCATTGACAAACATGTCATGCGTTGACGTTTCGTCATTGCTTGCCAACCAAACCGTTCCGGGTATGTCGAATGCCGAAACCATGCAATTGTCGGGAACCCGGTTTAATCAAATGTTGAATGGTGTTGCCTGGCATCCCTCGCAAACCGATTGGCAACAAGGTTCATTCTATATGCGAGGCATTACCGCCAATGGTCGAACCGTGCGGGATGAACTTGGATTGATTGGCGATAGTGAAGGTTCATATTTCTGGGCCGATAGGGTCGGCAAATTGTTCTATCGTGGCAGGGATTGGAATGCCGATCGGATTAAACAAGTCGGTGCGGAATTGCTTGCCCAATTGCCGACGGAACCCGAAGTATTCCCATACGTCAATTACATCTTTCCGGGCGTTGCCGGTAACGATATGCAAGTTCCCGATTCGGCGGAATTGGATATGTTGGGCGGAATTGACATTACGGCAAGGCTTTCGTTTGACAACGTGAATGGTTCCGGTCAAATGATTGTCGCAAAGAATGATGCCGGGTCGAATGGTTGGTGGTTGTTTAAAGCTTCGGGAACTAGGCGACTTGTTATGCGTGCCGGTAGAACGTCGATTACCTCTACCGTTGATATGCCTGCCACAACTAGCACCGGAACATTCTGGGTAAAGGCGCAATACAATGCGACTACCGGAAGTGTCCGCTTCTATTACTACTACAATCAAGATACCGAACCGCTTAACAATGAATGGATTGCGATAGGCGCAGAGCAATTCGCTTTGACGACTGGGCAAGTTGCGACTACCGATCCAATGTTCATCGGTAACAGTAACTTTATCAATCCCCTTGCGGGCCGAATCCGTGAGTTGATTATCCGGCCCGGTACATCTAATTCAACGCCCATATTCCATTTGAAGGAATCCGACGGATACGGCAAAGCGGGAACCCTTGCCTTTACCGCCACTACTGGTCAACCGATTACCGTTCGGCAAACGGGTACCAACGTCATTGTGAGGGATGCGACGGTATATGAATACTTGCCGGTAGTTGACGATATCCCGACACTTCCTACCGCTCCGATCATTTGTACCAATGCTCTAGATACCACATGGTCACGGGATAGGGTTATTAACGAATTGTCGCTAGCGAATGTCGGTGGTTCGGCTATCACAAAGATTGATGCCGAAAGTCAGAAGAAATACGGGCCTCGCACCTATTCCCGAATGGACTTTCTAAACGACAATTCGCATCCCGAATACTTGGATTTGCGTGCCGCCGACATCATGGGCGGAAATACTGAGGCCTCAATTAGAGTCAACTCGGTTTCATTCAATCCCGCCATTAACAAAGATGGTTGGGTGTGGGCACTAACTTGCTTTATGAATGATCTAGTTCGGGTGCGATATACCCACCCAACGGAGGGTTGGGGATTTAGCGCCGTTGCACATATCCAAGGTATTGAGCACAGTATCGACACTAAGCAATGGCGTACCCGATTGGCATTGGACGATTACGAGGCTTTCGTTTACTACGATTTCGCCGATATCGAATCGGGTTGGGATATCGGGCTTTGGGATGAGGATATTTGGGATGGTGCCGGTAACCCGAATACTCCTGCCTATTGGAATGCCGGTTACAAATGGTCGAACGAGAATAGCAAATGGGGATGATCTAATATGGCGATTACCGTGCCGACAATCGGCAGTGAAATTGATGTCGTTACATTCGGCAAACCCGTTGTTGATGAGGTTAACCGCCTAACGGGTTTGTCGGGAAGGGTTGGCGTTACCCGTACCACTCCACAAGCTTCACTGCCTACTGGCGCATATACCCAAATTACTTGGGGCAATACTACGGAGAATGTCGGCGGCGTTACCGTTACTCCAACGCTTGTAACCGTTCCCGTTAGTGGAATGTATGCGATTAGCGTTGTGATCTTAGGCGGCACTAGCAATGCAAGTTCTTATGTGAGCGTTACCGTTAGTTCCGATCGATATGATTTCAACGGGACCGGTGCCGGTGCATTCATTGCGTCATTGGTATTGCCTTTGGCCGCTGGCATTAGTACCGTCATTTCCGTTTGGAATGGTAGTGGTGCGGCATTCGCACCGTATCCCGCTTCTAAGCTTACGTTCTATAAGGTCGGTGAATAATGGCTATCGTTCGACCAGTCACTAAGACTCTTATTAGCGTTCCGAATTGGGGAGTCCCGATTACGGATGAGGTTAACCGCCTAACCGATTTGACTACTAGCAATGTTCCTACCGCTTGGACTACCGTTACGTTAATTAATGGTTGGGTTCACGATACGAACAATGCCGTTCAATATCGCAAGGTGGGCGATATGTTGCAATTGCGTGGGCGTTGCAAGAATGGTACATGGGGATTTGCCGACCTATTTACATTGCCTGTCGGATTTCGTCCGATTAGGGAAGCTCATTTGTCCGTCGGGATTGTGCTTAGTGCCGCATCATGGTCAACGTCCGTTTGTTTCATTTATGCAACGGGCGCAGTCGGCGGTGGCGGTTCTACTGCGGTTACCGATTATTCGTTCTCCAATTCGATTTCGCTTGCACCATAGGAGATTTAGAAATGGCCTATTCCGATATTGCATTGCTTACTACCGATACCGATTTCATTCAACGCATTCGGGCTTGTTCTAGTTCCGAAGGTGAATTGGACCCTTTGCAATGGACACAGGATCACATTTGGCCAATGGCGGGAATGCCTAGCTTTGGTGACAAATACGCTTCGGCAATCCTTAACGGTATTGCGAGGCCCGGTAACGATCAATCCGTGATTAGTGACGGCGATATTCTTTCGGCCGTTCAATCCCTCCGAATCCCGTAACGGGCTAGGCCGCCAACAGGGACGATGGCAGGAGAGGCCCGCCCGTGGCCCTAGGAGCGCTTCGGGGGCCTCTGGGCTATGTGCATACCACCTAGGCCCGTAGAGGCCCGGAGACGCCAACGTGAACGGAGCTAGACGGGCCTCCCGCCGTTGGCGTGCCCCGTTGGATTCGCTCGGTTGCTCCCGCCGTTGGCATGGCCCGTTCTAGGCCTCCGTAGGCCTCCCTACGGGCCTCCCGAGCTTTACGGGCCGTAACCATGGCCAGAAACGAAACGAGGCCCGTACGTCGGAACGTACGGGCCTCTCGTTTGAACTTGACTTGACGGCTTGCTTACCTCTCGTTCATGGCGATACGGGTTCGCACGTTGAAACGTTCCGCACCTTTAGCCGGAAGAATGTGGATCGACGCAAAGGCTTGACGGAATACCCGTTGCTTATCGTGTAGCGACAATTCATCCCAACCATTCCGAAGATTCGGAATCATGGGGATATCAAGCGGTTCGTTATCCTGGCATGCGTCCAATTGCGATTGAAGGTCGGCCGTCATATCAATCCACCGATTCTCCGAAAGCTTGCCAGTAGAGAACAACCGATCGACGGCAGCTAAACGGTTCTCAATTTCCTTAATAATATCCGTATCCCAACCTAGGCCCGACGTTTGCCATGATTGCCACTTGCTTTCGGGCACGGCATCGAAGAGCATTTCTACTGCTACCGGGTCGGCTGCCGCCATATCAACCGAACGGTAACAGGTCGGGCACGCATAACGCTTTGTCTTAACCTTCGTTGTATTGCTTACCCATCCCCGAGCATGAACGTTCTTATCGCATTCCGGGCACGTCATCAATCCCGAAAGCAAATGTGACTTAGCCGTTGAACTTGTATGGGCACGCCTTTCCGGGTCGGTGATAAGTGCAACAACCTTGTTCCACGTTTCCCTATCTAGAATCGGCTCCCAATTGCCTTGCGAATAACCGTCGGGTGATTCATCCCAAGTACGGAGGCCCGCCGTTGTTGGATTGATAAGCGATGAACGCAACCCGTGGTACGTCATCTTCTTATTAGCTTGCGACGATGTGGGTTGATGAGTATGGATAAACGACGAAAGCGATTTGCCGCCTAATACCCACTCGGCTGCCGTTTGCAGTAACCGGGCCTCGTTCGGGATTTGAGTAAGGCAAGCGCCACTACCGTTCTTGCTATTCGTTCGGGCATATCCATACGGGCGAGGCCCAGGACCCACCTTGCCATTCTCCTTTAGGAATGCGTGCATAGGAATAGCCCGTTCCGATTTCATTTCCGATTCTAGTTCGGCAAATCCAACAACTAGCGTCAACATAAGACGGCCCATCGGAATTGACGTATCGAATTGCTCCATAACGGAGACGAAATGGCCTCCCGCCGATTCGATATCGTGCCAATCCTTTGTGAATTGATGCAACGAACGGGTAAACCGATCGACTTTCCAAACCACGATGGCGTCAATTTGGCCCGTTTGGATCATTCGCAAGGCCTCATCATATTCGGGCCTAGGCGTATTCTTCTTAAACGCCGAACGGCCCGGGTCGGCCAGCACCTTTACAACTTCCCAACCCTTATAGGTGCAATGTGAACGGCATCCCGATTCTTGCGTGTCCAATGTCGTGAGCGTTTCCTTATTGCGCCCACCTAGGTTGGAGTACCGAACGTAAATAGCAACCCGTTTGATTTCCGAGTCAATTGTCTGTTGGGTCTTACGCTTGCTAGCCATGGTTGAAACTTTCTCCTTTACAAAGGTCAAACTACCGAAACCCTAGGGTACCACCAGTTGCAGTCACTCCCCGATTGCTTGGAATCGGGAACTAGGTGCAACTGGCATCGTCCCTGGTCACGGGCCATGCGAGGCAAGCTCGGGAGGCCTCGTACGGGGGCCTAGAACGGGGCAACCAACGGGAGCTACAACGGGGGAGAATCACCCAACCACTCGCCTTGCACTTAACCAATGTCAAGCGTTAAGGTCGGCCCATGGCGACAAAGAAACTAGACAATCCCGATGACGGTGATAAGGTCAATTCACCCGAAACAAAGGAAGGTGCCAAGTTGGCCTTTACCGCAGTAGCAATCAAGCCCGAAGATAAGCCCGCTCCCGGTAAGCGTGGCGGTAGGGCCAGTAACGTTCCGGCAATTGAGGCTTTCCTTGCCTCAATTAGCGAACCCGGTACATACGAAATGCGTTCACCGGATGAGGACGGGGGCCATCCCGTCAATCGGATTGCCCAAATCCGAAAGGCTGCCGGTGAGGCCTTTAAGGTCGAAACGTCGCCCATCGAATCGGGCAAGCGTTATCGGGTATTCGTTACCCTCTCGTAATCCCCAAAGCAAGCAAGGCCCCCGAATCCTCTAGCGATTCGGGGGCCTTTCTCGTTCCTCAATTCATGGCAACGAATAGAGCAAGCGATTAATCGTCCCCCGTTCGCCTCGCTCCGTAATCTTCCGGGCAATGACTAGGTTTGCTTGCAACATTGTTGACATTGTGAATGCCCAACGGCTAACCCTGGCATGAGTCGGCTCAAATCCACAACCCGAAACAATCTCACGATTACCCGACTCGGGATGCTTTGCGAGAAATGCGAGAATCATTGCTTGCCGATCGACAGGCTTAGGGTCGGAATCATCCCGAGTCCGCTTCGGCTCATCAATTGCCTTTGACGATGGCGCACGTTCAATGACATTGCCCCATCCCCATTGATCGGACAATACCCCTGCCAATTCTGCCATTTCCTTTGGCGTAGGCACTTTGTCGCCAATGTCGATCAACGCTCGTTGTTGCATCCCCGAACGGTTCTCGGTGAATACCGCAAAGAACCCTTCGGTATACGTTGCGACTAACTTAGCCACTAACCATTTCCTCCGTTTGCTCGGTGACCGGTTCCGCTACTTTCGCCCTACTCTTTCGAACCTTCTTTGGATTTGCCGTATCGACAATCGGTTTCGGGGCATCCTTTCTAATAGTGTGGTTGTTGAAGCGGACGGCGTGACCATTTGTGATATACGTTTGAATCAACGTATCAAAGATTGCTCGGTGGGTCTGGCATAGGTCAATTGCATACGGTCGGTTGTTGACGGCAAACCGTAGTTCGGTTGCGTCAATGGCGTTGCATTCATCACATGTGATGAATACTTGCTCGGTTCTCATGATGCTTTCCTTTGACGTTTGGTAGCTCTTTCGAATGACTCGAATATGGTTTCGATGTAGGCGTGCCGCCATTCCTTTACCGATAGCACATCGTCACCATGGCGTGAATAACCGTCGGGATAGTCATACCGAGTCTTTGACTCCCCCGACCTAGTGATTGTTCGCACCTTGCTTGTACCGCAATTCGGGCACGTTGAAGGAATGCCAATGGTGCCCCATGAAAGTTCATCGGTTGCCATTGGTTTACCCTTGCGCCATTCATGGCCCAATGAACGACATTCGGCGTACGCTCTTTCAATTTGATTCATTCTCCCCCGTTTCGGTTGATGATTCGCCTACCGGAATATTGCCTACGGCAACGAACCTACTTTACGTATGTCAAGTAGTCAAGTACCCACAATGTGTGGCGCACGCTGCGGCGATATAGAAACTCCTTGCATATTGCTTGACATAGGGGAAGTGTGATCGGCCCTATGGAAAGAAATGGCGCAGTCATAAAGGCGAGTGAATTGGAGACAATCATGATAGCTGCCGACAAGTTGGGGGTGAGTCGGCAACGAATCCATCAAATGTTTAGCGAAGGGAAGTTGGATTACTACCGGATTGGCAAGCGGCGATTGGTTCATAAGCGGGATATTGAACGACTCGTTAGGGCCAAATCAAAGCCGAGAAAGGTTGCCTAAATGGAAGATTCGCTTTCGTTCACGATTATCGGTAATCCCGTATCGAAAGGTTCGCTTACCCGTATGCCGAATGGCGCAATGCTCCCGTCGGGTTCCGCTAATAGCCGAAAGAGATTCGGAGAATGGCGAACCGACGTAAAGAATGCGGCAGTCGCAATTATGGGCGAACGGAATCCGTCAGATAAGGCTATTCGCCTATTCGTTGAATTCTCATTGCCCTATCCGACATCTTCGGTACGCAAGTACCAAATGGGTTGGTTGCCATGCGTAAAGAAACCCGATATCGACAAACTACTACGTGGGCTTATGGACCCAATGACGAAAGTGATTTGGCGGGATGATTCGCAAGTGATCTTCGTAACCGTTACGAAGGTTTATGCGTGGACCGGCAATCCGGGGGCAAGAGTTACTATCGACTTTCTAGACGATGACGTATTAAAGCGATTCGGCGAAAGTCGAAATATCCTATTGGGCGTTATGGCGAAACATGGAATCGAATAATGAAACGACAAATCGGGGCCAGCATTATTGCGGGCGGTATGGCATTGGTATTCGGAGGATTGGCGATTAGGGCCGATTCACATAACGGCATCAATTCGGGATGTGGTGGCCCGTGCCCAACCACAACAACAACCGAAGAACCAACAACCACAACCACCATTAAGGGAACGCCGTTTAGCTTCCCTGTCGATAGCACAACCACAACCAATCCCCCGAATGATGACGTGCCCAATAGCACTACCACTATTGCCACAACTACCACTATTGCCGGAACGTCAACAACGGTAAACGCAACTAGCACAACGGTAAGTGCAAGTACCACAACGGTAATCGGGCGACCAGTAACGGTAAGCGTCCCGGCATACGGGTTGCCAGTAACGGAGTGAACTAATGCAAATCGTCCCGTGGTTTCGATGCGAATGCGGCAAATTGCATACGGCAAATTACGTAACCCAAACCACGCTTTGTGAGTGTGGACGGTTGCTATCTCCGCAAATTCCCTTTCGGTCAGTAAATGCGAAAGGGAATGGAATTGACTAAAGCAGATAGGGGGCCATTGGTAGTGATTGCCGACCACGTTCTAAACCGTCATATCGCCGAGTGCAAAGAATGCGATTTGGGCGACAAATGGAAACCGTGCGACTTTCATCGTGGATTCGTCGCCGGAATGATCGGCTTGATTAATCAAATAAACGTCGAACTAGAAAGCGCTGGTTTCTATGGTTGACCTAGACGAATACGATCCACCAGATAGGCCCGATTTCCGAAGAATTGGAAAGGGTATTCCTTATGTGCTTGACCCGAGTGGTAAACGGGTTCGGTATTCCCGGTCAAGTAATGGGGGCAAGATACTTGACGACGAATCCAACCTAACCGATTGGAAATTGCGTACGGTAGTGAGTGGTGCCGCACAACGACCAGAATTGATGGCGGCAGCTTCCGTACTTGATCCCGATTTGAATAAGAAGCAACTTCGGGATATTGCAGAGAAATGCCTAGTTGCCGGTAAAGGTGAACGTAGGTCGGTTATCGGTACCGCCGTTCATGCCATGTTCGACCATATCGATAGGGGCGACGAATGGATTGCGCCACCGAACTACGTTGAACTTTGCATGAACTACATAGAGTTTAAATTTGAATGGGGCCTAGAAGTTGAGGATATCGAAATCCATTGCATCAATGATCGGTTCCGATTGGCAGGAACATTAGATAGGCGGTTCCGCACTACTAAGGCCTTACTTGCTCCCGACGGTTCAATCATCCCGATTGGTTCGGTACTTGTTGCCGACCTTAAGACAGGGAAGGAATTGGAATATGCTGCCGGGAGCTATTGCACACAATTAGCGGCATACGTTGATTCGGTGCGTTATGACGTTGTGAATGATGAGCGAAGTGCATTCGACCCACAATCCGTCATGGATTGGGCGTTAATCATTCATGCCGATTCTGCGGGTACCCGTATCGATGCCTATTGGGTCGATATCGAATCGGGCCGGAAAGGCCTTGCGTTGGCAAGTGAAGTGAAGGAATGGCGTAGGCGTGACGACCTGCTTTCGGCGGCACGGTTGCCGTCTGCGGCCCCCGAAGCGCCGGAGGCCGCAACCATCCCGCCCGAGCTTGCGAGGCCCGTAGAGCGGCACCTAGAGGCCCCTACGGGGGCGACCGTGGTGAGTCGATCGGAGCACCTTCGTTCACGGGTTCTAGGCATCATTAATCACAGTGACATTGCCGCTAAGGCATTACAGAGAAATTGGCCTAGTGGAATCCCGGGCCTAAAGAATCCCGGTCATACGCATGAGCAATTAGACGCAATTGAGCTTGTCATTATCGATATCGAATCACAATATTCGGTACCGTTCGGAGAAACGTGGATCGATCCGGTAGCGGAATCCATGCGAAATCACCCGAGTAATGGTAAGCCGATTCCACGGGCCAAGACATTGATGATGTCATGGGTCAATCAATTGACGATTGATGATGCCGCCGAACTAGACGAAATGATTAACGTACTCATTCATTTCGCAAACCTACCGGAACCCGAATGGTCAACGTCAGATATCGACCTTATGTTGGTTGGTTCACTTCGGGCCTTAGGCATTGATTCGCTATCCGCATTGACGGTAGACCACGGGCCAATCCTGTTATCGGCGGCATTCGCCATCGCTGCCGGTAATGCAATGTTGTTGTTTGATGAGCAAGATAACCCGATTGTTCGGGTTCCAACCGAAAGGGGCCAATAGTGCCAGACGATAATGAAGGTAACGATTTCCTGTTTAGTGGCGGCGCTAAGGCGTTCCCATTTGAGGAAATCGGCAACAAGGTAACGGGCGAGATTAAGGAAATGAAGAAGCAACAACAAACCGATATGCAAACGGGAGAACCGTCGCATTGGGCGAATGGTGACCCAAAGATGATGCTTCGCATTACGTTGCAAACCGATTTGCAAGAAAGCGAGGAAGATGAGGGATTGCGTAGCGTCTATTTGCGTGGCGGTAATTTCACTGCCGTTAAGGGTTCGGGTACTAGTTCGTTATTGGCAGTGAAAGATGCGGTAAGGCGTTCCGGTAGTACCGAAGGAATCCAAATCGGCGGAATCCTTACGATGGAATATACGGGTATGGGGCAAGCGGCAAATAAGGGGTTCACTCCCCCGAAGCTTTATACCGCTTCATACCGTGCGCCATTGACGACAATTGATATGGACGATCTAGCATGAGTAGAACAATCATGCCGGGCGGTTATCGACACGATACGCACCTAGGGCCATTGTTCTTGGATCATTCGCTAGACGATTTCACGGTAAACCTCATCGTGAATCAAATGTCAAATCGGGGGCTTACGCCATTCGACATTATTAGCTGCCGGTTTGTCGACGGCGATATCTATTTCGAATTGCGTGAACCGCTTCTTAGCGATTGACGATCCGTTACACATCAAATGGGGCCGACCCAACAACCTAGGCGCAAATGGTAACGGTGATTACAAGTACCAATGCCTACGTTGTCTAGCTAGTTGGGTCGGCCCCAACGGGGATCATTGCTATTGGTGCCACAAACGATGGCAAATCAAGCAAGCGGACGATAAGCAATCGCTACTTATTCCCGAGTGGTTGACGTGGGATGCCGCATATTTCAAGCTTAGTCCAATAGGCCAATCGGTATGGGAAGAAACGAGAGGCTTTAGCGGTGATTTCGTAGACGCATGGCAACGGCGCATATTGAAGGCGAAACACAATGGAGAGATTACATCAAACGAATGGTTTGCGGCCGTTAAGCGTGTATTGGTATGGATGATGCGAAAGCAATCCAAGCAATAGAAAGAATGGTCGACGAACTAAAGGGAAAGGGGAAAGCATCTACAAACGGGCATTATGAATATCCGAATCCCCCCGTGAATCTTCTAGAGCTTCGGGATATGGATTTCAATTATGATTGGTTGGTCGACCGATTCTGGCCGATGGGTGCCCATATCCACATATTCGCAAGCCCTAAGACTGGCAAATCATTGTTGATGCTTTGGATTGCGTGTTCCATTGCGAAAGGAATTGATCCATTCACCGGCAAACCGACCGTGCGACAAATCGTGACGTATATCGATAACGAAATGACACTAAAGGATTTGCGTGATCGGCTTATGGATATGGGATGGGATTTCGACGAATTAGAAGGGTGGTTGAAGTACCACCCATTTCCGATCATTCGACCTATGGATACCGAGCTAGGCGGACTAGACGCCATGCAACTTATGCAATATGACGGTTCCAAAGTGTTGATTATCGATACCCTTTCCCGAGTGGTACAAGGCGAGGAGAATTCAAACGACACTTATCGTAACTTCTTCAACCATACGGGGAGGGTACTAAAGGCGAATGGCATAAGCGTGGCACGATTGGATCATGCTGGCCATGATGTCAAGAAATCACGGGGGGCTAGTGCGAAAGCCGATGACGTTGATTTGGTCTATGCCCTAGAAAGGCGGAATGACGACAAAGGCAAACCCGGGTTTCGCTTGACTAGGACTCATTCACGCATTGGATTTGCAAGCGAATTGGTCGACCTAGAGCTAGTGGACGACCCTTTCTCTATTCGGTCAAGCGATGGCCGTATGTGGACCTTGCAAGCAATCAACAAGGCGAAAGAGCTAGACGCATTGGGGGCACCTTCGGCAATCACATTTAGGGACGCAACCATTCTGTTAAAGGCGCACGGTATGGGGCCGGGTAAGACTGTCTATCTAACGGAGGCTATTCGCATGAGACTCGACAGGGATAGCAAGATTTAAGGGGGTAACGTCAAGTTTCGACCAGAGAACCGAAAGGCAATATAACCCCTGGTCACGGGCCGTAAATAGGTCGGGGTAACGCACACTTGTTCTATTCACGGGGAGCGGCGAACGGCAACAATTCGATAAACGGCCCGTGAGCTGCGGTAACAGGCTCGGGTAACAAAGGGAAACGTAAGGGGAGGGTAAAGGCTAGGGGGGGTGGGTTACGTAGTAACCCCCCCTAGCCAACCCCGCTCCCCCCGACTTTCGGAGAGCATAAATGGAATTGGCAATAGCACTAATGGTATCGATAACAGTCATCGTGATTGCCGTTCGATCGACCTACCGTGATAGTCAACGGCGAACCATTCAAGAGCAACGGTCCGAATTGGCCCGGCTGCGGCGAGAATTGGAGAGGCATAATGACAAGCCCGAATGATGGAACGGGTATTCCAGTCAGTAGGCGTGCAACGTGCGTTTACTGTGGAACGTTTATAGACACCAACGCTAATGGCGTCTTTCAATTATCAACGGGTTGGTGCGAGATTCGGAAGCGTGGCGGCAGTAACGCTATTGCCTTGCCTATTCGACACACTCGGTTCGCTTGCCATGAATGTATCGACCGTTTGAGGCACGGCATAAGTCCCGACCAGGGTACGCTATTCAATATCGATCTAGACCTAGACCGCATCGTCCCTGGTCAGAGCCTACGTTTGGTGCCGCCTAATGGCATGGCCTGACGACGTACCCGTTGCGCCTATTCAATCCGCTATCTACGAACTAGGCGATTGCCTATCTGACTTGACCGATTGCCTAGAGTTATTGGGTGCGTTGAATCAAGAAGGTATCGATGCCGATAAAGAATATGCCGCATACGTTGTTGCATGTGCAACGTTCGTTGCTATTGCCGATGAGCTGCGCCTATTGCTTGACCAGTCAGTAGTGAACTAATGGACTGGCTATTAGCTATATCCGTTTGGAACGGACGTGCCTATTCACGTCAACCGTTGACTATTGAATATGCTATTGCCGTTGATAAACTCCGTTCCAAGATATATAAACTTCTGGAAAGTTTATGCCGGGCTTTTTCACCGGGCCTTCGGCCCGGA
>Ga0193738_1000525_pt1 | contig 19075 bp, 22 predicted proteins | sample L2a1metaG_FD_144927 | JGI IMG/M metagenome (GOLD analysis project Ga0193738, IMG submission 144927) | Soil microbial communities from a riparian zone of the East river system, Colorado, United States - L2a1 | ecosystem: Environmental > Terrestrial > Soil > Riparian zone | place: USA: East River...
TGGAGCACCATCGACCATCGTCGATTTCACCCGGGGCGAAGACGGTGAAGTACTGCGACGGGGTGCCATCAGCGTGGAGACGCTGCGCGAGACCGCGCCGAGTCTGCGCGATCTGACCAGTGAGGCTCAGAATCCTCAGGATGGGTCTTCATCAGAGTCAAGCCCTAACGGTAAGGGCTCAGGCCGTGATGACGGCTCAGGGCCGCCCGCGGGAGGCTGAGTGCGCGAGTACCTTTTAGTCCTCTGCATCGCAGCCTCGGTGACCTTCCTCCTCAGTGGCGTGTGCCGCCGACTGGCTCTGCGGAGCGGTGCGATGGCGAAAGTCCGGGACCGCGACGTGCACACGATCGAGATGCCGTATTTCGGTGGCGTCGCGATGCTGGCTGGTTTAGCCGCAGCGGTTCTGATCTCATGGCAGCTCCCGTTCCTGGGCCGGCTAGCGACCGTGCAGCAGGACTCCTGGGCTGTCCTCGTCGCCGCGACTGTGATCTGCCTGGTCGGTGTGCTCGATGATGTTTTCGAGCTGCCGCCGCTGGCTAAGTTCGCCGGGCAGGTATTCGCGGCCGGCATCGCTGTTGCCTTGGGCGTCAAGATGCTGTGGATCCCACTGCCCAACCAGATTGTCTCGCTGGATAGCACAACCTCGGTTGCGATCACAGTGTTCTTCATTGTGCTGTGCTCGAATGCGGTGAACTTCGTGGATGGGCTGGATGGGCTGGCCACTGGAGTAGTCGGCATCGGCGCGCTGGCCTTCTTCGCTTATTGTTACTTGCTCACTGTCACTGAGGGCCTGACCAGGGCGACGACCTCGAGCTTGATCACGGTCACGATCGCTGGCGTCTGTCTTGGTTTCCTGCCGCACAACTTCTTCCCCGCGCGGATGTTCATGGGCGACTCGGGCGCGATGTTGCTCGGCCTTCTGCTTGCGACATCCGCTATCAGCCTCACCGGACAGATCGATATCTCGCAGCTGCAAGACGGTCGCGGGGGTTTGGTTCCGACGGTCCTTCCCTTGGTGTTGCCGCTGGCAATCCTGGCCCTGCCGTTCCTTGATCTCACCTTGGCGTTCATCCGGCGGACTTATGCCGGCAAGTGGTGGTTCCTACCTGACAAGCAGCATCTGCACCACCGGCTGTTGGAACGCGGCCACAGCCAGCGTCGTGCCGTCATGCTGATGTACGTCTGGTCGGCGCTCGTCTCCTTCGGCGTGATCATCTTGGGCTTGGTCCAGAGTGAGCGGCAGTGGACCGTTATTGCCGTCGGCGTTGCGTGTGCGCTGGTTTTGATGGTGATAACGCTGGGTCGTCCGATACGCACCAAGAACCAAATCCGTCGCGGCGAGTCGCTGTAGCTCCACGCGATCCGCGCTGACCGAGCGAAAGCCAGCAAAGCAATCCAACATGAGCAATCAAACTCATGTTAGTTTGCACGAGCGCAGCCCAGCGACTCCTGGTTCGCTCGAGCCGACCCGGCCTGAATCCGATCAAGACCCAGCTCCGACACTGGCACAGAAGGACTGCCGTCCATGACCGTCGACAGCCGCCCAGAGCATGCGGCGACGCCTGCCGATGGTCCGAGTGTGCACGTCATCCGGGCCCGCAAACTGCTGATCGGTGGCGCCGTAGGAGGGGTGACGGCTGCAGCCCTGTGCTTGATCGGCTTCACCATCGGCTTCGGCATGAGCGGCCTGATCTCGGCTGCCCTGGCGGCCGCCATGGTGTTGTTCTTCTATGGAGTGGGCCAGTACGTGATGGTGCTCTTCGCCGACGCGGGTGCCCGCACACTGCTCGCCGTGTCGATGTGCAGCTACACCGCGCGAGTCGTGATTCTGGGATTGGTCTTGGTGCTCTACAACGCCCACCACGAAGCGTGGCCAACACTGACACCGATGGTCATCTTCCTGACGACGATCATCGTTGTGGCGGGATGGCTGGCGGTGGAGATCTTTGTCTTTTCTCGACTGCGAATCGGGGCCTACGACACCGAATACGTGCCGCCAAGCAAAGGTGACTTTGAGCCGTGACCGCCGCCACAATCACTGCTAGCGTGTGTCACGCCATGAAGGAACAACCGAAGGCGGCCATCGACCAGCCGAGATTGCAAGGAGGCGAGAAATCAAACGGCATGGACTTGGGGCTACGAGTGCTTTCCTATTTGATCTCCGGCGTCCTGGTCTACGGACTGGTGGGATGGCTCGGCGACCACTACCTCGGCACCAAGTTCCTGCTGCCGATCGGAATTGTCGCAGGCGCTGCCTTCGGGGCGTACGTGATCATCAGGCGCTATGGCCGCATCGATGATGCGGCACCTGGAACAGGTGCCAAGGATCGAAGCAACCAAGCCACGGTAACCGGACACACGCACGAGGTGGAGAAGGGGGAACGGTGAGCGGTTTCTTGTCGGGCTTGGTGCCGCTGGAGACGGAGACGGAAGGCTTCCAGGCTCCCGGTGTGCACAGCTTCGACGTCCCGCCGCTGTTCGAAGGCATTCCCTGGCTCGTATGGCTCGACAAGTACATGCTGCAGTCTATGATTTCAGTGATCTTGATCATGGGCTTCTGGTTGATCATGGCGCGCAAGAACGCCATGGTGCCCAGCAAGGGCCAGTACCTTGGGGAGACGGCCTACTTCTTCGTCAGGAACACAATCGCCCGGGACATGATCGGGCACGACTTCCGCAGGTACCTGCCACTGCTGATTGCCCTGTTCTCCTTCGTGCTGATCAACAACTTATTCGGAGTCTTCCCGCTGAGCTTGCTTCCTACGCCCTCGCACATCGGTTGGCCGTACGGCCTAGCGATCTTGGTCTGGGTGATCTACAACGGCGTCGGCATCGCCAAGCACGGTTTCTTTGGTTATCTCAAGCACACGACGCTTCCCTCAGGGGTCCCCGTTTTTATGTGGCCGCTGATCATCCCGTTGGAGTTCGTGTCCAACATCATCGTCCGGCCGGTCACCCTGTCCTTGCGACTTTTCGCCAATATGTTCGCCGGGCACCTGCTGGTGCTGGTGTTCGTGTTGGGCGGGGAGTACCTGCTTCTGCATTCCGAGTCGATCATCAACAAGACCGCCGGTGTGGTCGCCCTGATCTTCAGCATGGCGATCTTCGGCCTGGAGATCTTCGTTCAGTCCCTGCAAGCTTTTATCTTCACCGTTCTCACCGCCCAGTACATCTCCTCGTCCGCGGCCGAGGAGCACTGACCACCACTGGTTTCGGCAGACTCCGCGAAACCCCGTCAAGAAAGAAGTCGCAAATGACTCCAATGGAACTCGTCGGATCCCTCGGCATTGTCGGCTACGGCCTCGCTGCCATCGGCCCCGGAATCGGCGTGGGCTTGATCTTCGGCTCGGTCATCCAGGGCACGGCACGGCAGCCCGAGGCCCGCGGCGCGATGATGGGCACGGCCTGGATCGGCTTCGCGGTGACTGAGGCGCTGGCGATCATCGGCATCGCCCTCGCCTTCGTCTTCGGCGGCCTGTGAGCGAGTGGTCACCATGACCACGCTTCTGATCCCGCTCCAAGGGGAGAATCCGCTGGTCCCGCACCTGTCGGAGGTCATCGCCGCGATTGTGTTCGCGCTGCTGCTGACTTACCTCATCTCCAGGTTCGTGGTGCCGCGGTTCGAGGCCACCTACGACGAGCGCACCGCTGCCATCCAGGGTGGCTTGGAGAAGGCGGAGAAGGCTCAGGAGGCTGCCGATGCGGCTTTGCGCCAGTACAACGAGCAGTTGGCCGAGGCCCGCACCGAAGCGGCCAGGATTCGTGAGGACGCCAAGTCTGAGGGCACGCAGATCCTCGCCGAACTTCGCGAGCAGGCGCAGGCCGAGGTCGCCCGGATCAGGGCCCAGGCAGAGGCTCAGCTCGAAGCCGAGCGCGCCACAGTCATGACTCAGATGCGAGCTGAGATCGGTACGTTGGCGACCACGTTGGCGAGCCGAATCGTCGGCGAGTCGCTCGAGGACGATGAGCGAGCCCGTCGTACGGTCGATCGCTTCCTCGCCGACCTCGAGGGTGAGGGTGAGCGCACGCCCGTGGGCAGGTCATGAATAGGGGCACGAGGCTGTCATGACGGTCGCCAGCGACGCGCGACTGAGTTCGCTCGACCGCATGCTGGATGACAGCCAGGTCGGCGAGACCTTCGCCACCGATATGTTCGCGGTGGTTGACGCGCTGGATTCCTCAGCAACGCTCCGGCGGGCCGTGACCGATCCAGGCACGCCGGAAGGAGCGCGCCGGGGCTTGGTGCATGGGTTGTTCGACGGCAAAGTTGACAGGGCCGTCGCTGATTTCGTGGCGGAGGCGGCGACGCTCCGGTGGGCAGGAGGTCGCACGTTCGCGGCTGCACTGGAGCGGCAGGCCGTACATGCCGTGCTCATCGTCGCAGACCGACGTAGCGACCTGGAGGACACCGAGGACCAGCTCTTTCGGTTCGCTCGGTTCGTGGAGTCCAACCCCGATCTGCGCAATGTGCTGGCGGACCGCTCGATCGATCGCAGCAAGCGGCAGGAACTGGTCGGCGAGCTGCTGAGAGGCCGCGCCACCGACGCTACGATCATGCTCGCGAAGCGCGCCGTGGCCGCTCGTGAGCGGACCTTCGCGAACACCATCGAGGGTTACGTCACGCTGGCCGCCGCACAGAAGAATCGGGTCGTGGCAACCGTCCGCGTCGCCAAGCCGCTTACCTCCGACCAACGGGACCGGCTCCACGCCGCTCTAACCAAGCAGATCGGCCGCGATGTTGCGATCCAGGAGGTCATCGATCCCGACATCCTGGGCGGGGTTCGGGTCGAGCTCGGCGACGAAGTGTTTGAAGGTACCGTCGTGGATCGGCTCGAGGCGGCCCGACGGCTTTTTGGATAGCACGGCTCGTAGATCAACAATTGAACACATTCACCTCCGAGATAAAGCAGAAAGCGCAGACGATGGCAGAACTTACGATTCGTCCAGAGGAAATCCGCGAAGCACTTGATCGCTTCGTCCGGAGCTACGCGCCGGAGACGGCCAGCCGCGAGGAAGTCGGAACGGTCGTCACATCCGGTGACGGCATCGCGCGGGTCGAGGGCCTGCCATCGGCGATGGCCAACGAGCTGCTCGAGTTCGAGAACGGGACTCTCGGCATCGCCCTGAACCTTGACGTCCGGGAGATCGGTGTCGCCGTTATGGGCGAATCACTGGGGATCGAGGAGGGCCAGGTTGTCAAGCGCACCGGCGACATCCTTTCGGTTCCGGTCGGCGACGGATACCTCGGACGTACGGTCGACGCGTTGGCCAACCCGATCGACGGGCTCGGCGAGATCACCGACATCGACGAGCGTCGCGCGCTCGAGTTGCAGGCCGCCGGTGTGATGGATCGACAAGGGGTCAATCAGCCGCTGCAGACCGGAATCAAGGCCATCGACGCGATGATCCCAATCGGTCGTGGTCAGCGGCAGTTGATCATCGGCGACCGCAAGACCGGCAAGACCGCCATTGCCGTCGACACGATCATCAACCAGAAGAGCGCCTGGGACAGCGGCGATCCGGAACAGCAGGTGCGCTGCATTTACGTCGCGATCGGCCAGAAGGGCTCGACCATCGCTGCCGTTCGCGGAGTGCTAGAAGAGGCCGGTGCGCTCGAATACACCACGATCGTCGCCGCCCCCGCGTCAGACCCGGCTGGCTACAAGTACGTTGCGCCGTACACCGGCTCGGCCATAGGGCAGCACTGGATGTATCAGGGCAAGCACGTGCTGATCATCTTCGACGACCTGACCAAGCAGGCCGAGGCGTACCGCGCCATGTCGCTGCTGCTGCGCCGTCCGCCCGGCCGTGAGGCGTACCCGGGCGACGTGTTCTACCTGCACAGCCGCCTGCTGGAGCGCTGTGCGAAGCTCTCCGATGAGCTGGGCGCCGGCTCGATGACTGGCCTACCGATCATCGAGACCAAAGCCAATGACGTGTCGGCTTATATCCCTACCAACGTCATTTCGATCACTGATGGCCAGATCTTCTTGCAGTCCGACCTCTTCAATGCCAATCAGCGACCAGCTATCGACGTTGGTATCTCCGTGTCCCGTGTCGGTGGCGCCGCGCAGATCAAGGCAATGAAGAATGTCGCTGGCTCACTCAAGCTGGAGCTCGCCCAGTACCGCGACATGCAGGCCTTCGCTATGTTCGCCTCCGACCTTGACGCGACGACCCGCCGCCAGCTCGATCGGGGCGGGCGCTTGGTCGAGCTGCTCCGCCAGCCGCAGTACTCGCCGTATCCGGTGGAAGAGCAAGTCGTCTCAGTCTGGGCCGGTATTCAAGGTCTGATGGATGAGGTTCCGGTTGACGACGTGCTGCGCTTCGAGCGCGAGCTGCTGGACCACCTGCGTCACCAGAGCAGCGTGCTCCGCAACATCCGGGAGACCAAGACGTTCGACGACGACACTGCGGCAGCGCTACGGGAGCAGATCGCTGAGTTCAAGAAGGGGTTCCAGACCTCGGAGGGCAAGTTGCTCGCCGGCCGCGAGGAGCATGTCGCGTTGGAGGAAGAGGACGTCACGCAAGAGCAAATCGTGAGGCAGAAGCGTGGCTAGCACTCGCCGAACGTCGGGGATCGACCAGCGCGATGCGGGAGGGGAGGGTTAGATGCCAGCAAGTCTGCGTCAGCTAAGGCAGCGCCGCACCTCGGTAACGACCATCAAGAAGGTCACCCGAGCGATGGAGCTGATTGCAGCCTCGAGAATCATCAAGGCACAACAGCGCGCCAAATCGGCTGCTCCGTATGCGCGGGAGCTGACCAGGGCTGTGTCCGCCGTGGCGACGTTCTCAAACGTTGACCATCCGTTGACCACCGAGGCAGAGAACCCGACCAAGGCGGCGGTACTGCTGATCACCTCTGACCGCGGCTTGGCCGGCGCCTATTCCTCGTCGGTGATCAAGGAGGGCGAACAGCTGAACCAGATGCTGCGGCAGGGGAACAGGCAGCCTGTGCCCTACCTGGCTGGCCGGAAGTCGATCGCGTTTTACGGATTCCGGCGTCGTAATGTGGCCGCCAAGTGGGAGGGTTTCTCCGACGCGCCGACCTACGCCCACGCCCGCGAGATCGCCGACACGCTGATTGAGGCGTTCCTGACGCCAACGGAGGAGGGCGGAGTGGATGAGATCCACGTGGTCTACACCCGTTTCGTGTCCATGCTCACGCAGCGCGCCGAAGTGATCCGGATGCTGCCACTGGAGGTTGTGGAGGGCGAAGAGCCGCCGCCCAGTGATGAGATCCTTCCGCTGTACGATTTCGAGCCGGATGCTGAGACCGTGCTGGACGAGCTGTTGCCGCTGTATGTCGCCAGCCGCATTCACTACTGCCTGCTTCAGGGGGCCGCCTCGGAGCTGGCCAGCCGCCAGAAGGCGATGAAGTCAGCAACCGACAACGCGCAGCAGCTGATCGAGCGTCTGACCCGCGAAGCCAACCAAGCCCGGCAGGCCGAAATCACCCAGGAAATCTCCGAGATCGTCGGCGGAGCGAGTGCCCTTGCCGAGGCAACTGCCGCCGCGGACTGACGTCGCACCATCGAATGACCAGCCACCCACCGAGGACGAATGAGGAAATCAGATGACCGCCACGATTGAAGAAACAGACACCGAAGCCCCGTCGGGCGGCATCGGCCGCGTCTCTCGGGTCATCGGCCCGGTGGTCGATGTTGAATTTCCCGTCGACCAGATGCCCGACATCTACAACGCGCTGACGGTCGAGACCACCGTGGGTGGTGAGACCCGCAGCATGACGATGGAGGTTGAGCTACACATCGGCGACAACCTCGTTCGGGCCATTGCACTGAAGCCAACCGACGGCATGCAGCGAGGCACGGAGGTGCGGGACACGGGGCAGCCGATCTCAGTGCCTGTTGGCGACATCACCAAGGGTCACGTGTGGAACGTGACTGGCGACGTGCTCGATGTCGATCCGTCGACCATCGAGATCAGCGAGATACAGGGCGCGCCAAATGGCCGCTGGCCGATCCACCGTCCAGCGCCGAAGTTCGACCAGTTGGAGTCGAAGACCGAGATGTTGGAGACCGGCATCAAGGTGCTCGATCTGCTCACCCCGTACGTGACCGGCGGCAAGATCGGCCTGTTCGGCGGCGCCGGCGTCGGCAAGACGGTGCTCATCCAGGAGATGATCTACCGCATTGCCCACAACTTCGGTGGCACTTCGGTGTTCGCCGGCGTGGGCGAGCGCACCCGTGAGGGCAACGACCTGATCCATGAGATGGCCGAGGCAGGTGTGTTCAAGGACACTGCGCTGGTGTTCGGTCAGATGGACGAGCCCCCGGGAACCCGGCTGCGGGTCGCCCTCTCGGCGCTGACGATGGCGGAGTACTTCCGCGATGTGCAGGGCCAGGACGTGCTGCTCTTCATCGATAACATCTTCCGGTTCACCCAGGCAGGCTCGGAGGTTTCGACCTTGCTGGGTCGGATGCCTTCGGCTGTTGGGTACCAGCCGAACCTGGCCGACGAGATGGGCCAGCTGCAGGAGCGGATCACCTCGACCCGCGGGCACTCCATCACCTCGATGCAGGCGATCTATGTGCCGGCCGATGATTACACTGACCCGGCCCCGGCCACGACGTTCGCTCACCTGGACGCCACCACAGAGCTTTCCCGCGAGATCGCCTCCCGTGGTCTCTACCCGGCAGTGGATCCGCTGAGCTCGACCAGTCGCATCCTCGACCCGCAGTACATCGGGCGGCAGCATTACGACGTGGCGGTGCGTGTCAAGCAGATTCTGCAGCGCAACAAGGAGCTGCAGGACATCATCGCGATCCTGGGGGTTGACGAGTTGTCCGAAGAAGACAAGATCGTGGTCAACCGCGCCCGCCGCCTCCAGCAGTTCCTGAGCCAGAACACCTACATGGCCGAGAAGTTCACCAACATCCCAGGGTCGACGGTGCCGCTCAGCGAGACCATCGAGTCGTTCCGGATGGTATGTGACGGCGAAGTTGATCATATTGCGGAGCAGGCATTCTTCAATGTGGGCGGCATGGACGACGTCGAGCGCCGGTGGTCGGAGCTGCAGAAGGAAGGCTGACGATGGAAGGATCAAGAGGCGCGCAGGGAATGGAGCGGTATGGCTGAACCCATGCAAGTGGAAGTCGTTTCGGCCGACCGTGTGGTCTGGTCCGGCAAGTCTTCCAACATCATTGCCAAGACCGTCGAGGGTGAGATCGGCATCTTGCCAGGTCATGAACCGATGCTCGGCGTACTGGTGCCCAGCGCGGTGGTGATCTTCTGCGAAGACAACCCCACCCGGGAGATCATCGCCGTGGAGGGCGGCTTCATCTCCGTCTCTCAGGGTCGAGTCTCGATCTTGAGTGAATACGCCCGGATGGCCGACGAGATCACGGTCGCACAAGCCGAGAAGGAGCTCGCAGAGGCGCAAAGAATCCTCGATTCAGGTGACGGCGGCGACGAGGATCGAAAGCATTTCCAGCGTGCGGAGGCACAACTTCGCGCGGCGCAAAAAGCGCAGTAGGGTCGCTGCTACACACACGCGTGCGATCTGAGGACGTTCATGCACGGCTGGCTCGGGGTCATTCAGATCCTCGGCGTGCTCGCCGCCCTGGTGGCCATAAGCCTGCTGATGCTCACTGTCCGCCGTCGTTGGCTGGATCGTCTCGGTGGCACCTTCGACTGCAGCGTTCGCCTGCGGATCAGGACTCCGGGCGCCGGGTGGGTGCTCGGGGTCGGGCGTTATAGCGAGGGAATCCTGGAGTGGTTCAGATTCTTCTCCTACTCGCTACGACCGCGAATGGTCTTCCCACGACGTAACGTCCGCGTGCTGGAGACCCGGATGCCGGATCCCGTCGAGGCGGTCGCACTGAACACAGACGAAAAGGTGCTCCGCCTGGAGATGCACAATAGTGGGGCCGAAAGTGAATGGGAGCTTGCGATGAGCGAGGACTCACTGACCGGCCTGCTGAGTTGGTTGGAAGCGGCCCCCCCAGGCGTACGCCGATTCGAATAACCCTCCCGACTCCTGATTGCCGCCCCAATTGCCGCCCTCTTATCGGCTCCTCCTCTCGCAGAAACCTATGTAAACCCAGGTTCCCGACGCTCTGCACACTTTGCAACATGTGTGAAGCGTGAGGAGAGTGGGTTAACCCAGTTTTCTTCACCAAACCTGTGGCTCCCGTGTCGAGCGGCCTGGCCCACTCGGGGGCAGAATCCCTAGCCCTTGGTCGCGAATGCTGCGTCGAAAGAGGCAGTCGAGGGCTGGATGCCGTTCATACTCCTGATGAAGTCGAGGGCTTCGGGTGCGCCGTCGAGCCGGTCCATGCCGGCGTCCTCCCATTCGATGGAGATGGGGCCGGCGTAACCGATGTGGTTGAGCATCCGGAAGATATCTTCCCAGCGCGTATCGCCGTGGCCGGTGGAGATGAAGTCCCAACCCCGTCGCGGGTCCGCCCACGGGAGATGCGAGGACAGCCGGCCGTTGCGGCCATTGTTCATCCTGATCTTGGTGTCCTTGCAGTCCACGTGATAGATGCGATCCCGGAAATCCCACAAGAAGCCGACGTAGTCGAGGTCTTGCCAGACCATGTGTGACGGATCGAAGTTGAGGCCGAAGCCGGGCCGATTCCCGATGGCCTCCAATGTTGCGACCGTCGACCAATAGTCGTACGCGATCTCGCTGGGATGGACCTCGTGCGCGAAGCGGACTCCGACCTCGTCGAACACGTCAATGATCGGGTTCCACCTGTCGGCAAAGTCTGAATAGCCCGCGTGGATGATCTTGTCGTCGACGGGCGGGAACATAGCCACGTAGTGCCAGATGGCCGAGCCGGTGAATCCGACAACGGTGTTGACGCCGAAGGCCGCAGCAGCGCGCGCGGTGGTCTTGATCTCCTCGGCAGCCCGCTGCCGAACGCCCTCGGCATCACCGTCGCCCCAAACCCGAGGGTTGACCATGTTCTTGTACCGATCGTCGATGATCGCCTCACACACCGCTTGGCCGTTGAGGTGATTGGATATCGCCCAACAGCCGAGCCCGTGCTGTTCGAGGATGTCTCTGCGGCCCTGCAGATAACCGTCGTCGTCAACGGCTTTGACGACGTCGAAATGATCACCCCAACAGGCAATCTCGAGCCCGTCGTAACCCCACGCCGCAGCGAGCCGGCACACTTCTTCGAATGGCAGGTCCGCCCACTGCCCGGTGAACAACGTGACCGGCCTCGGCTGTATCGGCTCGGCCTTGCCAGTGGCTTCCTTGAGACGACCGGTGTCATCGAACATCGCAATCCTCCTCTTTGGGGGCTTAAGGATTTGGTTGAGGTTAGCCTTCTCTAGCCGAGCCGTGGCTTCGCTCACCCCCCGGTACCCACAGCACATCGCCGTTCGGCCCGTTGACGACTCGGGTGAGGATGAACAGCAGATCCGAGAGCCGGTTGAGGTAGGTGATCGCCAGCGTGCTGACCCCGCCTGGCAGCTGGGGGTCTGCGACAGCGTCGGTTCCGTAGGCCCGAACGGCGGCCCAAGCTGCACGCTCGGCCCGCCGCACCACCGTACGCGCCAGGTGCAGTTGGGCAGCGGCCGGTGAACCGCCAGGGAGGATGAATGACTTCAAGTTCAGTAGCGGGTTAGCGAACTCATCACACCAGGCCTCCAGGCGGTCGATGTATTGCTGCGTGATGCGTAGCTCAGGTACTGGATTGGCTGAGTTGGGCGCTCGTAGTGGGGTCGAAAGATCAGCTCCGAGGTCGAACATCTCGTTCTGGACGCTCCGGAGCACTGCGGCCACATCGTCCGGCAGGCCACCAGCTGCAAGCGCGACCCCGATCGCCGAGTTGGCCTCGTCCACGTCTCCGTAGGCTGCAACCCGCGGATCGGTCTTGCTGACTGGAGAAAGATCGGAAAGTTGAGTCTGTCCGGCATCGCCTGTACGGGTGTAAATGCGGGTCAGCCGAACCATGATCACACCCTACGCAGATTGCCGGGTGCGGTACGGCTGGGGTGTTGACAAGTTCGCGGTGGACGCTTGTCGCTGCCAGAAAGCGGCGTCGCGCTGTGGCACAGTACAACGGTGAACCCGCTGGGAGCGTCGGTCTCGCGCGCCGCCCGCCGCCCAATCGCAGCCATCGTGGTCGGCGTTGCGGTACTGATAAGCGGCTGCGGTCAGATTCCGAGCCCGCTGCCAGCACCGGATCCACCAGCAAGCTCCGGCGCCCGCTCACCCGAGCCGAGTGTGAGCAGGATCGGTGGCGACCCGGGCGACATTTGCGAGTATTCCTTGTCCGGTGACGCAGCCCGGCCGGTCACGCCGCCGCCTGCCAACGGGGTTCCGACCAGCGGGACGATCAGCTACCTGCTCGAAATGACGAATGGCAAAGTCACCATCACTTTGGATCGAACGAAAGCCCCGTGCACCGTCAACTCCTTCGTCTCATTGGCCGACCAGGGCTACTTCGACAACACCAAGTGCCATCGGCTGGCGGATTCGGGAATCTTTGTCCTGCAGTGCGGTGACCCGACGGGCACCGGGAAAGGTGGCCCAGGCTACGAATTTGCCAATGAAACCGACGGTACGGAGTCTTATACCGAGGGCGTTGTTGCTATGGCGAATGGCGGCCCGGGCACGAACGGTTCACAGTTCTTCCTGGCCTGGGCGGACTCGACCAGCCTCGATCGGACTCCGAACTTCACGATCTTCGGCGAGATGGACAAGGCGTCTCGCGACGTGGTGGCATCCATGGCCGGAGAGGGCCAGGACGGCAGCAACGCCGATGGCACGGGTCGGCCTAACAATCCGTGTGCGATTGCGACGGTTACGAGGGCCTGAAACTTCTCTCCGGCGGCTGGCTGTCGGGCGCCTGGAAAAACGTAGATGGCAATGTCTGGCTCCCACCCGACAGCCGGCCGGCGTCGGGAGCGTGAACCTTGTACGGCTGTGGTTTTAAAACGATCCTTAGGTTTCGACACTCGGCACCAGCTGACTTCGGGTGCCGGAACTGTACGAGCTCGGTTTCAAGATCTTTAAGGTCTCCCGGCACTCGGCAGCAGCCCGGCATAGGGCGGCATGATCACTCAGTGCTGACGGCGTTGGCAGGGTACTGGAAGGTGCGGGCTAGTCGAGTGGCGGACGTTTCGTACGCTTCGGCAGCCTGAGTAGCACCATGGCCAGCACTATGATGCCGAGCCCGAAAAAGCCGCCAAAGAGATAGGCGCCACGACCTGGGGCCTGACCAGGATAGGCCGCCGACGGCGTCGGAGTCGGCGCGTCGGGCAGCACGTCTAGCGGGATGAAAGCAAGAACGACCATCAAGAACTCCGTCATAGACGGTCCCTGCGAAGAAGCCGCTGCAACACCACGACAGCCACGATCGCACGAGGGTGGGGAGCCCACGCAGCCACGTCGACCCTCTCACAGCCGCAGAAATCGACGCATGATCGCCAAAAACACCTGTGGTTGCTCGCTATGCACCCAGTGGCCAGCTCCCTTGATCGTGACGAGCTGAACGCGCGGGAAGTGGGCGCGCATCGCAGCAGCGTATTCGGGCTGAACATAGGGGGACTCCGCGCCGGCCAGCCACAGCACCGGGCCTTCGTACGGCCGTGCCTCCAGGTCGGGCCAGTCGCTCATTTCATCCAGGTGGTCGCCGAGCATGGCCAAATTCATCTGCCACCTCCAGCCGTTCGAGGCGGAATTGTCGCGACGCAGGTTCTGGAGCAGGAACCCGCGGATGCTCGGATCGCGGACATACGTGGCGAGCTGGGAGTCCGCGTCCCTGCGATCGGTCAGGGTCTCGAGGTCGATGGCGCGCATGCCGTGGAAGAAGGTGTCGAAGTCGGTGATCTCGGCAGTCGTTACTGGTGAGACATCGACGACACAAAGCCGCTCAACGAGCTCTGGCTCGTGCAACGCGAGCGTCATGGCCACCTTGCCGCCCATCGAGTGGCCGACTACGGCGTACCGTTCTCCCTCGCCCTGAGCCTTCAGCAGCCCCGCGACCCGGCCCGCCATCTCCGGATAAGAAAAGTGGTCCGTCCAGGCGGACTGGCCGTGATTCGGCAAGTCAACCAGCATGACCCGAGCGGACTCGCTCAATGCTTTGGCGATGGTGTTCCAGTTCTTTCCCTGTCCAAACAGACCGTGCAGAAACACCACGCGCGGTCCCGTGGTCCCCAATTGGGTGCTGAAGAGCCCGTGTTCAGGGGCGCCGGCGTTCACGGGCGCCGTTGCCAGCAGCCCGTGTGCCAATGACGGCGCTCGTCCACGGGGGACTGGGATAGCAGGCCAGGCGTGTCTGGCCACGCCACGACGTGGGGCGTGGCGGGACGTATCTCGGCGTTGCAGCCGGGACACCGGTAGGCCTTGGTGGCTGCCGACCCCGGTACGCTGCGGACGATCCAGCGCCCGTCGCTTTTGATCACCGATGTCGCATGTCCCGCGCTCAGGGGTCGGGCCGGCCTGAGATGTTTACTTTGCCGTCGCGCCATAGTGACTCCCTGAAAGATCGGCGGATCACTGAGATTCAACCACGGGTATCAATGTGGGATCAGCCGGTACTTTCTGGCGTGCGCTGATGCACGCCTCGGAATGCAAGGGGGTCGCCCCCCTTGCCGTTATCTTGTCTCCGTGCGGTTGGTGATTGCCCGATGCCAGGTCGACTACGCCGGGCGGCTGACTGCCCACCTGCCGATGGCGACTCGGCTGATCTTGATCAAGTCCGACGGGTCCGTATCGATCCACGCTGACGACCGCGCCTACAAGCCACTGAACTGGATGAGCCCTCCCTGCACGCTCGTCGAGCTCGGACCGCCGGGACCTGACCAAAGCTCGGCACTGAACGGCGAGCCGCTGTCGGCGCTTTGGGAAGTCCGGGGGCGCGATGGCGACACGCTCCAGATCGGGCTGGCGGAGGTGTTCCACGACTCCTCACACGAACTTGGCGTCGACCCCGGGCTACAGAAGGACGGCGTTGAGGCACATCTGCAGGCGCTGCTCGCCGCGCACCCGGAGGCGCTAGCCCCCGGTTTATCACTGATCAGACGGGAGCATCCGACGCCTATCGGGCCGGTTGACTTGCTTTGCAGGGACGCCACCGGCGCGTACGTGGCGGTGGAAATCAAACGTCGCGGAGAGATTGACGGTGCAAAGTCACACCTACCAGTCGCTCACTGGGCGGTGGAGGTGAAGCGGATAGCCGGTCTGGACGCCGTGGAGCAGTTGACACGCTACGTCGAGCTGCTGAACCGTGACCCCCAGCTCGCTCCGGTTGGTGGCATCCTCGCCGCTCAGACCATCCGGCCGCAAGCGCACACGCTGGCCAAAGATCGTGGGCTGACCTGCGTAATGGTGGACTACGACGCTCTGCGTGGCATGGAGCCAGTGAACCCCAGGCTGTTCTAGCGCCGCCTTGTCGGCGGTTTGCGCACGCAAGCCTCCTCTGTACTCGACAGAGGTCCGTCATGGTGCGCTAGTGATGGGCACGGCAGCAGCTCGTCGAGCCGCACCCGTTCAAGCGTCAAGAGTTCAGCGTCAAGAGTTCGTGTCATGAGTTCATAATTTCTTTGGTCACGGGCCTGGAGGCGCATCACGGCGATGTGGTGCAGCCCGCCGTCGCTTTGAAAGCGAGCGAAAGGTCTATCCGACGGCCCGGCTACTTACTTGGAGGCGCACATCCTGCCCGATGTTGATCACACCTCGACACTGTTATAGATGTGCCGCCGTTCCACGTGCAGCGTGTCCACCGGCAGCGCGCCGGTCCGGACGAGCTCTTCGGCCATGTCGCGCAGCTTCGTGTTGGTTCGTTGAGAGGCGTGGGTGAGGATGGTGACGCCTCGTCCTCTTTGATTTTGTGTCGCTCCATCAAGATGCCTTTGGCCTGTTCGATACATGCGCGAGACATCATTGCGGTGCGCAGGTGAGTGAGATCCACTGGGCTGGTGCCGCAAGTGGACCCGCTTGTGGGCACACATGAGGTCGCAGCCAGTACGGCGGCGGTCTGAGGGTTCTAGCCGCCAGGCGTGGTCGAAAGTTAACGGCGTCGGGGTCGGTGGGAGGGGATGCGCTCCCACCAGTCCACCGTCTCTCCGGCTTCGGTTAGTTGTTCAAGCGTCCTCGCGACAATCTCAGTATTCGCCCCGACGCCGCCAGACCAGCAGAACTTCCACAGCTCTTGGGCCGCCCGATGGTACTGATGAATCGTCTCGTCTACGGCGTAGGCGTCGACCTCACCATCGCGATACCGATCTAACTCTTCGGCGACATGCTCGATGAGGTCGGCCAGCCGCGCCTCGTGGTAGGCAGCTACGAGGGCGCGCGCAGCCTGCCGCTCTGTCTTGCTGCCCACGACGGCCACGTTACCCTCGCAAACGCGTCTCGGATTGGTGCCTAGGACTGCCCACATTTCGTCGTCAAACGGGCGTCCGGTCGGGGACCGGACCGCTCCGTGTCCGGAGGCGGAACCGCCTGCGGGACGTTGTGTCGACTGATCGCCTCGGAATCAATGTTCCAGCGTCGTCTCCTCGACAGTGAAGGACCTGGGCCGGTAATCGCTGTACCGCAGCCAGCTTGGGCGGACGCGCACATGCACGATGTCGTGATCAAGGGCGCGCTCCACCCCGTCCGGGTACTGGGCGAAGTAGGCCTGCAGACAGCGATCCCGGTCGGCGCCCGTCGGAATGTCGGCGGTTCCCTCGCACTGCACGGTCGTCTCGTTGTCCCAGCCGATGACCAGCGCTATCTGAGCGAAGGCGGACAGGTTGCGATACTTCCGAGAGCTTCGACTCGTGTCGAAAACTAACTCGCCTCGCTCAGTAGCAGTGATGCCAATCAACGCTGCTTGCGGTGCGCCGTCAGCCCCGCGAGTAGCTAGGACCGCCAGGCCGCGTTGACGGACGAAGTTAATGAACTGCCGCTGATCCACAACACCACCCTGGCAGCAGCAACCGGTGCATCGCAGGCAGGGAACCCGTGCGGGTGGCAACGTAGCCAGCAGTGGTACCGGCAGAGTCCGCAAGCGGACCGGCTTGCGGGACTTGCGGAGCCCGCGGTCGCTGTCGAGTGCCCAGTGACGACCGAACGAGGCGACTGCTGATCACCCCGGGCAGTGGGACCCGCCGGCAAGGTCTGAGCAGTCTTCGCGCAAACGCGGACCGAGGCCGGCTGGTTCATCCAGCATCGAAAAGCGGTACGACTAGTGCATGCCGAAGACTACGCTGCCCGACCGCATCCGGACGTTCCTCGCCCAGCCACAGCCCGCCATCATCGCCAGTGTGCGCCCCGACGGGCAGCCAGTCAGCGTGGCTACGTGGTACCTGCTGGACGGAGACGAGGTGCTGGTCAACATGGACGCCGGCCGCCGCCGACTGGCCTACCTGCGAGCCGATCCACGGGTCAGCCTGACCGTGCTAGACAGCGGCGACTGGTATACCCACGTGAGCCTGCAGGGCCGAATCGTGCGCTGGCGCGACGACGAAGGGCTGGGCGACATCGACCGATTATCCCGCCACTACCGTGGTGTCGCGTACCCAACCCGGGACCGCCCTCGGGTCAGTGCCTGGGTCGCCGTCGAACGGTGGCACGGATGGGGCAGCCTGCGCGGATAGCAGGCGCTTGGGCAGGAGTGCGGGTCGTCATGGCCTGACGACGTGCGCGCTCGGTTCTCGGCCACCCTCTGTCTCGATAGTGAGCGCTCAGGGAACGCTCAGCGGGAGTCGCCTCTGATCTTGAGTTGCTGTTTGTCGGTCTTGGTCAGCGCCGTGGGCAGCTCTCTCCGCGCGCGCGGTCAGCGGGTCAGCCACGTGCAGCTGGCGACCTCTCCGCCGAGCCTTCAAGGCGGCGTTCGTCGGGTGGAACGCTGGCAGCGTGCCCGCAGATGGTCGCCACCGTCGGGCATACATATCAAGTCGATACCGTGTGGGAGCGGCACAGGCGTGCTCTGGGCTACAGCGGCGTAGGCCACCCACACAAGGAGGAGAAATGACGGACGCCCGAGACAACAGGAGGGCTGCCCGTCGACTGTGGGTCTGGCCGGTTGCGATTCTGGTCAGTTTCCGGTCGGTGGCTATCTTGCCGACCTGGTCGTAGATGGAGTCGATTCCGTGAGCGCCGCTCTGGCCGGGGGTCTCATCGGGGGCCTCATTATCGGATCGGCAGAATGGTTCGCTCTGAGGCGGTGGGTCTCGTGGCTGTGGATCGCGGCGACGAGCATCGGTATGGCCGCGGGTCTCACCGCCGGCGCGGCACTCGTCGACTACGGTATAAGCCGAGCTGACCTGCTGCTCATGGGTGCGGTCACCGGGCTCGGTGTAGGCGCGTTGCAGGCGCTGGTGCTTGCAAGATCCCGAGTCTCCGGCGCGTTCTTGTGGGCGGTCGCAAACCCACCAGCCTGGGCACTTGGCTGGCTCGTGACCTCATACGTGATCACCAGAAACGTTCGGGACCAGTTCGCGAACTTCGGCGCGAGCGGAGCGCTCGTCTTCGGACTGCTGACGTGGCTGCTCCTCGCAGCGTTGCTCCGAGACACGGAACCTCAAGCCACCCGATGAACATCCAAAACGCCGCCGGCGCTCTCCTGATCATGCTGCCGCTCGCGTTCAACCTGTTCTTCTTCCTCCTCGCGCGACGCTTCGACTACCCGAACATCCTGCGCAGCCCAACCGCAGACGTCTTGAACCGCTTCCAGGCGGGCGGGGTCAGTCTCAAGCTGCTCTGGTACGGCTTCATGCTGACGGCCGTCCTGCTTGCACCGCTCGCCGTCCTCCTCGGGCAAGTGCTCGGCCGCGACGGCCTGGCGATCGTCCCGACAGCGACCGTGGTCGGCGTCCTCGCGGCCGTCGTGCAGTTCCTCGGGCTTGCCCGCTGGCCCTTCCTGTTCCCCGCCTTGGCGCGACGGTACGACAATCCCGCATCAACCGAGGCGACGCGCGAGGCGACAATTGTTGTCTTCGAGTCGTTCCACACCTACCTCGGCGTGGCGATCGGTGAGTGCCTCGGCTACCTCTTCACAGGAGCGTGGACCGTACTCGTTGGGGTTGCGATGCTCCACTCGTCCACATTCGACGCCTGGCTCGCCTGGCCCGGCATCGCGATCGGCCTTGCCCTCGTCGT
>Ga0193738_1000526_pt1 | contig 19073 bp, 27 predicted proteins | sample L2a1metaG_FD_144927 | JGI IMG/M metagenome (GOLD analysis project Ga0193738, IMG submission 144927) | Soil microbial communities from a riparian zone of the East river system, Colorado, United States - L2a1 | ecosystem: Environmental > Terrestrial > Soil > Riparian zone | place: USA: East River...
TCTTCCTTGTCGATTGCATCCATGAGTTCTCCATTGCCTTCGCCATCGTCGCCAAGAATCTCGGACAAACGTTCATTAAGGCTAGCAATAGTATCACCACGCAATGAAAGTGTTGAGAACAGTTCCGAAAAGTCACGTTGAATTGTTGCGGGATCATCTTCAGTCTCAACAGTCTTCTCTTTGGTAACTGGATCAATCACCTCCTTTGCAGTTGCTTCACCTGTGAAGGCAGCAAAGAGTTGTTTGGCACGGGGAGAAACAAACACTTCCATGACACGCTTCTCGCCCCAGATGTTCACATAATCTGCGAGCTTCCAGTTCTTGAAGTTATCAGGATAAAGTTTGGGATTGTCTTTGCCGCGCCCCTTTGTTGGCGTAAACTCGACGATCTTAACTTCGTTTTCTGTGTTGGTATCTGGATTGCGAACTTTAACGTTGAATGACTCCATAGTATTATCTCACTTTTCTATCATGTTTTATGGTTATTTCTTCTGCATTAGTTGATAGTAGACTAATGCTGAATGTTTGGTCTTTGTGACCAGTGTTTATTTGTATGAATCATCCAAACTAATGTTTGCGATACTCCATACATTTGAGCAATCACACTTTGTGTATGTTTACCCTTAAGTAACAGAATCTCTTTGATTTGATCTTCTGTTAAATTATTTGTGTAATGCGAAATACCTCTTTTAATTCTTTTTCTGTTTACTGTATCTCTAGCATTATCTACGTATGAACCTAGAACTAAATGATTAGGGTTGACACAAACCCGATTATCACAAGAGTGTCTTATAACAAGACCTTCTGTTTCGGAAGAGCGATAAAAGCTCCATGCTATTTTGTGCGCAGATATTGTAGAATATTTACCATAATATTTAACCTGCATAGCACCGTAACCATTCTTTGTCACACCACCAATCCAATTCCAGCAAATATCTACAGTTAAATAATCTGGATGAACTACGTAAGATAAGAACTTACTTTTGCTAACTGAGTCTAATATCTGCTGTCTTGTCATTTATTGTTTTTGTTGTAGTTCTGAAGAAGATTGGCTGTCAACCGGTGTTTGTATCTCTTCTTCGGAACTAAAATAGCTTTTGAGTTCTTTGATGTGTTCTAGTGTGTTGATACTTATTAGTAGAACGAGGATGTTTACAACAGCAATGAATGCAATTACTACCGAAAGAAATGTTGTTTCTAGTGAAGTCAAAGTCATACTCTTGCTTTCTTGTAGTCTAGTAGTTGTTGAAGTTTGCTGATGAAAGCTTTACGTTCAATGATACCTAGGCGATGTGCAGAGGCTTTCAACTGATTGTATTTGTAAGCATACATCTCTCTGGGTGTGTTTTCATAGTGAGAGATTTCAGCCTCGGCTTGCCTTACCTCATCTTCAGTATCTTTTATATCCTGAAGAATCACCTCATCTGGTATGTGAGAATTACGTTGAATGAATGACAACGTATCTGGATCATAGGCTTCCATAGTATCTCTTTCTTGTGCGATGGTGGACAGACCTACAGCATTTATCGTGCCAAGTCTGTTTGTTTCTTAGTCTATAGTGGAAAGTTTGTGTTACTTTTCTTGACTAAGATGTTCAAGTTCTTCGAGCAATCTTTTAAGTCTCGTTGATCGTTCTATGGATGCATCAAGTTTCGCAGATATTTCATTGTATAGTCTGCTAAACTCTGATTCCATAGTTGATTGTTCTTTGTGCCTCGCATTAACATGCTTGACCATACCTCTTCGTGTGAAGAGTTTACCACAGATTTTGCAATGTATTCTTCGTGTTTTCATATTATTCACTTATTGATTGTTGATTAGACTGTAATTCATCCAGTTGTTGCTGAAGTTTTGCCGTCGTAAAGGTCATGGAAGTTAGTAGTGAGAACATGGTTTCCATACTCTTATCTACGCCAAGCAGACCAGACATTACTGCCATTGTAACAATATGACCATTCTTTGACTCTGCAAATGTGTGGTCTTTGGATTTGTATAATTTCCGTAACACTTCTATCGTGCTAGGGTCTGGTGTGAATGTCGATATTGTTGAGTCTTGTTGTTCTTTTGGTGTCATACACATCCTGCTAATTTCCATAGGTTATCGAAATACTGAATCAAAATCTTCCGGTCATGTTTATCTGTCACTTTGACCATGATATTGTGCCATCCTTTGCTGCTCACTAAGTTACCTGAGCCTACCCAAACTTGTGATACTTTGTAGGGCGCCGGCTTAAGTATGTATAACTTTGTGTGGATGTTGTCTGCTTTCCTGATGCGTGTCTTTGGGAACAGACTCGAATTGTCGTTGTCTAGTTTGGCGCAGATAAGATGGGAACACTTGGGTGTTAATTTTAACACTGAAGCTGTGTATACTATTGCTTTGTGTTTGTGCGCCTTTAATAGTTCTTCGTTATACCACTGCTCAAAGTCTAAGTATAAGGATTTGGTCTTACCCATGTCGTTTAGTCCTCTGAATAGTGGTATTGTGTTTCTTGGTCTACCTAGCTTCCAAGAATGTTTAATCACGTCTTTAGCTGTTAGGATGGCCATCTTGTTCCTCCCATTCTATGAAGGCTACGTCATAACTACAGTATGACATACCAGATATAACTGTGCCGTTCTTTAGTTTGATAGTGACTGAGTATGCGTTAGTCGTAACACTATCTATTTCTTCGCCGTCATATATTGTCATAATTATCGTTCTTTAGATATTAGTATAATTCTTGTGTCCTCGGCGTCGCTGCGCTCTGAAGTTGTATTCATAACCTCAGCACTCTATTTAATGAGTGCTGGTGTTATGTTACTCAATAAGGATGGTTACTTTACTGACAGGTATTATACTATGTTTTTCAAATGTTCCTGTTTGAAGATAACCAGTATGCATAGAAACAATTTGATTTTCGTTACTAACCTTTCTGTAAAGACCAGCATTTTCGCTGGTACTGAAATAAAATAATCTCCGATATCAAGTTCAGAAACTGTTATTCTCTGGTTTCTCTGGTTTCTATTGTTTGTTTTGTGTATTTCATACTACTTATCTGCCAATTCTTTGTAGTTCATTTCGCCATCGTTGTCCATAATGTGTTGCATGATTGCGATGAGACGGTCGTTGGGGTCGGTGTATTTATCGAAGAAATCACGGAAGTAATAACGCTTGCCGCCCTTCTCGTATATCCACCCTTCAAACAAGCATTCAATTACAACCAGCTGTTTATTTGTGAAGATGTCACGTAGTCCGTTGCTTGTGTAATCGCTATAGTTAACGAATTGGCTATAGTAATCTCTGCCTAAAGACTTGTTATTCCACATTGTACAGGATAGCATGAGACTACCGTAGGCACAACAGTTACAAGGTTCAATGTCACCTAGTAGAACAGGTTGTAATGGTGTGACAGTTTTAGCTAATTCTCTCAATGCAGTTGAAGAAACATAAGTGCCTTGTTCGGCAATAAACTTGCCTCGTTTTATTTGGTCAATTACATCCCGTGCGATTAGGACTCGTTTCTGTTTTGTTGACGCAGCTTGAAATATTGTATTTCGCCGCTCAATCTCTTTCTGTATTTCTTTAGTTGTTTTCATATAAGTAATATTGTTGGTTCTGCTTGTTCTTCGTAGCAACTATGGCATAGAATTCCCGTGTTCACTCGATGGAAACTACTTATAGCCACTCACAACCCGGAGATTTCATTTCTTTCAACACATCTAGGATTGTGTCGGCGACAAGTAATAGGATTGTGTCTCCTAAGTTGTGGTAGTTGTAGTAGTAGTAGTAGTAGTAGTAGTTGTTGTAGTAGTAGTAGTTGTTGTAGTAGTAGTAGTTGTGGTAGACTTTTACTCTTGTCTCTTCATTCCAACCACCAACACATAACTCATCCAGCTTACCTGCTTCTTCTGGTTCCTTTTCTTTATGTTTTTGGACAAGGTAAGGAAGAATACGCTTATTTGAATGTTCTTTCAACTTTCTGTCAAACTCATCAGTGTCAAATCCTGCTGTTCCAAGCTGAGCAATAGCAAGATTACGCATTCCTTTTGCCCTAGCAATATTGGATGACCACACACTGTCATTCAACGCGATTTTTATACTGTTTAGCAAAGGTAACACACAGTCATTATTATTGTCTGTGTGTTTCTCCTTTCCCAAAACCGTGGCAATCATAGCTTCTACGCACATGCCACCTTCTTTGCGTTCACCTAGACCTTTAACAAGGCCAAATGAACAGTAATAGTCTATCTTTTCTATGTGTTGTTTTGTTATAGTTATCATACCTTAAGGTTTAGAGAACATTTGCTGACCGAACAGGTATTCAAGAACAAGTAAGTGTTCAATGAATTCACCGATTCGGTAGAGTGTTTTGTCTTCTGTGCACACTTGATCGTTTACTTGTGTGAGCATGAAATACGTTCGGTGCTTGAGAGAAAAGAAACTCATGATCTGCTCTTCTCCCTCATATGTTAGCTGTCCACATCGACCAATACCCAAAACATCACACAATTCTTTAGGTGCTTCTTGTCTTTCTTTTGACTGACCGTAAGCAAAAGCTTTTACCCATTCGCTAATTGATTTGCTTGCCTCAGTTTGCATTCGCTCTATGCCAAACAATTTACATCCACGACCAAGGCAACAATCTGCCTCGCTTCCATCTATGTGGAGTTCTGTTAGAACGTTGGTTGTTTTGTGTACATCTGGACTTTTAAGTCTTTAGCCCAAAGACAACGATTGTTGAATATTTGTTGCTCTGTCATAATTACCTTTCTCTTCTTGTGTTCATAACACAACAGGTTAACATTACTACTTCCTGTTGGTGTTAAAAACACTTCTGATTGTCACGTCTCTTTAGTATGAGTAGGATGCTACTCACATCTAAAGATTCATCTTGTGTTCAAGTCCATTGCTTCTCATTGTGAAGTGGGTGCTACACAATTAAGTGTAGCTGTTGGCTAGGTATCACTGATAGATGCGTAATATTTACTACGCTCTGTTTCGTCAGGTAAAATTTCTTCTACCTTTGCTGCCCATTCTTCTCTGGTGATCTGTCCTCGTCGGTATGCTTTGAGGGCAATAATCAGTCTAGTTTCTTCTGGTGTTAGTTCTTCGCTCATAGATTGCTATTTGCATAGCACCCACAACACAACTTGTATCAATGGATTTGATTCGTTATGGCATTGTGTAATGGGTGCTACACATTGGATTGTGTAGTCACGCATGGGTTAGTTATAATTCGCCCGGTATCGCTTGATAACGATTTCTCCATCAATGTCTCTTTTGATTAGATGGAGAGTGTTTTCGAAGAGCTGATATGTTGATTGATTGGGTTCATAAAGAACAAAGGTATCTTTGTCCTCATACTGACGTTCAACCAACATCATCTTTTCTTCCCACTGGAATGTTCTTGTGGAATACCAGATGAGAATAACTGCTTGGCCCACTTTGAGATAAGACTTGTCTAGTAGTTCAATATGCATAGCACCCATTACACTCTGCTGTTACTCTGCGGTCATGGGAAGTGGAGATAGTGTTACATTATTTTCGGTTCAGTTAATGAAGAAACAATGATTCTCAAGCTATTACAGTATCTCTTTCTTCTCGAACCCTGCACCGCTTTCACAGCAGGTTTTATGCCACCTTGGAATAATAGATAGAATGCTAGGCAAGAGTATTGGTTACTCCTGACCTAGTCATGATTATTACTCTGGCAATTCTTTTATCCAGTTAATCAATCCTTTAACCCAAAGACAAAGACCAATTTTATCTTGCCCAAGAAGAAACTGATCCAGCTCTTCTTTGCTCAGGTTAATGATGTCTTCATTGATCCATTTATCGTCTCTTTTAATTCTGACGAAGAATCCTGTGCTTTTCATATTCTTAGTTCAATGTAGTCTAAGCGTAGCTGCTTATGTCTAGTCAGTCGGGTTCCCACAGAGGAAACTGTTGTTTGGTGAAGTTTAGTATTGTGTTCACCATGTCAGGATCAAGATAGATGAAATGTGTTTCCCCATAACCACGTTCAGCAGTTAGTTTAACCATTCCATCTTCTAGTTCCATGTATACTCCGTCTCCGACGTATATTTTGTCCATATGATTTGTGTAGTCTAAGCGCCCTTCAAGTTGACCGTCACGTTTCTTACCGTCACCTTACCAGTTTATCTTCTGGTGCGATGATTAAGCAACTTGATGGACAAGAACATTCTTCAATGATCTTTTCATCTTTAACCTTTAAACAGTGTAGCCCACTTCCGTCACGATACATTACTTCTCCAGAAGGTGTTCCTATGAAGAATATGTTTCGTGAACCGTTGTAGTAACCATCTCCTGATACTTCGTCTTTAACTGACCACGCAATTTCTTTTGTAGTCCAGCGAAGTTCAGGATGATACTTACATGTTAGTATTCTATGTTTCATATCTCCTTGTGTTTAGAACAATTCCCAGCAATGGCATCGTAACATGAAACCATCTTGGTTGTTATCATCCGAGTATCCGACTCCATTACAGTTGGGACAATCCTTTACGGGTCTATCTCGCAATACAATGGTCCGCCGGACAGTGTTCATTCTGAGTTCACCACGTTGACGCATAATCGTTAGTGCGATAATGTCGTTGCTGTTAGTGAACCCGTTGATTGGTATTCTTACAGTGTTTTGCATAGCATTCTATCTATCATAAGGTGGGAGTGACTAAGGGATATCCTCAGCCACTCCCATTTGTTTAAACCTTGTATACTGCGATACACAAGGTTCAGAACTTTTAGCATGTAAAGTTCTGATTTATTTCCATTTCGGTCTCATTACTCTGCGTTCGGAAAGCGCTCAGTTACTCCTTAGTAGAAGTTAATATGTTGCATTCAAACATAGCAAAGACCAGTGTGCTAGCGGTTTGATACTTCCTAAACCTACTTACAGAAAGATGATCCTACTTTGTCTTTATGGGCCTGCCTTTATTTACCCGAGGCGGATACTCTAGAGGATGGCGTGTATATTTCGACTAGTCGTTCAGTGGGTTTCGCTAAGGTAGCGTTATTGTTCGTATTGGGTCTTACAGGGATACTATACTTATAGTCCCAGCCACTTACCTATTATCGCGCACTTACTAGACTCTGACGCTAGAGTAGTGTGATGACAGCTTCCGGCTATGTTCATTTGTTAAGAAATGAAGATGCTTTATTCTGTGTATGTTAAAGATACTTACAGTTAAATGGTGTAAGCAGAAAGGGAGACTGTTTGCTTAAACAGTCCCCACGTTCTGATTACTCTTTTTCGAGCCATTCAGTAATAGTCTCACTGAACGTGATGTCTTTTGCAGATTCAAACCCAAACTTTTTCAACTCCTGAAGTGTCGCCAATACTTTGGCGATGCTGAGCGCATATGTCAGGGTTACTCCCTTCATTGTCGCCACTTCCCGGACGGTAATCGTTCCATCCTTACCGAGTTTGTTCCCAAGCTTCAGCTCGGGATTAGCATTCAATCTTCCAAGGTCCGCGCCTAATGTCCGCGCTACCTTTTCCGATTTTCTTGAACTCAAACCAAGTTCCCGTTTGCAGTCCCGGTAAATTTCCTTCATCACTGAAGAATACCTACCGTTGCCAAAATCAGGAGTTTTAACCTGAGGTTCAGTCTGGTTGCTCGTCTCTGATACTACTGCGTTACTCATATGTTTCCTAACCACTTGCAGACCGCATCCGTTATGGATACAATTCTTCCGCAAGTAAATCCTCATGCAGTCGCATCTTTTTAGCTTGATCGACGTAGAGCATGGTCCTCGCCGAGGCCGCTGTAAGAGTATGTCAAAGAACATCTCCACTATAGCATCCCCGGTGCCAACATCATAAGTCCTTGATAATCAACAATATCTTTACATCATGATACGTCAATACTTGTAAAGATATCTTACAAAGTTATGTAACTCCTTGATAGAGAAGTGTCAATAAAACTTACACACTTTACACCCATTTCCATAGGCAACACTAACAAAAGTACTAACACCAATACAACTATGAGAATGCAGGACAAAGAATGTTTCCAGCCGTAGTTCCCTGATTCTGTGGCGTTTGAAAATTTTTGACCCCCCCACCCCCCTCTGGTTTTTACTATATATGTATCTAATAAGAATACAATGAGAATACAATAAGAATCACATAGGAAGTAGATGGGATGCCATAGGAAGACGATAGGAAGTAGATAGGATGTGACCTAACAGAAGGGTGTGGGGGTGGGGGTGACTGACGTGCTACCTGGTGGCACGGATAGGCAGACTGGCAGATGCTAGCTAATACTGATTGTAAGTGTTACTGATATAACATAAACTTATGATACTTATCAGAATAGTTAATGATACCGATACATACATTGCCCGAAATAAAAGCCCGATTGGAGATTGATATAGTCACAAAATTTCCAGAAAATATCACCCAAACCCATTTCTGCGGAATTATGGGATACTTTGGACTGGTAAGTATCCTATGCGTAGTAGTTGGCATGCTTTATGCTACTGGGTTTCATTGTGACTAGTAATATGACAACGTTACTTGGCGACGAGAGTATCAAATTACTTTCCAATGCGGGAATGAATGTCGGGATTGACTGGGGTAAAGTGGTGTCTTTTCCGGTAGAGATAGTAACTGTTAAAGAAGAATCAGATGGAGACGACAGCAGTAACTAGCGGTATCAGCGGACAGATAATCAAACTGTACGAGCAGGAAGAGGGTAACATTACCATCCCTGAACTTGTCGGATTGTTTGAGAACCGTTTCTCTGAGACAGCAATCAAGATGGTATTGATGCAGGGTTCCGAACTCTACAGGAAACTTGACGCAGAAGGTAAGTCAGGCGCGTTCAACGATGATGATTTGGCCAGGAGTAAGGCTGTGTTACGAGGGTTCATGGACATGGTAAACGTAGAACCGCACTTAGCATTCAGATCAGCAAAACTAATATTTGATGAGAAGACGGGAAAGAGGGGTCAGAAGAACGTGGTCCAAAATATTAACGTAACAGTTCAGACCATACATAACCAGTTAGCAGAAGCTGAGCGTGCAGAACAAATAGCCAAGACTAAAGCTATTAACATCCCAGACCAATACAAAGAACTACAATCAATTGATGTATAAAATCATAATACATTCCAATGATGGCGACAACAAAGAAATAACTGTTGTCAATCCAGAAGAGATACCAAGCAAACTTGTAGAGCTTAAAAAGATATACCCAAATCAGGTAGGGTATTCAGTATGGCGACAAGTGCTAGCATCTTTACCTGAAGATTGGAAACTACAATCCTTTGACACCTCAATTCCTCCGAGCGTAGCGATCCGTAGTCGCTCAGTATCATGACGACATTTAAACCCGCGAGCGCAGCGAGCCAAGGGAATACTGCATCATGGAGAAAATAAGCACTAAACAATGGTATGAATCCGAATGGTTTACTTTGTGGCTTAGTTTAGCCAACGGAGAATACACAAATTGGATAGAGAATCCAGAATACGCATCTGCATTACCTTGTCACTTCGCTTGGGATAACCAACCTTACGAAGCAATCAATATTGGACCAGCACCCAGATAAAGATGGCATTACTTGACGACAATTTAAAGGTCATTCCCGATAAGAAGGCTGACGCCAACCCGAAGTCCCCGGGCCCGCTGCCCACTAATGATAAACTGCCACATAAAGTATCCATTACTAAGGACGACCCAAGACACCCAGACTACACCTTACCAAAGCCTCTCAAGGAATCCGGTTATGAATGCGTCACCTTTCTACCAACATCTTTACGGCTTATCACTTTCTTTGACCCACGTATCCGAACCCCTCCCTTCACTCTTCATCCTTGGCAATGCGAAGTAAACGAAGACATCTCCTTAGGAAGAACCCGCGATGCAAACGGCGTTATAACTAACCAATGTGCACCAACTGAACAACACCCATACAAGTTCGCACTGTGTGCAGCAAACGGCAGTGGTAAAGATGCATTCGTTATTGCGCCGCTTGCTCTTTGGTTCATTTTGACGAAGATCGAATCTAAAGTAATCATCACATCATCTTCAGGCGACCAGCTATCATCGCAGACCGAACACTACATATACAACTTGGCGGATAAGATTAACAAGTGGGCATCTGAAGTCTACGGACAAAAGATCCTTAAAGTAGTAAAGCGTCACATCACATGCTTATTAAGCGGCTCAGTGATACATATGTTTGCGACTGACCAGAAAGAGAAAGCAGAAGGACACCATCCTACAGCACCGGGGCGAGAAATGATGCTGATAGTTAACGAGGCAAAGTCTGTTACTCCCGATATTTTCGAAGCATTAAACAGGTGCACAGGTTTCAATTACTGGGTAGATGTCTCTAGCCCGGGACAACCCGCAGGAGACTTTCACTTCCACTTCGAACATTGGCCAAACAAAAGACGTGTTACAGTATTCGACTGCCCACATCAAGCATTAGGTCAGATGGACGAAGATCGTATTAAATACGGAGAACACAGCCCACACTTCCGATCAAAATGGTTAGCACTTTTTACATACACGGACGGGAAGTTTGTAATCCAACAACAACATCTACAAACACTCAGATCGAAAACGAGAAACAAACAGATTCGTTCTATTCTCCAAGACGAACCTATAAGAATCGGGATCGACTTAGCACTATCACAAAACGGGGACGAGAGTGTTGTGTCCGTATGGCGTGGCAATACCCAACTTGACCAGAAAGAATGGCACATACAAGACTCCACAATCCTGACTGTAGCTATCGAAGCCTTCCTCAAAAAGTATGTCAGCAAAGAACACATCTACATATTCGCAGATGATGGTGGAGTAGGGCGCGCAGTTATCGATCAGTTGAATGCCCGAGGTTGGCGCATAAATCGTGTCCTAAACAATAGCGCCACGAGCAACAAAAAGATGTTCAAGAATAAGGGTGCAAAGCTTTGGTATAAATTTGCACGATGGGTTGAAGTTGGAGTGTTACTGTTCAAGAACACAGACGATAATAAACTATGGTCACAGTTAGCCTCGCGGAAATATAAAGATGCAGTGGGAGGAACTGATGTATTGCAACTGGAGCCCAAGAAAGATATGATCTCCAGTGGACTACCTAGTCCTGACCGAGCAGATGCAACTGTATTGGCATTTACAGATGTTCCCCTTGATAAACTAATAGATGCTTATCTTGGCGCCGTCGAAGCAGAAGATAATAAAGCAGCACCAAAAACCAAAGAAGAACTTTGGGCAGAATTAAAACACATGGTGAAGTGGAACAGAGGTGCATTGTTCGGCAACGACAATTCTTCATTTAAAGCAAAGAAGGTTCGTGGATCATTATCTGTAGCCCTCAGTAATCAAAACCGAGGGCACAGTATTAAAACATTAATAGGAAGGTAACATATATGACTGTCTTTATCGTAGGTTTCATGCTTGGCGTATTTTTAGGAACAATTATCACATCCTGCTTAGTAATTAGTGGCGGTAACAGAAAGTAACATATATGGCCGGATTTCCAGTAGAATCAGCAACATTCATTCCACCTGAACAAGTGTCGGGTGATGAACAAGATACAGCACAGCCCGAGGCATTCGAACTCTTAGACTTTCACAAAGCTAAAGTTCGCATTGACGCACTAATTGGGCAATGGGCAGATATCAAGAATGAAACCAAAAGAAGGCGCGGCGAAAGGAAGATAAAGTTAGACACGGAAAAGATGCGTCAAGATGGCAGCATTGGTGAAGACGAACTACTGATTCCAGTCCGAATCATCAACGATAACATCACTAGGGAACTTGGTGATGCCATGCAATTCCTTAACGCTAGCCAAAGATTGGTATACTTTCGTTGCGTAGACGACCCAAACGTAGACACGCGTCAGCTTGAATCCAATTTCACAAAAGGTCTGACATACAGGGGCTGGTATAAACAATTCAAGAAACATTATGATGGTGCATGTTTCTTGGGCTGGGATAGCATCGAAGTAATTTACAACGAAGCTAAACCACTTCACGTATCATTCGAACACTGTGGCCATGATCGGCTATTCTACAACAGGAAGATTGAAGATATTCAGGATGCGGAACTAATATTGCGGGAGTTTGAAGTTACAGGGATGCGTCTAGAAACCTTTGTTGAGCGTCATGCGTTTGAAAAGACTCAAGTAGACAAACTACTCAAGACGATCAAGGATTCAAATAAAGATAACCAAGTAATCAAGATATACAAGACCTACTTCAAGTATCAGAATTGTGTTTATATTGAATGGTATGCTAAGGATTCCGACGTAACATCTTGGCTCAAAGCTCCAGAGAAACTTAAGTGTGGGATACTTACCCAACTCCCACCACCTCCACAGCCTACCCTTGGGGCGGCGTTGAGTGATCCAAATGGTATGGCTTCGACGCCCATGCCTATGGCACCAGCGCCGCCTCAGTTTGCAGAACAAGAGGTCAGAATGTATCCTATCTTCTTATACATCTACAAAGATGACGAAGAAGCTCCGATAACAGAACATAAGGGTAGAGGATTCCTAGACTTACCACAACAAGAAGCATCAACAGCCCTCACGAGTGCAGTAGTCAACGGAACATCTCGGGCATCTAATGTTTATGTTTCTGTTAAACCAGATGTTAACGGAGAATCAAATCATAAAGTGGAAGATCTAGTATTAGAGAACAGCAAGATTCTTCCAGTTCCTCTCGAATTTATGCAGATGGATTACCCGGATCCAATGATTCTCGCAACCCTCCAGATGCTTGATGCAGCTAACTCCAAAACTACTGGTAAATTAGCTACCGCAGTATCTAATAGAAAAGACTCCCGCAAGACTGCAAAAGAACTTGATGTTGCCGAGGGAGAGGAACAGAAAATCTCCTCAATATCTCAGGCAGACTACAGTGAATGGTTGAGGGAAGTATTCTCCTTTGCTTGGCTTATAGTTCAAGCTCAAGCTATGGCGGGGAAAATATCACTTTTGCCTCCACAGAAACCATCAGTTGAGGCGCCGCCTACTGGAGTAATCGAGAACGACCTATTAATCGTGGGCAGAGAATACGATCTACGTCCCGCTGGTGAAGTGGATGTTATTGAGAAACAACAAACAATCCAGAGCATTCAACAAGATTGGCCAGTCTTCCAGAATACACCTATTGCTCCCGTCTTGTTGGAAGAGTATGTTCGTCTCCGTTATCCCACAATGTCAGACAAGATGATTGCTGCACTAAGGGCAGGAGACATGAGTAAACAACTCGTGAGGTCTCTTATGACTGCATTGCAGGGGGCAATCCAACCCGAAGAATTACAAGCAGTGGGACCAGAAGGCCAAGCACAACTTCAACAATTAATGATGTCAGCAAAACAATATCTATCGCAAGGCATGGGTATGGCAAATCAACAACAATCAGCACCAGCAGCACAATGAAGACGAAGCAGTGGCAAACTAGCTGGATGTCATGTAACCAATGTGAATTCATGTGGTGTGCTGTCCATCCAGCTAGTTGTGAATATTTAGAGTGTCCTTATTGTAGGCATATAAACCCTGCACCTTATATTGATCCAGTGACTGGAGAAGTTTATACATATAAATCATGAACATCGCAAAAGCATTAGACGCAGCACAAGGTCGAACAAAAGAGACACCAAGAAGTGAAGCATCTTCGGCAGTAACAAATGCTGTAAGACTTAAACATATCGAGTGGTTACAGCAACCAGAAACTATCGACCTACTACAATTTCTCGAAGCCAAAAGAATGCAATACATTCTGGACGCCGAGGGAGCCACAGATCAGTTAATTACTGACCTGAAAATTAGGAAAAGCCTTGCCAAAGCAACAACACTAAAAGAGGTAATAGAGTATGCCAGACGAGACCCTACAGAATAATACATCAACAACAGAGCAGCAAGGCGCAACAAATGTTGAAGCTCCAGCAGCAACACAATCAACTGACAGTAATCAAACGTCACAACAATCTGCTGGCGAAAGTAATGCTGAGCAGACTATTGCTGACGCGGCGAAAACTGAGTTTCAGGAAACGGGAAAAGTTTCGTTTTCTGCTATGCAGAATCGACTGAAGGGTGTAACGACAAGTCCTGATGAGATTAAACTTAAGATGGCTGATGCGGCCAAGAAAATTGACAATGAACCTGAAATTGAATCGGCACAACAGCAACCCAAAAAGATTGAACAAAGAACTGTTCAAACTCCTAAGCCTACATCTCAACCTGCATCCATACCCAATCAGCAGAGTCAAGCTAACGCCAAACAAGAGCAAATCTTTGCTTCACGAAGACAACAGTTAAAAGATATTGGACTACAAGATACAGACTTGGACAGATATACATCAATGTCCAATGATGCGTTTAAATCTGTTCTTGGTCATCTAACTGAAAATAAGAAACTAAAAGAAGAGATAGAAACCGTCAAGAAGAATGCCACTTCTACGGCGCCGCTTGATAGTTATAGTCACCCTGAGGGTTATACATTGGATAGTCAGTTCAAGCAAGTTGACAGAGTTGCTAATGTTGCACGTGCAGTAGTTAACCACTGGACAGAACAGTTAGTTAAGATTCAAGCTGGACAAGAATGGCAGGACATTGAATATGACGATCAAGGTAACTTATTCCTTGGTAAGAAATATGCGGCTGATGCCAATGCACAGAATGAAGTGACTCGTCTCTATTACAAAGCAATGCAAGCTGACAGTCAATATTCGCATCAACGGGATACATTCGTCCAGAACTTTAAGCAACGTCACCAAAGTGATATTGCGAGTGTTAAGGCTCTGGAAGATAAGTTCTTTCCCGGCTATGACGATCCTAACAGTGACGCATATAAGAAAACTAAACCACTTCGCGATCAAGCAATCAATTTGATTCCTGAGGCTTGGCGTAACCATCCAGTTATGTCACTTGCCGGTAAACTGGTCGCAAACAATAGTTTACTATACAATAGCAACAAAACATTGCTTGACGAGAACACAGCACTCAAAGCTGAGATTGCAACACTCAAAGGTAAGGCAGCAGGTAACAGTCAGCAACCTACGAAAGATGAGTTTGTTACGACTGGTTCAACTAACCAGCGACCACAAGTATCGTTCTCAGATATGAAAGCACGGCTAGCAGGACATAGATAAGTTAACCGTATTTTTCCGTGCCAAGTATATCATGTATATAACTTGGCATGAAAAATGCTGTAGACCGGCATAGGCAAACTATTGAGGCGTTGCCCCTCTTCTTACTTCTTCGCAACTATTTCGCGTCTGTGCGAACGCAAGTGTTCTAAATTACAGTATTAATTTAGGCTTTTCCAGTGAGCTATACATTGGTAAGTAAACTTGTTAGTAAACATAGGAGGCTACAATGCCAACCGCTGTCCCAAGTATTGATAATGTAAACAGCTGCGCTGAATGGACAGAGAACGATGTCAATATGTATAATTCATATGACTTCTTTCTCGCCAAGATCAACGTAGAAATGCGTCCCCGATGGGAAACATTTAAGAAAATGTGCAAAACCCGTCGATGGACTCCGAATCATGGTCCAACGATGAGAGGCGTTCGAAAGAATCCTTCTCCTCACCTTCGTCAGGATGCTTTTCCAGCACTCCTTTCTAGTCAACCTAAGATGGACATCATGAACGTTGCTGAGACAACGACTGATGTTAAGTTGGGTTGGCAAGAATTCGAATCTCCGGTATTCAACTTCCTTCCGGATTTCGAAGCCTTCATGACTCACATCACCGACACTGGTATTGACATTATGGAAAAGGTTGCACGATACGAAGAACTCTTCTATCGTTCGATGATGTTTCATATGTCCCCGTTCATGTTTATTGCAACGGGCAACACAGTGAAGTTGGTTGAGAATATTCCATTTGGTGGAACTACAGAATACAATCCTTCCACTTCCACGGACGGAAAGAATACGGCATGGTTAGCAGCACAGATCAATGCAAACATTGGTCAGATGTCTCACCTAACTTTGTCATCTCTTGCTGCGGCACACACCAAGATGGCAGTTAATCTTGGTATTCCCCCACATGATGGTTCTGGTTTGCCTGCTGGTGACAGCAAAGCAATCGACGGAAAGTATCTTCTTGTTACTGGCGAAGAAGCTTGGGATCAATTCACATTTGACCCATACCTTCAGCAGCACAAGAACTGTAATCTGGATGTTGTTCACGATCATTTCCAAGGTTCGATCTTTGGACGTATCACTTCCAAGTTGGAAACCAAACCTTGGCATTTCCAACTGGATGGAACATATGTTGCTCCTGAAATTCGAGTTGAAGGTTCTGGTCAACTGAATGATGGCGAAACTATTCCTAATCCTGATTACGTGGGTATTGATATTCCTGACGCAGGAACCGAAGCTAATCGTTCGCCTCTTGTAGTTAGTTGGTTGTTTGGTAAACCCGGATTCGATGCTCTTGAAGCTGGACCACCCCCGGCGGCCTTTACAAAGGATAGTCCTCCCCATAACTTCCCCGGAATGCAGTGGAATGGTGAGGTATACATTACGAAGGACTTCTTGCTTGAATGCGTTGATCCTATTACTAGTGCTGTTCGTCCTAAAACTAATAGCAAAGGTCGCTACCTTAAGTATGAGGCTACACTCGCACTTGGTTGCTTCCCTCGTCAACGCAGATGGGCAATCCCCATCCTGCACAAACGTCGTCAGGGTGTCTAATAACTGACCGGAACAACAATCAACATATAACAGAATATGAAGAAACTCTTAATCGTAATTGGACTGATGGTAGCTTTAACACCTACTTTCGGACAGTTGATCTACTCTACAAACAATCTTACTGCTGGAACTCACACGTTGGGGACCGATACTAAGATTGCATACAGTGTGTTCGTCTCAACAACGAATACTACAGCGCCGACAGTGATTCGTATTTATGACGGTTTCCATGTGAATACGAACGCAGCTTACTCTGCACCACTGTCATACACAACGAACATTGTCACCTCGTATATTACTACGCTGGGAACAACCAACTTGCATACTAATAGGTTGCGGTTCAATACAACCCAAACTATTGCTGCAAATACGAATGTTGCTAATCCGCCAGTTTGGGCATTTACAGTGCCACCAAACAGCACGGCAACATTTGAGCCTGATACGAGCCACATGTTTGTTCGTTTCATGAACCTTTCTAACAATCTCACTGGAGCCAGTGTAGTTGTTAGTTACCGTAATCCTTAGCCTGCGATCTAAGTATTACGCGCCCTCCAATCGGGGGAGTAGAAATAGGTCTGTATCTCTAACCTAACTACTCCCTCGAATTTAAAACAAACAGGATTACATAGAATGGCACCTAATAAAAATCAAATGGATGCAGGAATAGCACCAGTTATTAAAGACGTGGCGAAAATTGAGGTGGTTGTAGAGGCATTAAGGGATCGAGTCTCTAAACTAGAATCCAAGGTAGTATTGGCGATTAGTTTACAGGCTCTCAACATGTTGATTCTCGGATTTGTTTTACAGAAACTATTTGATATTGTTGCGAAAGTGAAGTAGTATGGAACCCACAGCACAAATAACTGAAGCATCTAAAGTGTTTGACAACCTTGTCCAGTTGTCTCCACCTTTTCTGTTAGCTTTGGGTATAAACTTTATGATGCTTTTCTTGCGCCGGATTCCTTACATGCAAAGTCATGACTGGTTGTTACCTATCTTTGCACTAGTAATCGGTGGTATAGTTTATCCCTATGTTGCTGAGGTTGGCAAAGTGTCATACAACGTAAAGAATCCAGCAGTATTATTGCATATCATCGGTTTTGCAATTGGTGGTTTGAGTGTTGCCTTCCATCAAATCTTTAAGCAACTGATGAAGAAGTTCTTCAACATACAGACTGGTGACACAATGATTATGATTAAGCCTCCTGTAGCTGACTAATGCCAATACTTGAGCCATTTGTAAAAGAACGTCTGAAGGCAGTAGTTGATACTACTCGCAACAAGACACGAATCAATAGTTCTTGGGTAACAAAACTCAGGACATATGTTGGCATTCCCGGCTTCTCCATCTCTTCTACTTGGCGTGGTGCTTCCGAGATTATTGCCAAATTCAATTACACTCTTGATGCTGGTTCCTTATCGTTCCGAGGAATAACTCCTCAAGAAGGTTTCGTAGCCTGTATCAGCTGGAAACCAACAGCTAATACAATCGTCCGATACAAGTTGTGGGAGAATGTTGGCGAGATACTATATGTTGATTTGTATGACGGTGAAAGTATTGGTTCGAATTTTGCTATCGAGATATGGAATACCAAACCTGAGTCTGGTGCTGGTGAAACTTTGATATCTGAGGAAGGTTTCGGATTTGAAGTTGAGCAGTCGAGTGATATTATTGAAGCTGATGGCTCATTAATTGGGACGATTGTAGAAGTAACCAGCGGCGGGGTAAATATCTACTCTTCTCGCATGGTATTACCCCAAGGTAAATGTCTTGAGGTTGACATACTTATAGGTGGCATACCAACACAATGCACAGATATTACTTTCGAACTGGAAGAGTGGATTCCTCTTGACGGTGATTACTACATACTTGATGGTAACTGCGGAGAAACATTACTGATACCCGGCAATAGACTTGTGGAGTTAGTCATGACTCTGCAAAGCACTGATGGGAGTTGGCATGATGTTTATACTTACCTGATGGATGGTGATGTTTACTTGGCAGTAGATCAAGATGATGCAGCACCTGCTCCTGATCCTGCAATTTACATGCGTCACAATCCAACCCTACTATACTACAGGATTGATCTGGAAGCTATCGAAACAGATGGCGAAGTTTATCATCACCTTAGATTCTCTCAAGTAGCAGAAGATGTTGAGCCTAAGTATACAGTAGCTTATCTGCAAGCCGAATCTACAACTGATTACTATGCTGTGCGAGTTGCAGAGACTGACGGTATGTTTACTCTCAAGCCGAACCAAACACCAAGCGATATATGATTAAGTATTTAACTTTGCTAGTATTAGCAACATCTTTAGTTGGATGCAAAAACACAGAGCAACGGACTAAAGTTCCGGCTAAACCAACAAGAACATTAGCAATTCCTGCTGCTGACCTTTTAAC
>Ga0193738_1000527_pt1 | contig 19038 bp, 16 predicted proteins | sample L2a1metaG_FD_144927 | JGI IMG/M metagenome (GOLD analysis project Ga0193738, IMG submission 144927) | Soil microbial communities from a riparian zone of the East river system, Colorado, United States - L2a1 | ecosystem: Environmental > Terrestrial > Soil > Riparian zone | place: USA: East River...
AGCTGGCTTAAATATCTCCGTTTTAAGGTTAGCGATTTTAGCTCTTTTCAATCGACGTATAAGTTCTTCGGTTTTACCACTAAACATTGATCCGCAGATCACTTCTATCCATCCACGGCGGTCGCCTCTTATGTTAGGTTCAATAAACATCGTTAAAATCTGGTATTATTATAATTCTTGGTAAACAGTTTGTAAATTTAAAGACGGAACAATATTTGCGAGTATCCGTAAACTTTAAAATCCCTTTATCCGCGGTCAAAAGTAGTATAAACAAATGGAAAGAATTCAGACTTTGATTAACCGTTTACAGGAACAGGTAAGGCAAAATGCAGATGTAGCACAGATGCAGCTTACTCTTCAATTATTGCAATCTGAGTTGAATCAACTTCAAAAAACTTCAGTAAGAACATTAGGTACCTCCAAAGTGTCAGTAGTATTACCAACACCTGTCGCCATTGCACCTGTTTCAATTACAAAAAAAGAAGTTGAAGAAGAGCAGCAGGTTATTTCAGTTCCTAAAATAAAAGCAAAGCCAAAGAGCCAACTTGATCTTCATTTTGATCCGATGAATGAGATCCCTACATTTTCACAATATAAAATCGGAAAGGAAGTTAATGAAGCAGTAGAACAACAAGAATCTTTTAACGATAGATTGAAAGAAAACAGAACGGAATTAATGCATTCATTAAAGGATGCTCCTATACGTGATCTTCGCAAAGGCATCGGAATTAATGATCGCTTTGTTTTTATAAGCGAGTTATTCCGCGGTGATGAGCCAATGTATGAGCGCAGCATAAAAACTATTAATAGTTTCAATATTTACCCCGAAGCAGAGTATTGGATGAACCGTGAACTAAAGATCAAACTTGGGTGGGACGACACCAGGGAGACAGTAAAACACTTCTATCAATTGGTCAAAAGACGGTTTGCTTCAATGTAGTGAAGAACCTTTTCTGTAGCTCCTTTATTTTGTTTTACAAAGTCAAATGAATTTTTACTGCTTAACTCCAAAACATCTTTATTAATAAGAAGTCTTTTCAATTGTGAAGTAAGTTCAGTGCTTGAATGAACACAAACTCCTCCGCCAGTTTCGATCAATCCAATTGCTTCTTTAAATTTTTTATAGTTTGGACCAAATAAAACAGGTTTGCCATATACAGCAGCCTCAAGTGTATTGTGAATCCCTTTATTTAACCCGCCCCCTATATAAGTGATAGTTGCATAATGATAAAGTCTTGATAACATACCAATGTTATCAAGAATAAGCACATGACTTGCCTTGCCTAACATACTCCATGCAAACTCATTTGTGATGGGTGTTGAATCATCATAATTTGAAAACCATAAAGCACCGGGGAAAATCTTTTTTATGTCGGATAGGTGTTTCTTGCTTATCTCATGGGGAGCGATTATCAATTTCAGATAAGGATTGGCCGGATTTATATCAGCAATCGTTTTTTGCAGCATCTCTTCATCTTCTGGCCAGGTGCTACCTGCAACAAGTATTTGTGAACTGCCACAAAATTTCTCTATTACTTTAATAGGTGTAAAGTTCTCAGCAATTTCTGACACACGGTCAAACCTGGTATCGCCTGCGACAGTTGCATTATTTATATTAATGGACAGTAATAACTGTAGTGATTCTTTATCCTGAACGAAAAAATGGGCGAAACAATTCAGCATGCTGCGATGAAGATTGCCATACCATTTAAAGAAAGGCTGATCTTTTCTAAAAATCCCTGAGACCAATAGCAAAGGAGTTTTTCGTTTCTTACACTCGTTTAGATAGTAATACCAATAATCATATTTAACAAAGACAGCAAGCGTAGGGTTAACAATGTCAAAAAAAGTCTTTGCGTTTCTTTTAGAATCCAGTGGCAGATAGAAAACCCAATCAACACCCTTATAACCTTTTCTTATTTCATACCCTGAGGGAGAGAAAAATGTAAGCAGGGATTTTAAATTCGGATGTTGAGATTTTAGTTTTTCAATGATAGGTCGCCCTTGCTCAAATTCGCCTAGTGATGAACAATGAAACCATATTATTTTGGAATCTTGAGCCCGGAGCTCAGTCCTAAGGCGATCGAAAATATTCCTTCTCCCATTCAACCATAATTTGGCTTTATTATTCCATAGCGATGCGATACGGATACCAGCCCGATACAGGAATAAAAAGATGTTGTAAAAGAAAAGTGTCAATCTATAAAATTTATCCTACCCTAACAGCCAGTCGGACAGGATAACAAATGTAAAGGCAAATGTGATAACTACCTTTAATTCACTATTTTTGCGCCCATTAAACCAAGCAGGAGACAACTTAAAATCAATTTGAAATCGTAAATCCGAAATCTGAAATTACCATGCATCCTATCCAGATGGTCGACCTGAAAAGGCAGTATCATAAAATTAAAAAGGAAGTAGATGAAGCTGTGCTGAACGTAATTGAAAGCACTGCATTCATTAATGGTAAACCTGTTCAGGAATTTGCAAATAGTCTTTCTGCTTATCTCGGCGTTAAGCATGTTATTCCCTGCGCCAACGGAACTGATGCGCTTCAAATTGCCATGATGGCGCTGGATCTTAAGCCCGGTGATGAAGTGATCACACCCTCTTTTACTTTTATTGCAACGACTGAGGTGATCGCCTTACTAAGACTTACACCAGTTTTTGTTGAGGTGGATCCTAAAACATTTTGCATGGATCCGGTCGCTTTAGAAAAAGCAATTACTCCTAAGACAAAAGCTATAGTACCGGTCCACCTTTACGGACATTCAGCACCATTGGATGAAATAATGGCGATTGCTAAAAAACATGATCTTGTTGTTATCGAAGACAATGCCCAGGCAATTGGCGGTGATTACATTTCTAAAAATGAAAAAAAGAAGACTGGAACGATAGGTCATATTGGGACTACTTCTTTTTTCCCTTCAAAGAATCTTGGTGCGTATGGTGATGCAGGTGCTATTTTCACGAATGATGATGCATTAGCTGATAAAATGAAGATGGTTGCAAATCATGGTCAGCGTAAAAGGTATTATTATGAAATAGTTGGTTGCAATAGTCGGCTAGACACGATTCAGGCTGCAGTGTTAAATATCAAATTAAAGCATCTTGATGAATACATAAAAGCAAGACAAACTGTAGCTGATTTTTATGATAAAGCATTTGCGAATAATCCAAAGATCACAACACCTTACCGGGCATCTTATTGCAGTCATGTTTTTCATCAATATACATTAGTGCTTACTGATGTGAATCGTGATGGGTTAAATGCTTTTCTTGCTGAGCATAATATTCCATCAATGATCTATTACCCGGTGCCGGGCCATCAGCAACAAATGTTTGCTCATTACGAAACTGCAAAAGTTTCGTTGCCAATTACTGATTGGCTTACAGAAAGAGTTATTTCATTGCCAATCCATACAGAGATGGATAGTGAACAATTAAATTTTATTACAACAAAAGTTTTAGAATACATAAACAGATAAAACCTTCTTATGAAAATTGCAGTTGTTGGAACAGGATATGTTGGATTGGTGACAGGTACTTGTTTCGCAGAAACAGGTAACACAGTAACCTGTGTTGATATTGATAAAAACAAAGTTGAAAAATTATCTAACGGGCAGATAACGATCTATGAGCCCGGCCTCGAAAAATTATTTTTAAGAAATCAGCGGGAAGAAAGATTAAAGTTTACAACGAATCTTGAAGAAGGCATTGCTGATGCAAAAGTTATTTTTCTTGCATTGCCTACTCCACCCGGAGAAGATGGCTCGGCCGATATGAAATACATTTTAGGCGTTGCCAATGATCTTGGGAAAATTTTAAAAGACTATAAAGTAATTGTTGATAAAAGTACTGTGCCCGTTGGTACTGCTGAAAAAGTACGTGATGCAATTGCCAAAAACGGTAAATGCGAATTTGATGTTGTAAGTAACCCTGAATTTTTACGTGAAGGGGTGGCGGTTGAAGATTTTATGAAACCTGACAGGGTAGTGATCGGAACCGAATCAGAAAAAGCAAGAAAGATAATGGCAGATCTTTATGCGCCGTTTGTTCGCCAGGGAAACCCTGTAATTTTTATGGATGAAAGATCTTCTGAGCTTACCAAGTATGCGGCCAATTCATTTCTTGCCACAAAAATTTCATTTATGAATGAGATCGCAAGATTATGCGAGTTAATGGGAGCAGATGTTGATATGGTTCGTCGTGGAATTGGAGGTGATGAAAGAATTGGTAAACGATTTTTATTTCCTGGTATTGGTTATGGGGGTTCCTGTTTCCCAAAAGATGTACAGGCATTGGTAAAGTCGGCATCTGATGCTAAATATGATTTCAGAATACTTGATGCAGTGATGGAGGTGAATGAAAAGCAGAAAGTGTATTTAATTCCACGCATCAAAAAATATTTTAATAATAATGTGGCTGGTAAGAAAATTGCTCTGTGGGGACTGGCCTTTAAGCCAAATACAGATGATATACGGGAAGCGCCGGCTCTTTATCTTATTGAAGAATTATTGAAAGCAGGAGCAACAGTTACTGCATTTGATCCTGAAGCAATGAAAAATGTGAGAGATGTTGTCGGTGACAAGATATCTTTTACCGAGAATCAATACGATGCTTTAAATAATTGTGATGCATTGATCATTGCAACGGAGTGGAGTGAATTCAGAACGCCTGATTTTGAGAAAATGACGCAGCGGATGAGGAACAAGGTGATATTTGATGGCAGAAATGTCTTCGATCTTTCACAAATGAAAGACTTAGGATTTTATTATGAAAGCATCGGAAGAAAAACAATTGTGCCTTAACTAAAGTTTATGGAGAAAAAGACGACATTAATTACTGGCGCCGCCGGTTTTTTAGGTTCACATCTTTGCGATCGCTTTATCAAAGAAGGCCATCACGTTATTGCAATGGATAATCTGATCACCGGTGATATAAAGAATATCGAACATCATTTTTCAAATGAACATTTTGAATTTATTGAACATGATGTCACAAAACATATTGAAATACCTGGCAGGCTTGACTATATTCTTCATTTTGCATCACCGGCCAGCCCGATCGATTATTTAAAAATACCAATACAGACGTTGAAGGTTGGGGCATTAGGTACTCATAATTGCCTTGGCCTTGCAAAAACAAAAAAGGCAAGGATGCTTGTTGCTTCTACTAGTGAAGTGTATGGCGATCCTCTAGTACATCCACAAAACGAAGACTATTGGGGGAATGTAAACCCAGTGGGTCCAAGAGGGGTTTATGATGAAGCAAAGCGATACATGGAAGCAATTACAATGGCGTATCATACCTTTCATGGAGTTGATACAAGGATCGTTCGAATATTTAATACGTATGGACCAAGAATGAGATTGAATGATGGAAGAGCATTGCCTGCTTTTATCGGGCAAGCTTTGCGTGGAGAAAACCTTACAGTTTTTGGCGATGGATCACAAACAAGAAGTTTTTGTTTTGTGAATGATCTAGTTGAAGGCATCTATCGTTTGCTGATGAGTGATTATTATATGCCGGTAAATGTTGGCAACCCTGATGAAATTTCATTAAAAGAGTTCGCTGAAGAAATACTTACATTAACAGGCAATAAAGTAAAAATAGTTTACAAGCCATTACCTGTTGATGATCCAAAACAAAGACAACCCGATATTACAAGAGCAAAGCAATTGCTCGGATGGGAGCCTACGATTTCAAGAAAAGAAGGCTTGAAAATTACATATGAATATTTCAGATCTCTTGCACCTGAGGAATTAAATAAACAACCAAAGGAATTTGTAAGCAAACGGTAATTGAAACTCTATTAAGGAAAATGATTAAACTTTAAACGAAAGATGTACCAGGAATTAATTGATAAGAAAGCAAAATTAGCAGTGATCGGCCTAGGTTATGTGGGACTTCCTATTGCACTGGAGTTTGCCAAAAAAATACCTGTCATCGGATTTGATATAAATGAAGGGAGAGTAGAGTTAATGAGAAAATGTATCGATCCAAGTAATGAATTGGTAAAAGAAGATTTTGATAATTGTGATATTCATTTCACCTCGAGGTTGGAGGAATTGAGAGAGGCAAAATTTTTCATCGTTGCAGTACCAACGCCGGTTGATCAGCACAATGTACCAGATCTTACACCAGTGAAAAAAGCTTCTGAAACCATCGGTAAGGTTTTAAAGAAAGGAGACTATGTTGTTTTTGAGTCAACCGTTTACCCGGGTTGTACAGAGGATGATTGTTTGCCGATCATTGAACAAATATCTGGGTTAAAAAATTTGAAAGATTTTAAACTTGGCTATTCTCCTGAAAGAATTAATCCAGGTGATAAAACACATACACTTTCTAAAGTAATAAAAGTTGTTTCAGGATGTGATGCTGAATCGTTGGAAGAGATTGCAAAAACCTATGAATTGGTTGTTGCAGCAGGGGTGCATCGTGCGTCTTGTATAAAAGTTGCTGAAGCGGCGAAGATCATTGAGAATACGCAGCGTGACCTCAACATTGCATTAATGAATGAACTGTCCATCATTTTTGATAAGATGAACATTAATACATATGAAGTATTGGAAGCAGCTGGTACAAAATGGAATTTTTTGAAATTTTACCCCGGCTTAGTGGGTGGCCATTGCATTGGTGTTGATCCATACTACCTTACTTATAAGGCAAGTGAACTTGGTTTTGATTCAAAAGTTATTTTGGCCGGCCGATATATTAATGATGGAATGGCTTTATACGTTGCGAGAAAAGTCGTAAGATATATTACGAAAAATGTAAGCAATGTGCAATCGGCAAGAGTATTAGTGTTAGGAGCGACATTCAAAGAAAATGTAAGTGATATTAGAAATTCAAAAGTTGCAGATGTTGTAAAAGAGTTGCAATCATTCTCAGTCAATGTAGATGTTCATGATCCTTGTGCCTCATACGATGAAGTGATGCATGAGTATGGCTTTGGATTAACAAAGATCAATGGAACGGATTATGACGCTGTTATTCTTGCGGTTTCACACGATCAGTTTAAAGAAATGGATGAAGAGTATCTTTTATCGATCACCAAACCACATGCTGTTATTTATGACCTGAAAGGGTTATATCGGGATAAAATTAAAAAAAGAATTTACTGGAGCTTATAATATGCCATTTATACAAACACCCATATCCAATTTACTGGTATTTGAACCAAAAATACACGACGACAGTCGGGGATATTTTTTTGAATCGTTTAATCTTCAAACTTTCCGTGCTGAAGGGATTGAGATAAATTTTGTGCAGGATAATCAATCATCATCAAATTATGGCGTGATCAGGGGGTTACATTATCAGCTCGATCCATATGCGCAGGTAAAGCTAATACGAGTGTTATCAGGAAGGATATTAGATGTTGCCGTTGACATTCGCAAAGGTTCTCCAACTTTTGGGAAAAATTTTTCTATTGAGCTTTCGGCTGAAAATAAAAAGCAATTGTTTATCCCGTCAGGATTTGCTCATGGATTTTCTGTTTTGAGCGAACAAGCAGAGGTGCTTTATAAATGCGATTCATTTTACAATAAGGACAGTGAAGCTGGTATTTTATATAATGATCCTTCTTTGCGTATTGATTGGAAAATTCCTGCAGGAAAAGAAACCGTTTCTGAAAAAGATAAAGCCCTACCTTTATTTGCAGAGTGCAGGAACAATTTTATTTATAATGAATGAAAATAAAGTCCAAAATACTGGTAACAGGGAGTAATGGTCAATTAGGTAAAGAGCTCCGGGAATTTTCTTCTTTGCATACAGGGTTAGAATTTGTTTTTCTATCTAGGGAAGACCTGCCTATTCACCAGCTTGAATTGGTAAGAAATTATTTCAATACGGTAAAACCTGCTTATTGCATTAATTGCGCTGCTTACACTGCAGTTGATAAAGCTGAATCTGAAAAAGACCTGGCGTTCCTAATAAACGGCGAAGCAGTTGGAGTGCTTGCTGCCATTTGTAAAGAACATAACACTAAGTTCATTCATATTTCAACAGATTATGTTTTCAACGGCGAAGCGGCTTATCCCTACACAGAGAATTTTCCCACTGATCCAATAAATGTGTATGGCGCTTCAAAACTGGAAGGAGACAACCAAGCCATGCAATTAAACCCGGATAGCATTATCATTCGCACATCATGGGTTTATTCATCTTTCGGAAAAAATTTTGTAAAAACGATGATGAAGTTAATGAGTGAAAAAGATGAAGTAAAAGTGATCAAAGACCAGCTGGGTTCGCCAACAAATGCTGCGGACCTGGCAGAAACAATTTTTAATATTATTGGACTTTGCCATTTGCAGATCTACGATTGGACTCCGGGCATCTATAATTTCAGTAATGAAGGAATTATTTCCTGGTATGATTTTGCAAAAGCAATAAAAGAGATCACTAACAGCCCGTGTGTTATAAAACCAATCTCTACAAAAGAATATCCAACGTCTGCAAAACGACCAGCTTACTCAGTTTTAGATAAGACAAAAATTCAACAAACCTTTGGCGTTAAACTGAAAAAATGGGAAGATAGCCTCAGTACCTGTATTAGTAATATGAAGGACTGATCAACGGCTATTATTTTATCGAAGTAATTTCTGTTTTACCAGATTTTGATTCCGTTTTTACAATACCAAATCCCGGTGCAAACCATTCAACAACGTCCATTTTTATTGGAAATCCAATGCCGGCGATCTTTGATACAATTTTATTTTTTGCTGATATCTTATAACATTCCCATGTACCGGCTGGTGTAGTAACCGACTCTTTTCCTTCTACTTTTCTTTCTGTAATACTTATTTCAATGGAGGATTTTAAACCACTGGATTCATAATCCATATTAAATTGCCCATCTTTTAATTGATCTCCCACATTCATATTAGCAGGATATTCAAGATAAACATCACTTGCTTTTGCTTCGCCGGCTTTCATTTGTTCCGTTTGAGCAGGTGGAATAAATGTTTTCATATCCATCTGCATCACACCATTTTCACATTTTACGTTGTTGGTTGCCTTAGTAATTGATTTTCCTTTTGCATCAACAAACTCAGAATTGATCGTGGCAGTTATTGAACTACCATTTTTTTTACTGTCAGAAACGACATAAGTCATTTTACCGGATTCTTTTCCTTTGTTATTCGAGATCGTCATCTCAACGGTCTTATTGTTTTGCAGGAAATAATAATTTGAGCATTCCTGGGAAAAAAGATTCCCGCTTAAAAGAAAGAAAGTAAAAGCAGTTATCAATCTCATAGTTTGTGGTTTATACAGGAAAGTTAAAAAGAAGCTGAGATATAAAAATAAAAAGTCCCGCCAAAGCGGGACTAAAGGTCATCTTGCGGTTTCCGTTGACCCATAAGGATTCGAACCTTAACTGACTGAACCAAAATCAGTAGTGCTACCATTACACCATGGGTCATCCAAACATTCCTTTCGGAATGGGCTGCAAAAATAAGGTTTGCACTGTTTGATGCCAAATGGTTTTTGAGGTAAATTAATTGCTAAGAATAAAAGGTTTTTCCTCTTTTTCCTCCCTCTCTTTTAACTCTCTTATTTTATCCAATGCACCAGCCACCACATCACACATAATTGTGTATAAAGCTCCGTGTTTTGGGTTTTCGTAAATATAATCCAGCGCCTGGTTCTCGTTTGGTATCGTCATTACCGGTATATTGGGGTTTACACTTTCAATTCCCTCTTTTAATAAGCTGATAATTTCTTCAGCTGTTCTTCCCCTTAAATTTTTATCGCAACGAATAATTATCTCATCAAAAAATTTTGCTGAAATTTCTCCTAGTTCACGGATGTCCGAATCTCTTCTGTCGCCAGTACCGCTGATAATGCCGATACGGAGAGGGTAGTCAAGTTTACTTACAAAATCACAAAGCAATTTTAAGCCATGCGGATTATGAGCAAAATCGGCAAGTATAGTATAATTCTTAAAATGGAAAAAGTTCAAACGACCCGGTGTAAGGTTTGCACTTGGCATAAATGTTTGTAACCCTGTTCTGATATCTTCAATGGTTATATCGCGGAAAAGATAAGTTGCCAAAACAGCCGGTAAACAATTATTGATATTATGGATCGCTTTTCCTTCAAATGTTAATGGAATATTTTTTACATGCAATACTCTTATTTTCCATCCTCCTTTCATCAGTGTGATATAACCGTTTTCATACACACAGGATAAACCATGTGTTGCGGCATGTTCCTTTATCCGCGGATTATTTTCATCCATACTAAACAAAGCAATATTGCAATCAAGGGTTTCTTTCATTTTATAAACAAGGTCATCATCGGCGTTCAATACAGTATAGCCATGGTCAAACACAGTTTCGGGTACAACTGCTTTTACTTTTGCCATTGCTTCCAGTGTGTGAATACCACCAAGTCCCATATGATCAGCAGCAACATTCGTAACAACTGCTACTTCACAATTTTGAAAAGCAAGCCCTGATTTTAAAATACCACCTCTTGCACATTCCAATACGGCAAAATCAACTGTTGGATCTTTTAAAACAAACTGAGAAGAGATCGGCCCTGTGCAATCGCCCTTCATCATCATTTGGTTTTGAATATAAACCCCATCACTTGTTGTATAGCCAACTTTTTTTCCTGCACTCTTTGCAATATGTGCAGTCAATCTTGTTGTTGTTGTTTTGCCATTTGTACCTGTGATCGCTATGATAGGTATTCTTCCTGCACTTCCTTTCGGAAATAACATATCAACAACCGGCTCTGCAACATTTCTTCCGAGACCCTCCGATGGTTCAATATGCATACGGAAACCAGGTGCTGCATTTACTTCCAATATAGCACCACCGTTTTCTGATACAGGAGTTCGCAGATCATTTGCCATTACATCGATACCACAAATATCAAGACCAATAATTTTTGAGATCCGTTCAAACATGAAAATATTCGCGGGATGTACTTCATCCGTTACATCTGTAGATGTGCCACCTGTAGAAAGATTGGCTGTTGGTTTCAATAAAACTCTTTTACCCTTTGGAGGAATTGTTTCTAACGTAATTCCTGCATCGTCCAGCATCTTTTGTGTAAACTGGTCAATGGTAATTTGTGTCAGCACTTTTTCATGACCATAACCACGACGGGGATCTTTATTTGTTTCTTCGATCAGCCAATTTATATCATGCACACCATCCCCAACAACAGATGCGGGTGTACGTAAAGCAGCACAAACGAATTTATAATTGATAACAAGACAACGAAAATCAAACCCGGTTATAAATTTTTCAACGATCACACTGCGGCTGTATTCTGTTGCGGCAGCCAATGCTTTTACAGCCACTTCCCAGCTATTGATATCAGTTGTATTTCCCTTTCCATGATTTCCATCGATAGGTTTTATCACAAGCGGGTAACCATATTTTTCAACTGCTTCCTTTAAACCTTCTTCTGTTCTTATCACAGTTCCTTTTGGCACTGGTATTTCCGCTGCTTCTAACAACATTTTTGTTTCATCTTTATTACAGGCAATATCCACAGCAATGTTGGAAGTAGTAGAAGCGATCGTTGCACGAATGCGTTTTTGATTTACACCATAACCTAGTTGCACCAAACTTTGTTTGTTCAATCTTATAAAAGGTATTCCTCGTTTTGCCGCTTCTTCAACAATACAACCAGTTGAAGGTCCCATCCTGGTATCTTCTCTTATCACCCGCATATTCTGAATATCATCAGCAAGGTCATAATCTTGTCCTTCGATCAAAGCCTGTGCAATTCTTACAGAAGCTTTTGCAGCATATACACCGGCATCTTCTTCTATATAACTGAACACTACATAGTATACACCTTCCTTTTCTCCCTCCGGTGTCCTTGTTCTTCCAAAACCCGTATCCATTCCCGCTAATGTTTGGATCTCTAATGCAATATGTTCTACTACATGTCCCATCCATGTCCCTTCTTCAACCCTATGAAAAAAACCACCCGGTTTGCCTTCACTGCAACGGTGCTCATATAATGATGGTAAAAGTTTTTCCAATCTTTCCCTGAACCCTGGAATTTTATTCGTCGGCATATTCTCTTTTTCTTCCAGGTCAAGCTTCATCTGTATCAGCTTAGCTCGTCTTACACTCCAATAATTTGGTCCTTTTAGCACTTTTATCTCAAGTATTCTCATAAATAAAATGTTGGATGTTCAATTTAGGTTTTTTTAATAAGGTTGCCAATTTCATTGCTACTATTGAATTTCTGTTGCGACGCTCCGTTCATCTTTCTGTTCTCTATTCGACAATCATCCTCCTATTTTTTGCTACTTTTATACAAATCAATTACAATGCCTGTAAATAATCGTCGTGGTTTTCTGAAAAAAGTAGGCACATTCTCCGCAACTGCTGTTCTTTCTTCTATAACAAAACCAATGTGGGCACGAAATCTTGATGCTGCATTAAAGGATGCGGAAGGTGTTTCACCTGATGAGCTGGCAAGTGAAGAAGATTTCTGGTATTACATTCAACAATCTTTCACTGTCTCTCCCTATTTGATCAATCTTAATAATGGAGGTGTTAGTCCTGCTCCAAAAGTTGTGTCGGATGCAATGAAACGTTATTATGATTACAGCAATGAAGCACCGAGTTATTATATGTGGCGCATACTCGACCAGGGTCGTGAACCATTGAGAAAAAGTATGGCGAAGATGGCTGGGTGTGATGTTGAAGAAGTTGCGATCAATCGTAATTCATCTGAAGGTTTGGAAACGATCATATTTGGTTTGCAATTAAAAGCCGGGGACGAAATAGTAGCAACCAAACAAGATTATCCCAACATGGTAAATGCTTATAAGCAACGGGAAATGCGGGATGGAATAAAAATGGTTTGGATAAATCTTGAATTGCCAAGTGAAGATGAAAATTATTTAGTGAATCAGTATGTGAATGGTTTTACGGCAAAAACAAAAGTGGTACATATTACACATATTATAAATTGGAATGGGCAAATATTACCAGTGAAAAAGATCGCCGCAGAAGCTCACAAAAGAGGGATCGAAGTGATCGTTGATGGGGCACACAGTCTTTTTCATTTTGATTTTAAAATAGCCGATCTCGATTGCGATTATTTTGCAAGTAGTTTGCATAAATGGCTATATGCACCAATTGGCAGCGGCATGATGTATGTAAGAAAAAGCAAGATCAAGAATTTATATCCATTGTTTGCAATGGGCGAACCATTGAAAGACGATATCAGGAAATTTGAAGCATTGGGTACAAGACCAATGTTTATAGAACAGGCGATCAGCAAGGCACTGGATTTTCATGAAATGATCGGCAGCGTAAGAAAAGAAAAACGTTTACACTATTTAAAGAATTATTGGTTTGATAAAGTAAAGAACGTTCCAAGAGTAAAACTGCATACATCTTTTTCTCCAAAATGGGGTTGTGCTATCGGCAATGTTTCAATTGAAGGAAAAAAGCCAGAAGAGCTTGATAGCTTTTTGCTTGATAAATATAAAGTTCATACAGTTGGAATTAACTGGGAAAACATACACAGTGTTCGTGTTACTCCAAATGTTTATACCACAACAAAAAACCTGGATATATTGGTAGAGGGAATCAATGCTTTTGCCAAGCAGGTATAAAGGATCAGCATCAAAAATTTCATTTCAGCCTTCGCCCATATTTCTATATTTTTGCAGCCCGTTTAACGAAAAATGCCGGGGTAGCTCAGCTGGTTAGAGCACTGGATTCATAACCCAGAGGTCGGCAGTTCAAGTCTGCTCCCCGGTACAAAGCTCAGTCCTTTATATAAAAATATTTGCCGGGGTAGCTCAGCTGGTTAGAGTACTGGATTCATATCCGCCGCGGCGGACGGCAGCACAAAGGATAAGAATATTTGCCGGGGTAGCTCAGCTGGTTAGAGCACTGGATTCATAACCCAGAGGTCGGCAGTTCAAGTCTGCTCCCCGGTACAAAGCTCAGTCCTTTATATTCAAGGATTTGAGCTTTTTCTTTTTATATTCATTTGCTTGTAATGGGTATACCGTTAACACTTTAGAACTATTACAATGATTAATCTGCCTCATTCCTGTTGCTGCACTGAGCTAAAAAGTAAATCCAAAAAATTGGCAAACAAACAAAAATGCAGTAAAGAAAAATTGGTTTATTTATTACAGATTTTATGATCCTGTCTTTAAAAGTAAGTCAATATATCCCAAGGGGAAATTAGTCGTCTTAAAAGGCATGAACCATTTAGATGATCCTGCAGTTGTTGCTGACCCGGATAATGATAAACTAATTTATCGCTGGGAGCTGATACCCGAACCAACACAGTTAAGTACTGGTGTTGATTTTGAAGCAAGACCCAAATCGATCGATGGTTTAGTAACACCAGGAGAAAATGGTAATGCAACATTTAAAGCACCTGATTCAGAAGGAGCTTATCGTTTATTTGTATATATAATGGATGGGAATAATAATGTAGCCACTGCCAATGTTCCGTTTTTTATAAAGAAGTAAGAAAAACTTCATTCTAAGCTTCTCTCAAATTTTAAATAAGGCTCAATTTTGAGCCTTATTTATTTCAACCTCGTTATTATAAGTACAATTTATAAGTTAACCACTGAAGGCGCAACCTTTTTAATTTTTATACAGGCATAATTTATGTTTATGATGATTTGAAAAAGATCGTTAACCTAAAAAATAAAATTATGGCTGAAATTCATGTGCAAGCCAAAAAAAGCTCCTCCTCCACCTGGGTATGGATACTTATTTCTTTAATAATTATCGCCGCAGTAGCAGTATATGTATTAATGCGTGATAATGGGGTGAATGAAAAGAGTATAAGTAAACCAAATCAGACATCCTTTAATGTATATCAACAAGAAAGGGTATTAATTTAACTCACTAAAAAATTAATTATATGAAAAACAGTCGTCTTCAGGAACTTGACCATTCAAATTTTGAAATTGTAAAAGGAGAACCGGATATACGGGGATGGGATGTGAGGTATAGAAATGGGGAAAAAATTGGATCAATTGAAGAACTGATCTTCGATACCAAGGCAAAAAAAGTGAGATATATGATCGTTGACCTTGATGAAAATGAATTGCGGCTCGAAAATAGAAAAATAGTAATTCCTATCGGGTTTGCAGAGCTAGACAAACTGCATGACGATGTTCTTATCCCAAACGTATCAGTCGATCAACTTTGCAGATTGACCGATTATAAAAGAAATTCGTTGTCTCCTGAACTTGAAAGAAGTATTGCTTCAGTATTTGGCAGAAAAGTGAATGTTGAACCTGTAGCAAGTATTAAGAGAGAAGAAAGAAAAGTAAATGAAGTGGATGATGACCTCGATCCTGATTTTTACAGTCATGAATATTATAACTCAAATAATCTTTATAAAAACAGGCCAAATCGGGAAAAGAAGCCAAGGCTCCAGGATTCAGATTATGACCAGGGACTTCGTCTTTGGGAAAAGAGGAGCGAAGGTGAAACTATTGATACATCCGATTTGACAGATGTAGAAAGAGAAAAGTTATTGAAGTATAGAAGGGAATTATATCGTCAACGAAGATATAAGGAGCAATCAGTCTAAAAGAATTTTGCTGGATTAGTCAGATAATTAAAATTGTAAAAGGAAGGCCGTTCCTTCCCCTTCGACAGATTGTACCTGGATATTTCCTTTGTGCAACATCATTATTTGTTTGCACAGGCTAAGTCCAATGCCGCTGCCGCTTTTTTTGGTACTGAAAAAAGGTATAAATATTTTTTCTTGAATTTCGGCAGGCATACCACTTCCATTGTCTGCGACTCTAATGATAGTTTTGCGATTATTGTTCAGGTAAGCGGATAATACAATTTTAGGATGAGGTTTTTCTTTTACAGCTTCAATTGCGTTTACTACAAGATTAATTAAAACTTGTTCAAGTAAATTTGTATCTGCCTCCAATGAAAGATCAGGATCTTTTAAAATAGTTTCTATTTCAATATTCTTTTGCTCTAATGTGGGTTGCATCAGCTGCAATAAGTTTTCAAATATATCCCTAACAAAAATTTTTTTCAGGTTAAGTGTGTTGATCTTATTAAGGTTACGGTATGTTTCCGCAAATTTTAAAAGACCTTCACTTCTTCTTTTGATCGTTTCTATACCTAATTCAAGATCATCTACCGATCCAGATTCATTACTTAATACAGCGACTGATTGTTGCAACCTGTGCTTCAAAGTATCTGCAAGAGATGAAATAGGCGCAACAGAATTCATGATCTCGTGTGTTAGTACGCTCAACAATTTCTGCCAGGCTTTCGATTCCGTTTCGTCAAGTGCTTCGTTCACATTTTGAAAAGCGATGAGCTTATATTTTTTCCCATCTGTTTGAAAGGCTGTTGCAGATATTAAAATCTTAAATGAAGAAGTTTCTAAATGAGCCGTAGCGATACTTCCTCCTCCTGGCTTTAAAGAAAGGATCTGTTGATACAAGGCATTATCTCTTTTTGATAATGAATGTATCGTTTTAAGATAGGGCAGTTGTAGCATATTCTTAAGCGATTCATTCATCCAGACAACTGTGCCAACTGCTTCTTCATAGGAAAGAATACCGGTATCAACCAACTCAAGGATCTTTTGCAGGTATTGATATTGTGTTTCCTTTTCTTTACTAATAACTTTAAATGTTGTATTGATCTCATTAAATCCTTTGCGAAGAGGTTGTATCTCAACCGGTGCATGTTTTACATCAAAGTTCCTGGAGAAATCACGATAATGTATTGATTCAACAAACTGGTTTAATTCATCATGCGCCTTTTTATGGAAACGATAAAAATCGACGATCTGGTAAATGATAACAGGTACAGCAATTAATAAATAAACATATAACTCTTTTACTAAAAAAAAAGATGAAATGCTTAATGTTATGAATAACAGAAGCACTCTTACTAAGATCCGCCATTCAAATTGTTTAAATATCATATTTGCTTAGTCTCCTGTATAGCGCAGTTCTTGTTAAACCTAATTCTTTTGCGGCTTTGGTAATATTGCCATTATTTTTTTCAATGACTTTTAGAATTGTATTTTTTTCAATGGTGCTTAATTTCATTTCCACCGGTTCATTATCACTAGCCAAAGCGGATTCTATTGGAGAAAAGATAAGGTCTTTTGCTTGTAACATATCTTCATCGGCCATTATTACCGCTCTTTCGATAGTGTATTGTAGTTCTCTTACATTTCCCGGGTAATGATAACTCATCAGTTTTTCTATTGCTTTATTATCAAACTCGAGTGCTGGTTTTATGTATTTGTTACAATACAATCTGCAAAAATGTTTGGCGAGTAACAATATATCATTTCCTCTTTTTCGCAATGGAGGCATCACTATTTCAACTGTGTTGATACGATAAATAAGATCTTTACGGAAACGATTCTCATTTGAAAGTTCACTGAGTGAAACATTGGTGGCACAAATAAGGCGGATATCTATCGAAATAATTTCATTGCTGCCCAACCTGTTTATCTGGCGATTTTGCAATACGTTCAAGAGCTTTGCCTGTTGTTGCAAAGAGATGTTCCCTATCTCATCAAGAAAAATTGTTCCGCCATTTGCCGTTTCAAATCTTCCTGTTCTGTCTTCTCGTGCATCTGTAAAAGCACCTCGTTTATGACCAAACAATTCGCTTTCAAATAAAGATTCAGTTAGTGCGCCTACATCTACTTTTACAAATGGCTTTTCGGCCCGTAAAGACTGCTGATGAATTGCTTTTGCAACAAGATCTTTACCAGTTCCATTTTCTCCCAATATTAAAATATTAGCATCAGTTGGTGCTATCTTTTCAACCTTATAAAAAATTTGTTGCATCACTTCCGATTCACCGAGCAGTTCCTTACCAATAATTGAATCTGAATACAAACCAGGAGTAAGGGTCGTCTTACTTTCTTTTCTTTTTAATGCATCCTTGATTATAGAAATAAGCTTTTCATTATGCCAGGGCTTTACCACAAAATCTGCGGCACCTTCTTTTAATGAACGAACAGCCAGGTCAATATCACCATAAGCGGTGATCATGATAACAGCCGAATCTGTTTTGAGTTTTTTGATCTCGTTTAACCAAAACAGTCCCTCATTACCCGTGTGGATCGAGCTAGTGAAATTCATGTCGAGCAGGATCAGGTCAAAATGATCTTTATTAAGATGCCAGCGAAGGTTTTCAGGGTTCTTTTCTGTTATAACTTCTTTTACTTCCGTCTTTAGTAATAGCCTAACGGCTGTCAGCACATCGGGATCATCATCAACCACTAATATTGAAGCATTTTTTAAGATCATCACTAATTCCTGGTTACAAATTCTAAAAATATTTTTAACAACTTCTGCAATTATACCATAAATACAAAGTCATGGCAATTAATTTTTTAGTAATATATAAGTGAATCACCTGTATCAAAAGCGAACACTGGTTGTATCACAAACGAACGCTTTCGTAGATTGTCCGGTTGTAACATTCTGTAAATCAAAATCGTCATAAACTGGCATATTCTTATAAGTATAGGAACCCAGATTCTCATGTAGATCTTTTGAAAGCTGCTTTGATCTTCAATGCAGTCGTAAGGTCGGAGCAGCTTATTTTAACAAAAAGAGATTTTTAAAACCAAATACTACCGTGGATAGAGTCATCGCAAAAAAGACCTGGAGTCGCAAACGCATACTAACTATTGTTGGAATTGTTGGCATTATTGTTTTGATCGGAGCCAGTTATTACCTCACTTCCGGAAAAAGTCGTTTGAATGTGGATTCGGAAAGAATTACTGTCAGCGAGGTTAAATCAGGTCCTTTCAAAGAATTTATTCCTGTTAATGGAGTTGTGTTACCTATTACCACCATTTATCTTGATGCTCTTGAAGGCGGACGTGTTGAACAAAAATATGTGGAAGATGGCGCCATAATGAAAAAAGACCAACCCATTCTTCGATTATCAAATACCGATCTTGAACTGAGTCTCGTAAATCAGCAAACTGCTGTTTACAACCTTCTTACCCAAATGCAGATCTCTCAAAATGCTTCACAGCAAAACACGGTCAACC
>Ga0193738_1000528_pt1 | contig 19031 bp, 16 predicted proteins | sample L2a1metaG_FD_144927 | JGI IMG/M metagenome (GOLD analysis project Ga0193738, IMG submission 144927) | Soil microbial communities from a riparian zone of the East river system, Colorado, United States - L2a1 | ecosystem: Environmental > Terrestrial > Soil > Riparian zone | place: USA: East River...
GATTCCCCGCAAAAAACTTGTTTTTAAAGGGGTGGCAAAAATAAAGATTAATTCCTTTACGAAAGGCTTTATTCTGATTTTTATAGAATAAAAAATCCCCAACCTTTCGGTTGAGGACTCTTTTAAATACATTTTTGATACAAAGTCGATTACATGGCCGCTAATTGTACTTTTTGTTGTAGTTCCAGTACATTTTCACGGAATACACCATCGGTATCCATTAAATCCTTTACCGTTTGGCAGGAATGTATTACAGTAGTATGGTCGCGACCCCCAAAATGTTCGCCGATAGTCTTTAATGAGTTTTTAGTAAATGCTTTAGCAAGATACATAGTGATTTGTCTTGCCTGCACGATCTCCCTTTTCCTCGTTTTTTGTAAAAGCTTATCGTATGGCACGTCAAAATAATCGCAAACCATTTTCTGTATGGTTTCGATCGTGATTTCTTTACTGGATGATTTGACGAAGTTTCTAAGCACTTTTTTAGCAAGATCAAGATCGATCTCTCTCCTGTTCAGCGAAGATTGTGCCAGCAATGATATTAACGCCCCCTCTAATTCTCTTATATTATTACTGATGTTATAAGCAATATATTTCACCACTTCTTTTGGCATTTCCAATCCATCATGCTTCATTTTTCTTTCCAGGATTTCGATCCTTGTTTCGTAATCAGGCACCTGCAGATCAGCGCTAAGGCCCCAGCGGAAGCGGCTCAATAATCTTTCCTGCACACCTTCCAGGTCTTTCGGTGGCTTATCACTTGTAAGCACTAATTGCTTACCCGATTGATGCAGATGATTGAAAATTGCAAATAAGGCATCCTGGCTTTTTTCTGCTTTTGCAAAAAACTGTACATCATCTACTATTAATACATCGATCAGTTGATAAAAATGGATAAAATCATTGATCGCATTGTTGCGACTATGATCCATGAACTGGTTGATGAATTTTTCTGAGCTTACATAAAGAACTACTTTATTGGGATGTGTTCTCTTCACCTCATTTCCGATCGCCTGCGCAAGATGTGTTTTTCCAAGACCAACGCCTCCATATAAAACAAGTGGATTAAATGAATTGGCACCGGGTTTTTCAGCAACTGTTTTGCCGGCACGGCGTGCTACACGATTACAATCACCTTCAATAAAAGAGTCAAAAAGATAAGCAGGGTTGAGCTGCGGATCGATCTGCATCTTTTTTAACCCCGGAATTACAAACGGGTTCTTTACAGGGTTGTTTATGATGAGAGGAAAATCCATTTCGTTATTCGGATACATTTTATAACCCTGACCAGGAATATCCATCATTAAAGGCTGCTTGGTCTTATTTCCACTATCCACCATTATGCGATATTCGAGAAATTGGCTGGGGACCTGAATGACAAGATTATTATTTTTTATTGAGATTGGTTTGATAGGTTCAAACCATGTTTTGAAATGCTGCCATTCAACAATGTCTTTGATGATCTTTAAACAATTAGTCCAAACTTTTTCAGCATTCTTCTCCATCAGTTAGTAAGCAATTTATATCGAGTTAAGAATCTTCTTTTTTCAACGGGTTTGTTTCAAAGGACACGAAAAAAATTTTCACAGGAGGACGAATATCTAAAAATCTTTTCTAATAAAAAATTTTTATTCCTCTGTTTTTTTTGTAACCGTAATTGAACTTGATCCGGATAATTTTTTCTTCGGGTATTTTGAGAAATTAAAGTCCAACCTGCCAAGATTAATTCCTGCCCAACCGACCTGGTTTACTATTACATCATCTCCTTTCTTATTTTTAAAAACAACAGGTGCATTTAAAAATGTATGTGTATGCCCTCCAATTATGAGATCAATATTTTCAGTTTCATTTGCCAATCGTTTATCACTTACCTTGTTATCAGAATATTGATACCCAAGATGTGAAAGACAAATGACCAAATCACAATTTTTTTCTTTCTTTAATTTATATGCTATTTCATTTCCTTTCGTTATTGGATCAAGGTACTTTGTACCAGCTGAAAGGTTTTCGGATATTAAACCCGCCATTTCAATTCCCAAACCAAAAACGCCAATCTTTATTTTTCCTTTTTTAAAAATTTTATATGGTTCATGCTTATATTCCATCGGTGTGCCCGTAAAGTCGTAATTGGAAACAAGCATTGGAAATTTAGCATGATTTGTCAATTGTGTTGCCAGGTTTTCCAGTCCAGCATCAAAATCATGATTACCAATCGTGGCTGCCTCATAACCCATCGAACTCATTGCTTTTATTTCAGGCTCACCCTTATAAAAATTGAAATAAGGAGTACCTTGAAATATATCACCAGCATCCAGCAACAAAACATGTTCTTCCTCTCTTCGTATTTTTTTGATTATTTCGGCCCTTGCTGCTACACCACCCAATCCCTGGTTACTACCTCCATCCATTGGAAAAGGTTCGATACGACTATGTACATCATTTGTATGTAAAACAGTGAGTTGATATCCTTTTTCATCAACAATTAATTCAGTTAATAATGATTTGCCGGCAAAAAGGGTTCCTGCAGCCATCATATTATTATATATAAATGCTTTTCTAGTTAACATAACTGACCCTTTCTATGTTTATCACCGTTACTTTTTTATTTTGACTGTTGATGAACTTCACATAGTCAATAAGCGCATCACGAAGCAAGTATCCATTAGTGATCACATTAATATTTTTAAGTAAGTTGGAGTTCATAGCGACATAATCTGAATGCGCAATCGTATAATCTCCATTTAAGTCAAGCGGTTTGCCGCCGACCAATACTTGTTGTGCTGTTTTATTTACAATTTGCATAGTAATGCCTGATTCTATCACACCTTCATTGGCTGCAAGTGTATCCAGGTATTGCTTAAGAAGACTCCCTTTCATTTTTAATAATACCATGAGGTTATCAAAAGGCATTAATTCAAAGATCTTTCCTTGAGTAATGGCACCAGGTGACATTTCAGGTAAACGAATGCCTCCTGAATTCATAAATGCTGCATCAACTTTGGGATCAAATTTTTGTTTCGCCATTTCCAGGTATGCGTCTGTGATAAAAAATCCTAATGTGTTGCCTTCTCTTTTTTTCTCCAGTCGAGTATCATTGTAACCAATCACAACATTCATTAATTTATTTACACTATCCGAATATGGTTTTACGATAGAGGAAAGCGATTTGCTTCCTTGATCATATTGCTGTATCCTGTAATGACTGTATTGAACATTCTCAGTTTTATAAGAAGTGCTACAGGAAACCGCAAAAAAAATGGCGATCAGTAAAGAATAAAAAGGAAATTTTCTCATATCGGTGGAGGCATCTCAAGTTAGATACTTTTATTTTTAAATACAGATAAATTGAAAAATTATTTTTAGAAAAAACTATTTTGATTCAATGCAAGATGAAATAAACTTTCTTGATTGGGTTCGAATTTATCCTTACTTTAGGGCATCCAATTTACACTGCTATGCGAAAATTTGTACTACTACTGACAACAGTATTTTTCATTATTTCATTATCCGCAATTGGCCAGTCAACCGACAAACAAAAAGTTTCATTTGGTATTAAAACCGGTGTTAATGTATCCCGTCTAAATTTGAATGGAAATTTATCCGATCTTGTCAATTCCGATTTCCGTACCGGTTTTGTTGCGGGTGCATTTGTAAACTTTCCTACTAGAAAACCTCAGATCTCTTTTCAATCCGAATTTCTTTATTCATCCATGGGTGGCGATTTATTAACAGAATTAAAAGAAAAGAAAAACTTTCGCTTCAATTATTTTTCAATTCCCATTTTAATAAAATATCAATTTTCAAAAAAGTTTGCGGCGATTGTAGGTCCACAGTTGGACGCAATCCTTTATGCGGAAGAAAACAACAAGTTTGGTGAGTTTGATATAACAGGATCTGTAGAAGAATTTGATGTTTATATTACCGGGGGGTTGGAATATTGGATAGGGAAAGATATTATGCTAAGTGGCCGGTATATGCACGGATTAAAAGAAGTAAATACAATAGCACCCGATATCTCAATGAATAATCGTGGGTTTCAGTTCACAATAGGACTAAGATTCCGTAAAGCAAAACCCTGGCCAGAGACCGTTGTAACCCCTCCTCCTGTTGATAAAGACACTGATGGTGACGGAGTATTTGATAGCAGGGATAAATGTCCAACTGCTGCAGGTGTTGCCAAATACGAAGGATGTCCAGTACCTGACACTGATAAAGATGGCATCTTTGATGATAAAGACAAATGCCCTGATATGCCGGGTTATTCTGAACTTGATGGGTGCCCTTATCCCGACCGTGACAAAGATGGTGTTACAGATAATAAAGACCGCTGTCCTGATGAGCCGGGTTCAACCAAGAATGATGGTTGTCCAGTTACAGATCGTGATGGTGACGGGGTTCCTGATGCTACTGACCGTTGTCCTGATACGCAAGGCCCAGGATCAAACTATGGATGTCCTGAGGATGTCAAAACTAAACTAACATACATCGCTAAAAACATTTATTTCCATACTAATAAAGCCACACTTCAGGATATATCTTACGAACCTTTGAATCAACTGGCAGACATCCTAAATAAATATCCTAATGCCAAGCTTACAATAGAAGGTCATACAGATAATACTGGTTCAAATGCTTATAATTTAACGTTGAGCAATAACAGAGCTAAAGCTGTAGTTGATTACCTGGTGAATAAAGGTATTGCCGTTAGCCGTTTGAAAGGAGTAGGATTTGGTGAAGACAAACCTGTTACGACAAATAATACAGCAGAAGGAAGAACCCTCAACAGAAGAGTTGAGTTGATACTTACAGAAAATTGATTCAAAAAAAATAACTGGTAAGCGACCGGCTTGTCCGGGCATTTTTTTATCAATAAAAATTCAATATTTGCAAAAACAATTCAGCTCCGGTATAAATAATCGGCCTGTAATTCATGAAAAAACAACTTACTCTAAAAGTCAAGCCTTCTGAAGCAACAGATGATAATTATTTGAAAAAAATTGTTGCTGTCGAAGCCGGTTATAAAGTATCCGATATCACAGGTTATACAGTTCTGAAAAAATCAATTGATGCCCGCAGCCGACAGGTCTTCGTCAATCTTTCTATTGAAGCGTTTATAAATGAACCATACCATGATAGACCATTCAATAAAATCAATTTTGGAGATGTTACTCATGCAAAGAAAAGAGTTATAATTATTGGTGCAGGACCAGCCGGTCTATTTGCAGCATTGCAACTAATAGAAAAGGGAATTAAACCGATCATCCTGGAACGTGGTAAAGATGTAAAATCGAGAAGAAGGGATCTTGCGGTTTTAAATAAGGAAGGCATTATCAATCCGGAAAGCAATTATTGTTTTGGTGAGGGCGGCGCCGGCACCTATAGTGATGGCAAATTATATACCCGCAGTACTAAACGTGGTGATGTAACCCGTATTTTGAACATATTGGTTCAGTTTGGTGCTGAAGAAAAGATCCTTTATGAAGCACATCCACATATCGGAACAAATAAGTTGCCGCAGATAATAACTGCTATCAGGAAACAAATTATTGATAGTGGCGGTGAGTTCTTATTTGAGAAAAAAGTAATTGATCTTAAAACACTAGATGGTATCATAAAAAAAGTGATTACTGCCGACGGTGCAACAATAGAAGGAGATGCGGTAATCCTTGCCACGGGGCATTCAGCACGAGATATTTTTTTAATGCTTCATGAGAAAAAAATTAAAATTGAGGTCAAACCATTTGCTTTGGGAGTTCGGGTAGAGCATCCCCAATCATTGATCGATTCTGTTCAGTATCATTGCCTGGTTCGGGATGAATTTCTACCTCCTTCTTCTTATAGCCTGGTTCAGCAAGTTGATGGAAAAGGCGTTTTCTCTTTTTGCATGTGCCCCGGTGGCATCATTGCTCCTGCCGCTACTAATCCAAATGAGCTCGTTGTGAATGGTTGGTCTCCTTCCAAAAGAAATAATCCTTTTGCAAACAGTGGAATTGTGGTATCCGTTGAGGAGCAGGATGTCCTTACTTATAAAAAATATGGTGCTCTTTCGACAATGTATTTTCAACAAGAAGTAGAACAAAAAGCATTTACAGCAGGTGGCGGAAAATTTGTGGCTCCGGCTCAGCGGCTCATTGATTTTTGTGATAATAAAATGAGTTCATCATTGCCTCAATGTTCTTATTTGCCGGGAATTAATTCAGCATTGCTGAAAGATGTCTTGCCCCTATTTATTAATGAACGATTACGAATTGCTTTTAAAGAATTTGGAAAAAAAATGCGGGGTTATTATACCAATGATGCTGTAATTGTAGCTACCGAATCAAGAACTTCGTCACCGGTTCGTATTCCCCGTAATGCCGAAACCCTTCAGCATCCTCAAATACAAAACCTATATCCTTGTGGCGAAGGCGCCGGTTATGCTGGCGGAATTGTAAGTGCAGCAATAGATGGGGAAAGAGTTGCTTTATCTATTGTTGAAACTCAGTTAGCAAGCCAATTTTAAGAAATATCCTGCCCGTAGTCATTTATTTTACGATTCGTGATTCCCCCTGCCTAATTTTGGCAACTGAAATTTTACAATATGCCGTTACTGGAAGTTCAAAATCTGAAAAAATATTTTGCAACACAAAAAGCAGTTGATGATATAAGCTTTAGTGTAAACAAAGGAAGCATTTTTGGTTTACTTGGCCCAAATGGCGCAGGTAAAACAACTTTGATCCGAATGATCACCGGTATATTTTATCCTGATGAAGGACAGATCCTTTTTGATGGAAAAAAATTTGACCCGCTTAATGATGTTGTTCATATTGGTTACATGCCGGAAGAAAGAGGCCTTTATAAAAAAATGAAGATCGGAGAACAAGCTGTCTATCTTGCTCAACTGAAAGGGCTAAAAAAGAGTGAGGCGATGGCCAAAATAAAAGAGTGGTTTATAAAATTTGAAATGCAAAGCTGGTGGACAAAAAAAGTAGAGGATCTTTCAAAAGGTATGAGCCAGAAACTACAGTTTGTTACAACTGTTTTACATGAGCCAAAGCTTATTATTCTTGACGAACCTTTCAGCGGCCTCGATCCTGTAAATAGCAACCTGATCAAAGAGGAAATTTTCAAACTGGCGCAAAGAGGATCAACAATACTTTTTAGTACTCATCGTATGGAACAAGTAGAGGAGATCTGTGATCATATCATTCTTGTAAACAAAGGAAAAAAAATTCTTGATGGTACGGTGAAAGGTGTAAAACATGAATTCAAGGAAAATCTCTTTAGTATTGGATTCGAAGAAATACCTGCCAGTCTCAATGCTAATCCGCCATTTGAAATGGTAGGCACAAGGGATCATCAATATATTGTAAAGATCAAAGATGGCTTTAAACCCAATGATGTATTAAATTATTTTCTTCAGCAAGAGGTGAAAATTGTTTCTTTTAATGAGATCCTTCCTTCACTAAGTGACATTTTTATTAAACTTGTTGAGGGCACTCCATTAACAAGACAATTCCAGGCAATCACCGTATAATATTATTTTATGAATAAGATATGGCTTGTAATAAAAAGAGAATACCTGACAAGAGTTAGAAATAAAACCTTCCTTCTTTCAACTTTTTTATTCCCGATCGTTATCGTTGCTTTTATTATTGGCTCTACTTTTCTAGCCATTAACTCAAGAAATAAAGTAAAGATCGCCGTTGTAAATGATCCGGGATATTTACAAAAAAACCTTAAAAACGATTCATCATCTGTAATTTTTGAATACCCCACAGATGTCAATTCTACAAACTACGAATCAAAAGGCTATGTCGGTATTTTAAAAGTGAATGCGGATACGGCGACAGAAAAATATGTGATCGAGTCGAAAAAGTCGTTAAGTATGGAAACGATGGGTTATGTGGAAAGACAAGTGAAAAAGGCAATAGAGTATAACATGCTCCAGGAAAAGAATATTGAAAGAAATGTTCTTGATTCAATAAGCACTGCCAGTGAAAAAGCCGCACAAATAACCAATAAGCTTGAAACTGGTAAGGAAGCAAACAACAAGCTCCCTTATATTATCGGCTTCGGATGTGGTATTATAATATATATAACCATGTTCATTTTTGGGGCAATGGTAATGCGTGGAGTAATGGAAGAAAAAACAAGCCGTATTGCTGAAGTGATTATTTCATCAGTTAAACCATTCCAACTGATGATGGGAAAAATATTAGGTATTGCAGCAGTTGGTTTGACACAAATGCTGCTTTGGATTGTTTTCATCATGATCCTTGTAAACATTATTCCTCTTTTTGTTTCTTCCGAGACGTTGGAGCAGTTTCAACAAATGCAGCAAGCTCAACAACAATTACCCGGGGGCTCAAATAATAGTGCAGCTATTGAAATGCTAAAAGCGACAGATACATTTAAATCTGAAATAAACTGGTTACTTATTATTCCTTGCTTCCTGTTTTATTTCATGGGTGGTTATTTATTTTATGCTTCTTTATTTGCCTCAGTAGGAAGTGTTGTTAATGAAGACCCTCAGGAAGCACAATCACTGATGTTACCTATAATGATGCCCATCGTTTTTGGTTTTATTATTCTTACTACATCTATAGAAAACCCTGATAGCCCCACGGCATTTTGGGGTAGTATGATACCATTTACCTCTCCTATTGTAATGATGGGAAGAGTAGCGAAAGGTGTACCCGAAGTAGTTCCGTGGTGGCAATTACTTCTTTCAATGGCATTGTTGATAATTGGTTTCATTTTTACGACCTGGCTTGCCGGTAAAATATATCGCACAGGCATTTTATTGTATGGTAAAAAACCTAGCTGGAAAGAAATGCTCAAATGGGTTCGCCGTTCATGATCTTTTGACCCTCCTCTATTTGTTAAAATTTTCTTTTTTGATGATTGGGATTTTGTAAATACGAAATCAATCGTATATTTGGTTTAGTAAAGCCAAACAAAAACAAATCACTCTAAACTAAGTTTTATGACCAACCTGAGAAATTTACGGATACCCCTCGCTGTAGCAGCCGTGGCTATCATTTCTGTATTTGTCCTTAGTTCCTGGGATTTTAAAAATACATACGCCGCATGGAATGATAACGAATATGATAATTGCGACACTATTCCCAAAAAAGAAAAAAAGATCCGCGACCTGGATGATGTGATCGATGAGCTTAATGCTGTTGATCTGAAAATGGATATGGAAAAAATGCAGAAAGAATTAAATGAATCCATGAAGAAGCTTGATATGCAAAAGATAATGCGTGAAGTTGATTTTCAAAAGATCCAAAAAGAAATAGAACAATCAATGGCTAAAATTGATTTTAGCAAAATTGAAAAAGAAATGGCAAATGCTATGAAAGAATTTGATGCAACAAAAATTCAAAAAGAAATACAGGAATCGATGCAGAAAATTGAATGGGATAAAATGAAGATGGAGTTTGATAAGGTAAAAGATATTGACATGAAGAAAATGCAGCTTGATATGGAAAAAATGCAAGCTGAATTAAGCAAGATAGGGCCTGAAATTGAAGAGTCACTAGAGAATGCCAAAGTGGAGATCGAAAAAGCTAAGATCGAAATGAAAGAGTATAAGGAATTTGTTGATGGTCTTGAAAAAGATGGTTTAATAAATAAAAAACAAGAATATACGATCAAACATGATAATGGCGAATTATTCATCAATGGCAAAAAAGCCAGCGATGCAACGTATAAGAAATATAAAACCTTTCTTGACAAACGCAAGAAATTCTCCATCGAAAAATCTGATGATGATTTTGATATCGATATAGATTAAGTATAGCCATGCCAAACCAAACCCGTCCCGATAACTATCGGGAGCAATCGGGACCATGAAAAGAGAACAGCCGTAGCTTTGTGCTTCGGCTGTTCTCTTTATGAATATGTATTTTATCGCAATAGTAGCTCCCGAAGAGATCAATCAACAAGTGTTGAAATGGAAAAATTTTTTCAAAGAAAGATATGAATGCTCCGTTGCTCTAAAATCGCCGGCACATATAACTCTCCTCCCTCCTTTCTGGATGAATGAAGAACTGGAGAATGATCTTATAAATTCGATCCGGGAGTTTAGTATCACCAAAACTAAGTTTGAAATAACCCTTAAAGATTTCGCAGCCTTCCAACCAAAAGTAATTTTTGTTGATGTAGTGAAAAGTGAAATATTGAATGACCTTCACCAATCATTTGCAGATTTTATTTTTACCCATAATAAATTCCCAGTAAAAAAAGAAGATCGGCCTTTTCATCCGCATGTAACTTTGGCCACACGGGATCTTTATAAAAAAGCATTCCAGGAGACCTGGGAAATTTTCTCCAAGAAGAAATATGAAGCATTATGGATCGTAAGTGGAGTTTCTTTGCTCAGGCATAATAAAAAAAATTGGGATGTAATATTTACATCCCAATTTGTCGAAGATTAGTTATTCTCCCTCTATTCAGTATCGAAAAATTGAAAGGGTGAAGGCAGCAGATCGAATCCATCGGCCTCGATCATTTCAATACGCATTTGAAAAGTTTCATCTGCTTTAATGGATACTTTCTCACGAACAACTTTTCTGTATCCTTCTTTTTCGAAAACAAGTTTATAGATGCCTGTTTTTAATTCATCGAATACAAAACGGCCCCATTCATCTGTGATCACAAATTTTTCTTTCTTATTGGCTGAGTATGCAGTAACTGTAACTTCCCCCAAAGCTTTTTTAGAATCACCATCAACTATGTTACCAGCAACTTCATTTATGCTTTTTTTCCCGGGAGTTCCAGGATCAATGCCGTATGCTTTGGATTGTAAACAACCCAGCGTGCATATAGCAATTAGCAAGAGGATTCTTTGTTTCATTTGACAAAGCGGTTAAGTGGTTTTCGTTTCCCATGGCTCCATCACACGAGTCAAATTTAAGTCATTTTAATTGGATTGGCCAAAGCTTCTTTAAAGCCCTGCCACACTTCATCCATAATTTTTGCCGCTGGTAATATATCTATAACGTTTGCACCCACCTGGCCTATCTCCAACTCCCCCTCTTCAAGCTGTCCTTCAAACATACCTTTCTTGGCTCTGGCCCGGCCTAATATTGCCTTTAATTCTTCCACACTTGCCCCTTTATTTTCCGCGTCCTGTACTTGTTTATAAAAAAGGTTTTTAATAAGTCTGACCGGCGTTAATTGTTTCAACGTTAGGATCGTATCGCCTTCACTACTATTGATCACAGCATTTTTAAAATTGATATGAGACGAGGCTTCTTCGCTTGCCACAAAGCGGCTACCCATTTGGACCCCCTCGGCCCCCATCACCATGGTAGCAAGCATTTGCTTCCCTGTTGCTATTCCTCCGGCAGCGATCACTGGAATTTTTACAGCGCTTACAACAGCTGGTATTAAAACCATTGTTGTTGTTTCTTCTCTTCCATTGTGCCCTCCGGCCTCAAATCCTTCTGCAACTACTGCATCACAACCTGCCTCCTCTGCTTTTTTTGCAAACTTTGATGAGCTGATAACATGTACAACCGTTATCCCTTTTTCTTTTAAAACCGAGGTCCATGTTTTAGGGTTGCCGGCACTTGTAAAAACAATCTTCACTCCTTCTTCAATTACAATTTGAATATGCTTATCAATATCCGGGTAAAGCAAAGGGATATTTACACCAAATGGTTTTGAGGTTGCCGCTTTACATTTTTGAATGTGTTCCCGCAAAACATCAGGATACATGCTGCCGCTGCCGATCAATCCCAATCCTCCTGCATTGCTAACTGCACTTGCCAATCTCCAGCCGCTTGCCCATATCATTCCGGCTTGAATAATAGGGTAATCAATTTTAAAAAGTTGAGTGATACGATTCGAAAAATCAGACATAAAGTAAAGATACGGGAGGAGAAATATTCAATGTTCAATAGAATTACAGAAGTACAAGAGTGCGACGCAAGAGGTGATGATAAGAATTAATGAAGCCCGAAACCAAAAACTATAAACTATAAATCAGGAACTAGCCTAAGTCCATATCCGTATTATCACCAATATTGAGCGTTCTTGATTCGCCGCGAATGCCGGTATCGCTGCCGATGAGTGAATAATCCAATACTATATCAAAAAGGTTGGAGTAAGAACCAATAATAGATTGCTTGATGATGGAGTAATTGATCTTTGTATTTTCCCCAATGGAAACATTCGGACCAATGATGGAATTTTTTATATCACAGTTGGCGCCAATACTTACCGGGTGAATGATAACGGTGTTCTCAAAATGATGCTGGTCATCAACATTGCTACCAAATTTTTTCAGCAAGGTGGCATTCGATTCAAGCAAAGTGTCTTTCTTACCACAGTCAAACCAATTGTCCACTTTAAAACTCTTGAACTTAGCACCTTGTTTGATCATACAATCAAGCGCATCAGTAAGACTGTATTCACCATGACTGCGCAAACCTTGTTTGATATTTGATTCCAAACATCGGAACAGCTGTTCACTTTCCTTTATCTTATACAAACCTACCAACGCCATATTGCTTTTTGGTATCTGCGGCTTTTCGATCACATGATCTATAAAACCATCTGCGTCAATTTCGGCCACGCCAAATTCGCGGGGATCGTCCACTTTCCGAACACCCAGCATTGAATGCGGACTATCGATCACCGCTTTTACATCATACTCGCAAATAGTATCGCCCAGCACCACAAACACTTCATCATTCTTTACAATGCTTTTAGCCATTCTCACCGCATGACCAAGTCCCAATCTTTCAGTTTGATGAACAAAATGTGCCTGCAATTCCGGATGTTTTTGCTGTACATAATCCCTGATCTTATCGCCAAGATATCCCACAATAAAAATGACCTCATCAATACCGGCTTCCTTTATCTGATCAATGATTATGCTAAGCACTGTCTTTCCTGCAAGTGGAATCAGGGCTTTTGGTTGGGTGTAAGTGTGTGGACGCAACTTTGTGCCTGCGCCAGCAACTGGGATTATCGCCTTCATGTTAGTTTTAGAGCTTGTGAAAGTAATGAATTATTAATAAACAAAAACTTATTCACCGCATCTTACGGCATTTGATGCTTTCATATTTTTGCAGCTTAAATCGTTGTGTTACCAACAGTAGTACTACTATTAAACTCCTGTTGCGTCGCACTCTTCAACTAACCCAATTCTATTCAGCAACACAAATAACTTTTAAGCATGGTAGAAATAGAAACACAAAAAGATACTGAGGTTTTTGACCTTCTTAATAAAGAGCTCGAACGTCAGCGTAATGGTATTGAACTTATCGCATCAGAAAATTTTACATCATTACAGGTATTGCAGGCCATGGGAACCTGCCCGACAAATAAATATGCCGAAGGATACCCTGGCAAAAGATATTATGGCGGCTGCGAAGTGGTTGATGAAATAGAAACATTGGCAATTGAACGTTTGAAAAAAGTTTTTAATTGTTCCTGGGCAAATGTGCAACCACATAGCGGCGCTTCTGCAAATGGTGCCGTGTTTCTTGCTGTAATGAAAGCGGGTGAAAAATTCCTGGGTCTTGATCTTAGTATGGGCGGACATCTTACGCATGGCAGTCCCGCTAACTTCAGTGGCAAAACTTACCAGGCACTTCATTATGGAGTAACGAAAGAGGGAATTGTAGATTATGATCAACTTGAATCAAAAGCAAGAACAGAAAAACCAAAAATGATCATTTGCGGTGCATCTGCTTATAGTCGTGAATGGGATTATAAACGCATTCGTTCAATTGCTGATGAGGTCAGCGCAATTGTGTTTGCTGACATTGCACATCCTGCAGGATTAATTGCGTCAGGTTTATTGGATGATCCTTTTGATCATTGTCATATTGTAAGTTCAACAACACATAAAACATTACGTGGACCAAGAGGTGGCATCATCATGCTTCGTCATGATTTTGAAAATCCCTGGGGTATAAAAGATCCAAAAGGAAATTTAAGAACGATGAGTCAGCTATTGGATCTTGCTGTATTCCCCGGGTCACAAGGTGGCCCGCTTGAACATGTGATCGCTGCAAAAGCGGTTGGGTTTGGTGAAAATTTATCAGGTGATTTCAGATCTTATGGAAAACAGATCATCAGTAATGCCCAGGCAATGGCAACCTCATTTGTTAACCGTGGTTACAATCTTATCAGTGGAGGTACTGATAATCATTTAATGCTGATCGATCTCAGAAATAAAAACCTCACTGGTAAAAAAGCACAGGAAACTTTGGATAAAGCACATATCACTGTTAATAAGAATGCAGTTCCATTTGATGATAAATCTCCATTTGTCACCTCCGGTATTCGCGTTGGTGTGCCTGCTGTTACTACAAGAGGCATGAAAGAACCCCACATGGAAACAATGGTTGAAATGATTGACAAAGTATTGATGAATGCTGATGATGAAAAAACAATTGGATCTGTAAGAGCCGATGTAAAAGATTTCATGAAACAATTCCCTTTATATCCTGAATTAGGATGAATGATTATCTTAGGTTAAATTTTGAACCATGATCCAGCGTATTCAAAGTGTTTGGCTTTTTTTAGCAGCTCTTTTTGCGGCGTTTACATACAAGTTTCCCTTTTATGCAGGAAATGTTATCAATAAAGAAAATGTTCATCTATATGAAAAGCTCGTGGCTTCTTCCAGTTTTCTTGTTTTGATATTTACTGCCGGGTTAGTTGCGGGAACGATCTTTATTATATTTATGTATAAAAACAGAAAGCAACAAATATGGCTTACAGTTGCCGCCGCAGGACTTTCCATTATAAATATTATTCTTTATTTCAGCGAATTGAAAAAATTCACCAGCGGCAACATGGCTTTAACTTCTGTATTTGCTTTAGCGATCCCGGTTTTTCTTTTATTAGCAATAAACGGAATGTGGAAGGATGAAAAATTGGTGAAGAGTCTTGATCGCCTGAGATAAATTACCTGCCTAATTCAAATTCGTAGGCGGTAACCGGCTTACTCCCTTTCACTGTTTTCAATGTTATTTTATTCGTGATAGTATAATCCCCTTTTTTATAAACAAAATTATTGTCTGTGCTGCCGAATAATTCATATCCATTTGCAAGCAATTGCTTTTTCAATTCTTCTTGTTCATCCTCATAATAGGTTCTGTATAAAATTAATCTTGAGGTATCGGCGCCGTCATAAACATCCATAAAGCTAATTGACCGGAGCAAATGTTTTGTGAGATCTTTCCTTTCATAAGAAGTATAATAATAATTACTATAGCCTTTGGCGATCTCTTTATCTGATAGAGAAAAATGGGAATTCTTAAGCAAAGTATCTGCTGCACGAACAGAAGCATTCAATAATTTTTCAAGCGAATTAATATCCAGCTTCTGTGAAAATGAGGCCTGAAAACACAAACAAATCAATACAGAAAAAATGATCTTCATAATGGCAAACTAACTGAATTTGCCCCGCAATCACTGTATAGCTTTTGTTAAAGCGGTTTACTGCGCAAGAAATATTTTCCTGGCATTATCACATGAAGTGTGCAGTAATGCTTTGTTTACTTTTCTTAATATCAGCAGGTTTGCCTGCAAATACTACATTACCGCCTTCATCACCGGCTTCAGGACCAAGATCAATGATCCAGTCAGCACTGCGAACAACATCCAGGTTGTGTTCGATAACAAGAATAGAATGTCCTTGTTCGATCAATGCATTGAAAGATGTCAGTAATTTTTTTATATCATGAAAATGAAGACCTGTTGTAGGTTCATCAAAAATGAAAAGTATCTTATTGGCATTTACGCCTTTTCCTTTTCCAAGAAAAGAAGCCAGCTTCACACGTTGTGCTTCACCGCCGGATAAGGTATCGGATGATTGACCAAGTTTGATATAACCCAATCCTACATCACTTAAAGGGTGAATGGCTCTTACGATAGCAGGCTCAGCAATAAAAAAATCGATCGCTTCATCCACACTCATATCCAGTATATCAAAAATGCTTTTGTCTTTATATCTTACTTCCAGCACTTCTTCTTTGAACCTTTTTCCACCGCATGATTCGCAGATCAGGTGCACATCCGCAAGAAATTGCATTTCGACGACTTGTTCCCCTTCGCCTTTGCAGGTATCGCAGCGGCCACCATCAACATTAAAAGAAAAATGTTTTGGTTCAAAGCCACGCATCTTACTCAAAGGTTGTTTGGAATACAGATCTCTTATTTCATCATACGCCTTTATATAAGTAACAGGATTACTACGACTGCTTTTACCGATCGGGTTCTGATCTACCATTTCGATCTGTGCAACAGATTCGATATCGCCTGTAATCGTTTTATGTAATCCCACTTTATCAGCAAACTCGCCTTTTATTTTTTGCAAAGCAGGATACAAGATTTGTTTTACCAAGGTCGTTTTTCCGCTGCCACTTACACCACTTACCACACAAAGCACATTCAATGGAAATTCAACGTTGATGTTTTTAAGATTATTCTGTTTTGCTCCTTCCACTTTTATTGAGCGGTTCCATTTGCGAATTGACTTTGGTGGTTCGATCTTCAATTCACCTTTGAGATATTTACCCGTAAGGCTTTGAAAGTTTGCAATGATCTCATCATAATTTCCTTCGGCAACAATTTCACCACCCAAATGCGAAGCCAGCGGTCCCATATCAATAATATGATCCGCTTCACGCATCATCATTTCATCATGCTCCACAACTATAACCGTATTTCCAAGATCACGAAGTTCTTTTAAAACCCGGATCAGGTTTTCGGTATCTCTTGAATGCAACCCAATAGAAGGTTCATCCAAAATATAAAGTGAGTTGGTAAGATTGCTTCCTAAATTTCTTGTGAGCTGGATACGTTGGCTTTCGCCCCCGCTTAATGAATTAGCCAAACGACTCATCGTGAGATAACCCAATCCAACATTCAATAAAGTATTTAAGCGATTATTTATTTCTATCAACACACGTTTGGCAACCTGTTTTTCATAGTCAGAAAGTTTTTTATCCAATCCACTGAACCATTGTTGCAGATCTTTCACAGGCAATTCATTTAGCTCACCAATATTTTTATCGCCAACTGTTACATACAATGCTTCTTTGCGAAGACGATATCCTTTGCATTCAGGACAGGTTGTTCTTCCGCGATAACGACTCAACATCACACGATACTGAACCTTGTATAACTGCGATTCAACATCTTTGAAAAAAGCATTGATACCAATGTTATCGATGCCTTCCCATAAAAGTTTGTAATGCTTATCCGTAAGATCCCCTATCGCTTTATGAACCGGGAAACCAGTGCCGGCAGATACTTTAATAAATTGTTTTCGCCACCAATCCATTTTCTCACCACGCCATGCTGCTACCGCTCCGTCATACACACTTAATCTTCTGTCGGGAATAACAAGGTCAGCATCTATTCCCAATACCTGGCTGAAGCCTTCGCAGGTTGGACAGGCCCCGTAAGGATTATTAAAAGAAAAAAGATTTGGTGACGGCTCTTCAAACTGTAAACCATCAAGCTCGAAGCGATTATTGAAATGAAGCAGTTTTGGTTTCCCGGTTGGCTCTTGTACTTCAATATACACATCTCCTTCACCTTCATAAAAAGCAGTGCCGATAGAATCTGATAAACGATGAATATCATCTTCATCAAATTCCTTTACCACTATTCTATCTACAAGAACAAATATTTTCGATTTCTTATTTCCTATCTCTGATTTTCCTTCGAGCAGATCCTCAAGTCTTATTATTTCACCGTCAACATACATCCGGGAAAATCCTTTTTGTACAAGAATATTCAGCTCTTCTTTCAGCTCACGGTTCTTATGTTGCTTCAAGGCAATGAGAATAAAAACCTTATCACCTTCATTAAGTTTCTTTATCGCATCCACTACATCTTTCACATCATCCTTTTTTACCTGTTTACCTGAAACGGGTGAAAAAGTTTTTCCAACCCTCGCATATAGTAACCGGAGGTAATCATAGATCTCGGTCATGCTACCCACGGTGCTTCGCGGAGTTCGTGTTACAACTTTCTGTTCGATGGCAATCGCGGGGCACAAGCCTTTAATATAATCCACATCGGGCTTGTTCATCCGGTTCAGGAATTGCCTTGCATAGGCACTCAGGCTTTCCGCATAACGTCTTTGGCCTTCAGCATATAATGTATCAATTGTAAGGGACGATTTGCCGGAGCCTGAAACCCCTGTCACCACAATAAGTTTGTTTCTTGGTATCTCAACGCTGACATTTTTGAGATTGTGCACTCTGGCGCCCCGAATAAAAATAACATCGGTGCCGGGTACTTTCACCCTATTTGTATCGGAGTTTTTCGATTTTGCGGTTTGCATGAAGGGTCACAAATTTACGCTGAGTCATTAGAAATCAATACAATCATTAACATTTCCTTTTAAAAAAAGATTCGATTTTCATTTTCTGGTAGTTGGCAGTTGTACTTTTTCTCTTAATTTTATTGTCCGGTTACACAATAACCGTCAACCAAAAAAAAAATCTCGCCTATTGATCCTACAACATCTACTCTAATTGTTTTCTTGTTCATTCGTACTTACTGAAAACCAAAACCAATATCTAAACCACCAAAAACCGTTTATGAAAGCATTTGCAAAAAAAACTGACAACGATCTCATTCAACTTTTTGTTGAAGGGAACACTGAAGCTTTGGAAATTCTTGTGCTCCGTCACAAAGACAAGCTTTACACATCCATTTTATTTTTAGTAAAGGACAAATACCTTGCTGAAGATATTTTCCAGGATGTTTTTATCCGCATTATTGATACAATGCGCAGTGGAAGATACACTGAAGAAGGTAAATTCTTACCATGGGCCATGCGTATCGCCCATAATCTTTGTGTCGATCATTTCCGTAAAGTAAAAAGAACACCAACGATCAAAAATGGTGATGACAAAGACATTTTTGAAGTGATCAATTTTTATGAAGACAGCGCTGAAAGCAAAATGATGAAACGTCAAAGCCACGACCGTGTTCGTGAAATGCTTGATCGTCTTCCGGAAGATCAGCGTGAAGTGATCATTCTTCGCCATTATGCCGAT
>Ga0193738_1000529_pt1 | contig 19031 bp, 17 predicted proteins | sample L2a1metaG_FD_144927 | JGI IMG/M metagenome (GOLD analysis project Ga0193738, IMG submission 144927) | Soil microbial communities from a riparian zone of the East river system, Colorado, United States - L2a1 | ecosystem: Environmental > Terrestrial > Soil > Riparian zone | place: USA: East River...
CGCCTGCCAGGTGGCTAGGTCAACGACGGGCGGGCGGCCGGGCAGCGCGGTGGTCGGGTCGTCCGGCGTGGTCGTCATGGTGTCCTCCGTGGTGTCTCGTGCCGGGCAGCGTCGTACGACGTCCTACGACGGTCACCAGAACAGACTCGCGACCCGGCCGGAACTCATCGTGGCAGGGGGCGCCCTCGGCCGAGCCTGCACGGACCACGTCGGGCTGACAAGTTCACAGACGCGCTCTCAGGTGTCCGGGAGGCGCAGGGCACCTGTGGCGTGTGCGGGTACGACCGGCCGGCGCGGTCGTACGTAGCCGACGCTGGCGTAGCCGGAACCGAACGGCGGCCGCGGGTCGGGTTCACCCTTGTTCGGCCACATCGCCATGGCCCGCTCGGCCAGCGCCGTGATGGTGAGCGACGGGTTCACGCCCAGGTTCGCGGACACTGCCGAACCGTCGACCACGTGCAGGCCCGGATGACCGAACATCCGGTGGTACGGGTCGACTACTCCGGTTGCCACGGAGTCGCCGATCGCACAGCCGCCGAGGATGTGCGCCGTCATCGGGATGTCGAAGACATCACCGACGGTGCCGCCCGGCGCGCCACCGATCTCGTCGGCTGCCAGCCGCGCCGCCGTATGCCCGGCCGGTATCCAGGTCGGGTTGGGGGCCCCGTGGCCCTGTCGGCTGGTGAGCCGGTCGCGAAGCCATCCCTTCCGGAGGGACACGGTCAGCGAGTTGTCCAGCGACTGCATCACCAGCAGGATCACGGTCCGCTCCGACCATTGACGCACCGAGAACGACCTCAGGAAGAGCAGCGGATGCCGGCCCGCGACACCGAGGAAACGAACGGGGCGCGGCAGCCTGTCCCCGCCGTCGACGAGCACCGTGCCGAGTAGGCCCATGGCGTTGCTCCCCTTGCCGTACCGGACGGGCTCGACGTGCGTAGTGGGGTCCGGATGGATCGAGGAGGTGATGGCCGTGCCGTGCGAATAGTCCACGCCGGGCCCGTCGGCCGTCGCCCCGAGCAGGGCCTCGGAGTTCGTCCGCGTCAGCTCACCGAGCCGGCGCGAGATCCGCGGCAGCACGCCGTCGTCGCGCAGGCGGTGGAGGAGTGCCTGCGTCCCGAGTGCACCGGCGGCGAAGACGACGTGCTCGGCGGACAGGGTTCGACGAGCACGGCTGCGGCGGAGCCGGTCGTTGACGACGGAGGCGGGACCGTTCGGAGTACGGCGGACGTCGACGTCATAGCCGTGGGAGTCGCGAGGACGCACCGCCGTGACGGTCGACCGCGGCATGATCCGGGCTCCCGCCCGCTCAGCCAGGTGAAGGTAGTTCGTGTCCAGGGTGTTCTTGGCACCGTGCCGGCAGCCGGTCATGCACTCGCCGCAACGCAGGCAGCCGGTCCGGCTCGGCCCGGCGCCACCGAAGTACGGATCCGGCACCTCACCTCCGGGCTCGCCGAAATGGACGCCCACCGGTGCGTAGTGGAACGTGTCGGCCACCCCCATGCGTTCGGCCACGGCCCGCATCACCGCATCCGAGGGTGTGGACTCGCTGTCGAACGTGACCCCGAGCATCCGCTCGGCCTGGTCGTAGAACGGGTCGAGCTCGGCGCGCCAGTCGGTGATGTCGCGCCACTGCGGGTCCTGGTAGAAGTCGTCCAGCGGCCGGTAGAGCGTGTTCGCGTAGACGAGCGACCCACCGCCGACGCCGGCGCCCGACAGCACGACGACGTTGCGCAGCAACGAGATCCGCTGGATTCCTGTGCACCCGAGAGCGGGCGCCCAGAGGAAGTTGCGGAGATCCCAGCTCGTCGTGGGGAAGTCATCTGGAGCGAAGCGCCGCCCGGCCTCGAGGATCCCGACCCGGTATTCCTTCTCGGTCAACCGCAGCGCTGCGACGCTGCCACCGAACCCGGACCCGACGACGAGGACGTCGAAGTCGAACCCACCGCCTGCGGTCCCGACGTCCGGGACCGACCGCTGTGCTGCCACGCCGGCAGGCTATTCCGCCCGCCACCCCCGGGCGAGCTCCGCCCATGGGCTGCTGCCAGGATGCGGACATGCGTCTGGACCACGTCTCCTACGCCGCGGGCCCGGAGGGGCTCGACGCGACGAGCCAGCAGTTGGCTGCCGCGCTGGGCGTCGAGCTGGTCGACGGGGGCGTGCATCCCCGCTTCGGAACCCGCAATCGCCTGCTGCCGCTCACCGACGGCCACTACCTCGAGGTCGTGGCGGTGCTCGACCATCCCGTTGCCGACAAGGTGCCGTTCGGGCAGGCTGTCCGGGCACGATCCGAGGCTGGCGGCGGTTGGCTGGGCTGGGTCGTCGCGGTCGACGACCTGTATCCGTTCGAGGCCAGGCTCGGCCGCCCGGCTGTCCAGGGCAATCGCAAGCGGCCCGACGGGTACGAACTGCTGTGGAAGCAGATCGGCGTCCTGGGCCTGTTGGCCGATCCGCAGCTGCCGTTCTTCGTCTGTTGGGAGTCCGATGCCGAGGAGCACCCGTCGGCGACCCTTGGCGGCGGCGACGGTGTCGACCTGGTCCGCTTGGAGATCGCCGGCAGCCCGCACCGGGTGGCCGAGTGGCTCGGCGAACCGGAGGACCACCCACTCGACGACGTCGAGGTCGAGTGGGTTGCCCCACACGGCCAGCCCGGCGTCCTGGCCGCTCATTTCCGTACGCAGGCCGGCATCGTCCGCATCTGACGCGCTGAACCCGGTCAGGCGTCCTTCTTCTGGAACAGGACCCAGCCGATCGCCAGGATGATCGCCACGAGGAGGGCGAACACACCACCGGACGCCCACCGGTCCAGGAAGTCGAAGTTCGGCTGGTCCTCGCCCGTTGGGAAGTCCTCGAAGGCGAACAGTCGGGAGCCGGCGGAGAACGGCAGGAACTTCAGGACCGGCTGGAGCCAGTCGAGGGCCGGTATGAACGAGAGCCCGACGATCACAGTCTCGACGATGAACGGGAACACGAAGATCACGACGATCGCCGACGGCACGCCGCGGAACAACTGTGCCAACGCCAGTCCGAGTATCGCCCAGAGCACCGTGTAGATCACGTAGCCGGCTAGCGCCTCGGGCAACGGAGCGTCGCCCAGTGACACCGACTCGCCTCGGGCGATCATGAAGACGCCCCAGCACAGGAAAATCGACACGACGGCGACGATCGCGGCGGTCACGGCCACGACGATGACCTTCGCAGCCAGCAGTCTCGATCGCTGCGGAATCGCGGTGAGCGTCGGTTGGATGGTGTTGTGCCGGTACTCGTGACCGGTGGCGAAGATCCCGACGATCGCCATGAAGATCGCGGGGAAGGGCACGCCGAAGTCGCCGCCCGCGGTCAGGGCTCGTCCGATCGTGACGACGTCGATCGGATCCGACCGGGTGGCGAGCCCGAAGATCAGAGCAACCGCGGCGCTCAGCATCAGTGCCAGCCCGATCAGCCAGTAGGTCGACCGGAGGGTGCGGATCCGCATCCACTCGAACCGCAGCGCGTCGGTCACGCGGCACCTCCCGGTGCCGTGGTGCCGGGTTGGTCGCTGCCCGGCTCGCTGGTGCCGGCCGCGCCGTCGCCGTCTGCCATTTCGGCCAACTCGTGGGCGACGAACTCCTCGGATGCGCCGGTCGCGGACATGAAGGCCTGCTCGAGCGAGGCGCTCTGCGGCGCCAGTTCGTGCAGGACCACGCCGGTCCGGTGGGCCAGCTCACCGATCGCAGACGCGCCGGCGCCCGAGACCATCAGTGCGCCGTCCGGCAGGGACTCGACCACGGCGCCCTCGCGGCGCAAGGTGTCTGCAAACGACTCGGCCCCGGGCGAGCGGACCAGCACAGTGGCCTGGGTGAAGCGTCCGACGAAGCTGGCGACCGACCCGTTGTCGATCATCTTGCCGCGGCCGATCACGACCAGCTCGTCGGCCATGAGCGACATCTCGGCCAGCAGGTGGCTGGAGACGAATACCGTGCGGCCCTGACCGGCAAGCGCCTTGAGCACATCGCGGAGCCAGTGGATGCCGTGCGGGTCGAGGCCGTTCGCGGGCTCGTCGAGGATGAGCACCGCGGGATCTCCGAGGAGTGCCTGTGCCAGTCCGAGACGCTGCGCCATGCCGAGCGAGAAACCCTTGGGCTTCTTGCTCTTGACCTCGGTGAGTCCGACGATGTCGAAGACCTCGTCCACGCGGGAGATGGGGATCCGGTTGGCCGCCGCAAGCATCCGCAGGTGGTTGCGTGCCGTTCGCGTGGGGTGGAACGACTTCGCCTCGAGCACAGCGCCGATCTCGCGCATCGGGTCGCGGATGTCGCGGAAGCGCTTGCCGTCGAAGCGTGTCTCGCCGTCGCCGTGGTCGAGGTCGAGCATCAGCCGCATCGTGGTGGACTTGCCGGCACCGTTCGGTCCTAGGAAGCCTGTGACGACGCCGGGGCGTACATCGAAGGTGAGGTCGTCGACGGCGACCTTGTCACCGTAGCGCTTGCGCAGTCCGTGCACCGTGATCATGCGGACTCCTGAGAACGGGTTGGACGGACAAGCCCGAAACTATCGGGTCAGCCGGCCTGCAGCGATGCTCGGGCGAGCCGGCCCGCTCGAGCGCCGTAGGACCCGCCGAACAACACGGCGTGTACCAGCACCGGGTGGAGTTGATGCAGTGGAACCCGGGCGCGCCAGCCATCGCCGAGCGGGGCTGCATCGCGGTACGCGCCGAGGACCCGATCGAGGTGAGGGCATCCGAACAACGCGAGCATCGCGAGATCGGTCTCACGATGACCTCCGTGGGCGGCCGGGTCGACCAGTCGGGCGATCCCATCGGCGCACCAGAGCACGTTTCCCGCCCACAGATCGCCGTGCACCAGTGCCGGCGGTTCGACCGGTCCGGCCAGCAGGGCCAGCTCGGCGAGTACCCGATCGATGTCGCGCGCGTCGCCTGCCGCGAGGGCGCCCGCGTCAACGGCGGCGCGGAGGTACGGCAGTACCCGCCCCTCGGCCCACATGTCCGCCCAGGACGGCCACGGGCCCGCGGGGAGCGGCAGCGTGGCGATCCACCCGTCGCCGTCAGCGGACCCGAAGACGCCGCCGCCGGAGCCGTGCGTCGCGGCCAGCGTCCGGCCGAACAGTTCGGCCGATGCCTTGGACGGTGGACCGGCTTCGAGCCACTCCAGGACAAGGCAGGAGTCGTCGTGGGCGACGACCTCCGGCACCGGCACCCCACCGCGGACGGCTCCCAACCGGCGTAGTCCGCGCGCCTCGGCCGCGAAGAACGTCGGTGGCATACCCGATCGGGCCTTGACGAAGACCGTCCGGCCGTCCGAGAGTGTGGCCTCGCTGCTCACGCAGATGTCACCGCCACCCACCGGGTGCAGGCCGGTCACGGATGACCCCGTCAGCCTGCTGACGACCTCCGCGCGCACCGAAGGGCCGGGGCCCTCAGTCGACACGCGGCTCCTCCGACAGTTCGCGGCGAAGCGCTTCGACGAGGCCGTCGACAGCCGGTTCCACCTGCTCGAGGACGCGGTCGAACCCGTCGTCGGAACCGTAGTAGGGGTCTTGGACATCGAGGTCACCTGCAGCCAGCGCAGCCGGGTCGTACGCACGCAACATCTGCACCGCCTCCCGGCTGACGGCGTCCGGCGCGAGCAGGCCGAGGTCGGCGAGGTTGTCCCGGTCCATGGCCAGCACCCGGTCGTAGTCGGCGAACGAGTCGACACCGAACTGTCGGGCACTGTGCTCGTCTGCCTGGTATCCGTGGGCACCGAGCGCCGCCAGCGCCCGTGGGTCGGCGGGACCGCCGAGATGCCACCCGCCCGTTCCGGCCGACTCGACGACCACCCGGTGGGCCAGTCCGGCCTCGCGCAGCCGTTGTCGCAGCACCGTCGCGGCCATCGGGGAGCGGCAGATGTTCCCCAGGCAGACCAGGCAGATGCGGAAGGCGGCGCCAGGGGGGACGTCGCCGCCGGGGCTCAGACTGCTCCGTTGCCCGCGTGGCGGGCGAGCTCTCCGACGGCCAGTGCGAGCTCTGTGGCGAGCTCGAAGGACCGCTCGTGGTGCGGATGGCCGCGCATCCACAGGCACACCGTCTGGACTACGGCGCCGGACCAGGCCGCGTCGCGGCGCAGCGCGTAGCGCACCGAGACCGGGCGTGGTGTGAACGACGTGACGTCGTACCACTGCCCCTCGGCGAAGGCCAGCAGCGGGTAGCCCTCCGCGTCGTCATAGACGACCTCGTACTCCCGTCCACCGAGCAGCCCGTCATACCAGGACCGCTCGCGAGCCCCGGGTTCCGGCCTCAGAGGCGCTTGAGCCTGCGTGGCAGGGGCTGGAGGCGGCGTCGCCCACGGACCGTCCGACGGTGGCTTCTCGGTCAGCACCGATCCCACGACTCCGAAGCCGTTCGCCATCAGGCTCTCACCCTCCCGCAAGTACAAAATATGGGGCACAACGACCCCCGAGACACCTGTTTCACATTTCCCCGTGAGCCGGGCGTCCGTCGTCGTGCAGGAAGTGATGCCCACGGTACGACACGGCATGCCACGGGGGAAGCACCGACCCGCCGTAATCGGTCCCAGGTCGCCCTCGGTGATCCGGTCCGATCCGTGCGGCTCACTCCGGAAGCAAGAGGTTTAGTACCCAGCTGACGAACGACACGACGAGTCCGCCGAGCAGCGCGGCCCAGAACCCGTCGACGGTGAACGGCACGTTCAGCAGATCGGCGATCCACGAGGTGAGGAGCAGCATCAGCGCGTTGACGACCAACGTGAACAACCCGAGTGTGAGCACGTAGAGCGGCAACGAGAAGAGCCTGACGATCGGGCGTACCAACACGTTCACCACGGCGAACACCACGGCGACCGCCAGGATCGTCAGGACCTCGTCCTGGGTCGAGGCGGCGTCGATGTCGATACCGGTGACGATCAGGGTGGCGACCCACAGCGCGATCGCGTTGACGACCAGGCGAATGATCAGCTGCACGGAGGGAGCGTATCCGGCCGCCGGGGTCCAGGGAACGAATCCGGCCGCCTGGCCGGTCGTGTCATCCAGAGACGGCGACCTCCGACGGAGCCGGCTCGGCGGGTGACCGGGGATGCGCATGCTGGACCAACCCGATGCCGGCGAGCACGACGAAGCCACCGGCGACCTGAACCGGTGTGAGCGCCTGACCCAGCCACGCCCACGCGACGAGTGCCGCACCGACCGGCTCTGACATGCCGACCACGCCGACGGCGGTCGGGCTGATGTGCCGTAGCGCGGCGAGGTTCAGCGAGTAGGGGACCAGCGTGCCGAGCAGGATCACCCAGGCGATGCCGACCCACACCGGCACCACGAGCGTGTCGAGTGCCCCGAGCATCGACGCCTCACCTGCCAGCACCGCCGGGTCGAAGGTCCACCACGGCAAGACAACGGCCCAGAACAACGCACCGAAGGCGAACATGTAGAAGGTCAGCGACGCCGGGTCGCGCGTTGCCGCGGTGTGGCTGCCGACGAGGAAGTAGATGGCGAGGCACGCGGCAGCTCCGAGCCCGGCAGCCACACCGACCGGGTCGAGGCCGGTGTCGCGCCAGACCTGGGCGACCAACGCGAGCCCGCCGAGGGCCAATGCGATCGCCAGCCAGGTACGGGCCCGGACGTCCTGCCGCAGCACCACGCGGGCGTACAGGGCGACCAGCACCGGAGCGGTGAACTCCAGCAGGAGCGCGATCCCGACCGGGATCCGGTCGATCGCGACGAAGTACAGCCACTGGACCAGCGCCGCGCCGGCGATGCCCAGGACGGCCAGCGCCGGGAGCTCGCGAGCCGTGAGCCGCAGTCGGCCCGGCGCGAAGGCCAGCAGTACGAGCCCGATCCCGACGGCGGCACCCGTGCAGCGCACCGCCGAGAGCCGGGCCGGTTCGATTCCCGCCTCGAGGACCACCTTCGAGACGCTGGCGTTCACGGCGAACAGGGCCGCGGCCAGCGTGACGTAGGCATAGCCTCGACGGGAGTTCGCGGCCATCACCAGGGTGACATTAGCGATACCACCCGACGCTGGTGTCGCCGTACGCGGGTACCGGCCACGGCGCCAGGGTCCGGCGCCCCTTAAGGTGACCGCCATGTCCAGCACGCCTCGGCTCCGCAGCGCTCTCGACGCGCTGCCCTCGTACAAGCCCGGCCGCCCCGCGGCCGCCGCAGGTGAGGGCCCGCAGGTCTACAAGATCTCGTCCAACGAGAACCCGTACCCGCCACTGCCGGGCGTCCTGGACGCGGTCGCCGAGGCGGCTGCCGTCATGAACCGGTATCCGGACATGTTCGCGTCCGGCCTGGTCGCCGCACTCGCCGCGCGCTTCGACGTGCCGGCCTCTCACCTCGCGACCGGCACGGGCAGTGTCGGCGTCCTCCAGCAGATCCTCCAAGCCACGGCGGCCGAGGGTGATGAGGTGATCTACGCCTGGCGCTCGTTCGAGGCCTACCCCATCGTCGTCGGCATCTCCGCAGCCACCCCCGTCCGCGTCCCACTCGACACCGCGGCCCGGCACGATCTGGACGCGATGGCCGAAGCGGTCACCGACCGGACCCGGTTGATTCTGGTCTGCAGCCCGAACAACCCCACTGGGCCGGTCGTGGGCCGCGACGAGATGACCGCCTTCCTCGACCGCGTTCCCGGGGACGTCCTGGTGGTTGTCGACGAGGCGTACTGCGAGTTCGTCCGCGATCCCGGCGCCGTCGACGGCGTCGATGTCTACCGCGACCGTCCGAACGTGTGCGTCCTTCGGACGTTCTCGAAGGCCTACGGCCTGGCCGGCCTCCGGGTCGGCTTCGCCATCGCGCACGAGCCCGTGGCCGACGCGCTCCGGAAGACCGCAGTGCCCTTCGGTGTGTCCGGCGTCGCCCAGCACGCGGCGATCGAGTCGCTGCACCGCGAGGACGCACTGCTCGAGCGGGTCGAGTCGCTCGTCGCGGAGCGGAGCCGGGTCCGCGGCGCGCTGTTGGATCAGGGGTGGTCCGTACCGGTGACCGAGGCGAACTTCGTCTGGCTGGCGCTCGGTGAGGACACCGTCGAGTTCGCTCGAGCGTGCGACGACGCGGGTGTCGTGGTACGGCCCTTCCCCGGTGAGGGATGCCGGGTCACGGTGGCCGAGCCTGAAGCGGGCGACCTGTTCCTGCGGGTCGCCGCTGAATGGCGGGAGGAGCGCCGGACCTGACTATGCCCGGAAATCGGGACGGCACCCAGGGTTCGGGGGGCGAAACCCGGGTGCCGTCCTTGCGGCCCGCCTCAGCAACACCGCGGCGGGCTGTTGAGCGCCACGGCGGCCGCTTGGTGTGGACTGAGCGCAGCCGCCGTCCCGACGCCGGCCACCAGGGCCAAGGTCGTCAATGCGGCGGCGATGAAACGCTTAGTTCGCGACACCTCTACCTCCCGGGGGGTTGGGGGGCTGGCGCGGACGTGACACCTCGTAGTGAAATAGCGTCATGGCGATTCGTCAAGCTCAGACCGCTGTAGATCCCGAGGCCCGGACGGCGGTCGGCGCCCGTATCCGCTCTGTCCGGCTCGAGCGGGGCCTGTCCCAGGCGGAGGTAGCCGAGGGCCTGCTGTCGGCCAGCTACGTCTCCCTCGTCGAGAGCGGACGTCGCCAGCCGGCGAGCTCGGCGTTGCAGCACATCGCCGACAGGCTCGGAGTCGACGCAGGCTTCCTTCGCGACGGCGTCGATGCCGAGGTCCGCCGGCGCGCCCGGCTCGCCCTCGGTCACGCCGAGCTCGCGCTGGCCCACGGCGATGTAGACGACGCCTACCGCCGGTTCACCGAGCTCGTCGACACGAGGGGCCTTGGCGATGACGAACGCCGGCAGGTCCGCATGGGCCAGGCGCTGGCGGCCGAACGGTGCGGCGATCTCGAGGAGGCGCTGCGCGTCCTGGGCGAATTGGCCGACCAGGCCCGACGGGCACCGGCCGTGCACCCGTGGATGGACGTCGCCGAAGGGTTGTGCCGCTGCTACCGCGAAGCGGGCGACCTCGACCTGGCCATCACGACCGGCGAGGAGGCGATGCGCAACGCCGCCGAGCTGGGGCTCGACACGAGCGACGAGTACGTGCGGCTGGGCTGCACCGTGCAGGCCGCATACCAGGAGCGCGGCGACATCACCAAGGCCACCCTGATGGCTGCCGACCTGGTTCGCATCGCCGAGGCCATGGGCGCGCCGCACTCCCGCGGCGCGGCGTACTGGAACGCGGCCCTGATGGCCGAGTCGCGCGCCGAGATCGGGCAGGCCCTGGTCCTGGTCGAGCGTGCCATCGCGATGTTCGGCGAGAGCGACGACCGCCGCAACCTCGGCCGCATTCGGGTGGCGTACGCGTGGCTGCTGCTCCAACAGTCGCCGCCGGAGGCCGTCCGCGCACTCGATCTGCTCGACAGCGTCCGCCCCGAGCTCGTCGACCACGGCGGTGCCGTCGACGTCGGCTACTGCGACACGGAGCGGGCGCGGGCGCTGATGACCCTCGGCCGGCTCGACGAGGCGCGCGAAGCTGCCGAGACATCGCTTTCCGTTCTCGGCGAAATGCCGCGGCTGGAGTCGGCGCAGACCCGGCTGTTGCTCGGTCGGGTGTTCCGCGAGAAGGGCGATCTCGACGCGTGCGTCGAGCAGGCCACGCTGGCGGCGGCGATGCTCGAGGCGATGGGTGCCTCGAGGCAGGCGGCCGCAGCATGGCGCGAACTGGGCGACCTCTACCGCGACCTCGGCCACGTCGACGCGACGCTCGATGCCTACGACCGGGCACTCCGGGCTCTCCGCGTCGTGCCGTTGGCGGCGGTGCGGCCCGCCGTCGACCCGACCGGACGCCATGTCTCCGCACGTCAGGAGCATTTGACGACATAACTGACGGTCTTCACTGGTCGTCCGCGCCCCCGGGCGCCGGCGGCGCACCGCAGGGGAGTGTGCGAGCCGGTACCGGGGGCGCGGCGCGCCTTCACCCCGTCCGGGTCACCGGGTTCCCACCGGTTCGGGCACCGGTCGCTCCGGTTCGACGGCAGGACGCTTCGTGCGGGCTGTGCGCTCGCCGCCCACCACCAGTGCCACCCCGACGACGACGAGCAGGCCGCCGCCGAGCACGACCGCTGTGACCGATTCGGAGAGGATCAGCCAGCCCAGGAACACCGCGACGGCCGGGTTGACGTATGCGTACGTTCCGACCAACGACAGCGGCGCGTTCGCCAGGGCGAATCCGTACGCCGTGTAGCCGAGCAGCGACCCCAAGACCACGAGGTAGGCCAGTGCGATCCAGCCCTCGGCTGGTACTTCGGCGGGCGCGAGGTCGGCCCCTTCACCGACGACCAGTGCGACGACGGTCATGATGGCGCCGCCCGCGAGCATCTCGTACGCGGTCGCCAGCAGCGCGCCCTTCGGCAGGCCGAGCCTGGGCGACAGGTATGACCCGAACGCCCAGCACACCGTGGCCACCAGGATCACCAGAACGCCCCAGGGCTCGACACCCTCGATGCCTCCACGGGGCAGGCTGATCGCGGCGATGCCACCGAAGCCGACCAGGACGCCGAGCCAGGTCAGCGGCCGCGGACGGTCGCCGCGCGCAACGCGCAGCAGCACGAACCACAGCGGAACCGCGCCGACGATCAGAGCGGCCAGGCCGCTGGGTACGGTCTGTTCTGCGACTGCGACCAGGCCGTTGCCCAGCAAGAGCAGGAGCGTGCCCACGATGGTAGCGGCCCGCAACTCGCGCCAGGTGATGCGCAGCGCACCCACGCCTCGGCGCAGCGCCAGGAAGCCGATGAGCAGCGCAGCCGCAACGAGGAAGCGCGTACCCATTCCCAACAGCGGGGGGATCTCCGACTCGACCACGACGCGAATGGCGAGGTAGGTCGACCCCCACACGACGTAGACGGTCACCAGGGCTGCCCATACCGCTGCGGCGCTCGCCCGGAATCCGGCAGGCGTCATTACCGTCTCCTAACGTGATTGCTGTCACTCCATTCTCGGGGATGCGCCCGGCTCAGCGACAGCGGATATCGGCCATCGAGTCGCCACATCGCGTCACACCTAGTGGTCGCCCGGGTGCGGGGAGGCCGCATCGACGCCCGGCTTCTCCGACTTGAGCAGCTTCCGGTCAGCTGACTCGGATGCGGGCGAGTTGACGGGACTGTGCGACCAGGTCCCCGTCGGCGTCGTAGACCTCGGCGTCCTCGTCGAACCAGCCGTCGCGCACCAGCCGCCCCCGCAGGTGAACAGTCAGCCAGCCGGGCGCCGGCAGGCCTCGTGTGAGCAGGGTGAGCTCTACCGTCGGGGCCCAGCCCAGCCGTCCCAGCCCGAACACGGTCGGCGGCAAGGCGTCCACGGCGAGTGCGAGCACGAACGGATCGGGTTGGGTGCCATCGTGCATGCGCAGGTGGCCACGCATCGCGAGCGAACCCGCGGGACGACCGGAGAACCACCCCAGGGTCTGCGGGTCGAGGCGCAAATCGACGTGCTCGAGCAGTCCGACGTGGGTGCCATCGGGCAGGTCGACGACAGCGGGGACGCATTCGTCGATCGGAGCGACTGCCTCCGGCGGCGGACCGCTCCACTCGGCGGTGGAGCCTCGGTCGAGGGTCCCGGTCGTGGCCGTCAGGTCGACGATGGGCCGGTCGTCCTGCACGAGCGTGGCCCGGAGGGTCGCGGTGGTGCGTCCGTTGCGCAGGTGCTCGACCCGCACGACGGCCGATCCTGCCGCAGGCGGGGCCAGGAAGTGTGCGGTGGTGGCGACGGCGTGCGGTTGTGCCGACTCCGCCGCGACCGCCCGGAGGAGCAGGGCCTGCAGGTAACCGCCGTTGGGAACGCCGCCTACCGACCAGGTGCCGTCGATGGCGATGGCGTAGTTGCCATGCCCCTCCGCCCGGACCGCGGTGGCTTCGCTGAAGTCGCTCACGGTCGTCGACCCTAGGCAGCCACCCCGCCCTGCCCTGGTACGGGGGTACGGGCAGGGACGCCCTGGCAGTCCCGGGTCCGTAGGCCGACCCAGGCGGTCACTGCGCCGACCACGCACAGCATCGCGGCAATCCACAGGGCAACGGAGACACCATCCAGCAGTGCCGCCGGTTCGGGATCTTCTGCGGTCGTAAGCCCAGCGGCCAGTGGAAGTACAGCGACCGCGAGCAGCCCTCCCACGCGGGCGACTGCGTTGTTGGTACCGGAGGCGACCCCCTGTCGGTCCGGCGGCACGTCGGTGAGTGCCGTCGTCGTCACCGGTGCCACGATGAGCACCAGTCCGGCTGCGAAGACCAGCACGCCCGGCAGAATGCCGGTCAGGTACGACGTGTCCGGGTTGATCCCAGCAAGCAATGCGAGACCGGCCCCGGCGAGCAGGGCGCCCAGCGTCAGCAACGGCCGTGCGCCGGTCCGGGGCAGCAGCGCGCCGACGCGCGCCGAGAAGGCCAGCAGCACCAGCGTCACCGGGACGGTCGCCGCTCCGGCTGCCAGGGCGGAATAGCCGAGCCCTCGCTGCAATGCGATGGAGAGCAGGAAGATGTTTGCCGTCAGGGCGGCGTACACGGTCAGCGTGACCAGGTTGGCGACGCTGAACGTCCGGATCCGGAACAGGCTGGGCGGGAGCATCGGCTGGTCGCGTCGGCGCTCGTAGACGATGAAGGCGGCCAGCGTGAGCACTCCCGCCGCAACCGAGCCCACCACTACCGCTCCTGGCAGCCGGCCGGCCTCGATCAGCGGCGTGACGATCAACCCCAAGCCGACGACGGTGAGGCTGGCACCGGGAAGATCGATGCGGTGGAAGATCTCGCGGCGCGAGAGCCCGTGGGCGGCGCCCGGATCCGCGGGGACGACGGCCCGGGTGAGGAGCACCGTCACGGCCAGGATCGGGACGTTGATGAGGAAGACCCAGCGCCAGGAGGCGGCGTCGACCAGCCATCCGCCGAGGAACGGGCCGACAGCGGTGGTGACACCGGCCAGGCCGGACCATGCGCCGATCGCTCGACCGCGCTCCTCCGGTGCGAAGCTCGCCGACAGGATGGCGAGGCTCGCCGGGGTCAGCAGGGCGGCGAAGACCCCTTGCAGGGCCCTGGCGCCGATGAGTGCGGTCGGGCTCCACGCGACGGCACACAGCAACGACGCCACGCCGAACCCCCACATTCCGACGAGGAAGACGCGACGCCGGCCCACGACGTCGCCCAGCGCTCCGCCGGCCAGGACCAGCGAGCCGAGTGTGAGCAGGTAGGCGTCGAGCACCCACTGCAGCGCCGAGAAGTCCGCGCCGAGGTCCTCGCCGATGCGCGGCAGAGCCACCGTGACGACAGTGCCGTCCAGGAAGGCGACCCCCGACGCCAGGACCGTGGCCAGCAGTACCAGCCGCCCACGCCGTGTCGCGAACGCGAGCTCACCGCGACCGGCTTCGTCATGCGCCGCCATCAGCAGTACCCTCCGCTCCGCCGTGTTCTGCCCCGGCCGCTTCCAGGTAACGTTCCCACCCGCGGCTGGGTACCGTGGGGCAGAACGACCCACCGTTCGGGCCCGAAAAACGCCCACCCTCAGCGCCGAGGGCTCGGACGGTCGACGCGCCACGACCAGGCCGAAGCGGCGACCCCGCTGGCCGACGACGCGAAGGAGAACGATGACCGTCGAGACCGACGCCATAGCGGCGGGGATGCCGGCCCACGACGAGCACGAGCTCGTCCAACTGCTGACGCCCGAAGGCGAACGGGTCGCCCATCCCGACTACGACCACCTCGTCGGCGATGTCACCGACGAGGACATACGCGCTCTCTACCGCGACCTCGTGTTGGCACGACGCATCGACACCGAGGCCGTTGCGCTCCAGCGCCAGGGCGAGCTCGGGCTGTGGGCCAGCTTGCTGGGCCAGGAGGCGGCACAGGTGGGGTCGGGTCGTGCCCTGCGCGCCCAGGACCACGCCTTCCCCACGTATCGCGAGCACGGCGTCGCCTGGTGCCGCGGCGTCGAACCGGGTCTGCTTCTCGGCCTGTTCCGCGGCGTCGACCAGGGCAGCTGGGACCCTCGCGAGAACAACTTCCACCTCTACACGATCGTCATCGGGGCCCAGACCCTGCATGCGACCGGTTACGCCATGGGCGTCCAGCGCGACGGGGCGGTCGGTACCGGCGACGCCGACCGCGACACCGCCGTCATCGCGTACTTCGGCGACGGCGCCACCAGCCAGGGCGACGTCAACGAGGCCTTCATCTGGGCGGCTGTCACGAATGCGCCGGTCGTGTTCTTCTGCCAGAACAACCAGTGGGCGATCTCGGAGCCGTTGGAGCGCCAGACCCGTATCCCGCTCTACAAACGGGCGGCCGGTTTCGGCTTCCCCGGCGTGCGCGTCGACGGCAACGATGTGCTGGCTTGCCTCGCGGTCAGCAGAGAGGCACTGCAGCGGGCCCGTGACGGCGAGGGTCCGACCTTGATCGAGGCCTACACCTACCGGATGGGCGCTCACACGACCACCGACGATCCCACGCGCTACCGGCTGGCCGCCGACCTCGAGCACTGGAAGCTCAAGGACCCGATCGAGCGGGTCAAGGCGTATCTCACCCGGGGCGGCGGCGCCGACGCGGAGTTCTTCGAGTCGGTGGAGGGCGAGGCCGAGGCGATGGCCGAGCACCTACGGGCCTACTGCCGCGGGCTGCCGGACCCCTCCGCGACGTCGATCTTCGAGCACGTGTACGTCGAGCCGACGCCGGCTCTGGTGCAACAGCGCGACGAGCTCGCCACCTACCTGACGTCATTCGACATCGGGGGAGACGGGTCCGTCGGCAACGACTCCGTCGCCGGCGAGGAGGCCCACCGATGACGAGCATGGCGATCGGCAAGGCGATCAACGCCGGCCTTCGCAGGGCCATGGAGAACGACCCGAAGGTCCTCGTCATGGGCGAGGACGTCGGCAAGCTCGGTGGAGTCTTCCGGGTCACCGACGGTCTCCAGAAGGACTTCGGCGAGGACCGGGTGATCGACACCCCGCTGGCCGAGTCGGGCATCATCGGCACGGCGGTCGGGCTCGCCCTGCGCGGCTATCGACCCGTGTGTGAGATCCAGTTCGACGGTTTCGTCTTCCCCGGCTACGACCAGATCGTGTCGCAGGTGGCGAAGATGCATTTCCGATCCGGCGGGCGTCTGCGCGTGCCGATGGTGATCCGGATTCCGTTCGGCGGCGGCATCGGCGCGGTCGAGCACCACAGCGAGAGCCCGGAGGCTTACTTCGCGCACACCCCTGGGCTCAAGGTGGTCGCGGTCTCCAGTGCGGTCGACGCGTACTGGATGATTCAGCAGGCGATCACACTCGACGATCCGGTCGTCTTCTTCGAGCCGAAGCGCAGGTACTGGGAGAAGGCCGACGTCGACGAGGAGGGCTCCCCGGACCTGGCGCTGGAGGCGGCGAGGGTCGTGCGGTCCGGCACCGACGCAACGCTCATCGCGTACGGACCGATGGTGAAGACCTGTGCCGACGCCGCGGCAGCCGCCGCGGAGGAGGGTCGGTCGCTCGAGGTCATCGACCTCCGGTCGCTGTCGCCGCTCGACCTGCCTGTGGTGTTCGACTCGGTCCGCCGTACCGGCCGCTGCGTCGTCGTCCACGAGGCCCAGCGGGCGCTGGGCATCGGTGCCGAGGTCGCGGCGCGCGTCACCGAGGAGTGCTTCTACTCGCTGGAGGCGCCGGTGCTGCGCGTGACCGGGTTCGACACGCCCTACCCGCCGTCGCGGGTCGAGGAGGAGTACCTTCCCGACCTCGACCGCGTACTCGACGGCGTCGACCGCGCCCTGGCGTACTGAGGTGACCGACGTGAGTGACGTTTCGCAGTTCAAGCTTCCCGACGTCGGCGAGGGTCTGACCGAGGCCGAGATCGTGTCCTGGAAGGTCAAGGTCGGCGACACGGTCAAGGTCAACGACGTGATCGTCGAGATCGAGACGGCGAAGTCGCTGGTCGAGCTGCCGAGCCCGTACGCGGGAGTCGTCGAGGGCCTGCTCGTCGAGGAAGGCGCGACGGTCCCGGTCGGCACGCCGATCATCGCGGTGCGGGCTCCCGGCGCTGCTCCTGCCGGACCGGCGGCTACGCCGGGCGAGGACGTGGTGCCCACGCCGACGGAGGCCGAGCCGGAGCGACAGGCCGTGCTCGTCGGGTACGGGCCCCGGACCGCGGCCGCCCGCAGGCGTCCGCGCAAGGCAGCACCGGCATCCCCCGAGGCGTCCGTTCCCGCCGCTGCCGCCCTCACCGCCGCCTTCAACCCCGTTGATCATGGCGAAAAGGGGGCCTTCGAGGACGAAATTGGCCCAGATGGCCAAGATCAACGGGTTGAAGAGGCGGCGGACGGGCCGGACACGGTCGCGACATCCGTGGCAGCGGAGGCGGTCCGCGTGCTCGCCAAGCCGCCGGTGCGCAAGCTGGCCAAGGATCTCGGCGTCGACCTGACGGCCGTCGTCCCGTCCGGCCCCGACGGCACCGTCACCAGGGCCGACGTTCAGGAAGCGGCGGACGGTACGGCTCGCGTGGCCCGGCCGGTCGAGTCCGGTGCGGGGTGGAACGGGCTGGCCCGCGAGGAGCGCATCCCGATCCGCTCGGTCCGAAAGGCCACTGCGGCGGCCGTCACCCGGTCTGCGTTCACCGCGCCGCACGTCACTGAGTTCGTCACCGTCGACGTCACACGCACCATGCGGCTGGTCGAGCGCCTGCGCGATTCACGCGAGTTCCGCGATGTCCGCCTGTCGCCGTTGGCGGTGCTCGCCAGGGCCATGTGCATCGCCGTCCACCGGACCCCCGAGGTCAACGCCCGTTGGGACGGCGACGCGGGCGAGATCGTCGTGCAGCGCTACGTCAACCTGGGCATCGCGGCGGCAACGCCCCGAGGTCTCGTGGTACCCAACGTCAAGGATGCCGACCAGCTCCCGCTCCGCGACCTCGCCGTGGCGATCAACGCGCTGGCCGCTACCGCGCGGGAAGGCAAGACGCCGCCGTCGGACATGATCGGCGGGACGATCTCGATCACGAATGTCGGCGTGTTCGGCATCGACACCGGTACCCCGATCCTGCCGCCCGGCGAGGCGGCGATCATGGCGTTCGGTGCCGTCCGGAAGCAGCCCTGGGTGCACAAGGGCAAGGTCAGGCCGCGCTGGGTCACGACCCTCGGCCTCTCCTTCGACCACCGGCTCGTCGACGGCGAACCCGGGTCGCGGTTCCTCGCCGATGTCGCTGCGATTCTGGAGGACCCGGCGCAGGCTCTTGTCTGGGGATGACCCATGGTCGAGGCGCGTGGTGTCGCCGATTCCTACGACGTCGGGCAGGTCTTGCGGTAGGGCCGGTCGCCGAACCCGTCGCTCCACTCGTCGGTGGTGAGGTTTCGGCCTGCCACCGTGCAGGCGAACTTGATCCATGTTTCGGGACGGGGTGTCCCACGTGTGGACGCCGCCGTCGGGCGTTGCATTGACCACCGTGTGGCTGCCGGGGAGGAACTCCACTGCGGCCCAGGTCATCTGGCTTCGACGTGCGGTCTCGCGGAGGGCGTTGGTTCGACCATCGGCACTGACGACAACCTCCCGGATCGGATGGTGGAGTCGCAGGGCGGCACTCACGGGTTCGAGCGTGTCGGCGTCGATCAGGAAGACTTCGGCCGGACCGTTCGCCGACCACGATGCTCTCGCCATCGGCGGTGTAGGAGATGTCCGCGATGTCCGCCGCCCACTGGGTGCTCGGCGAGGACTTCGGCGCGGTGCCAGTTCCACACCCGTACGTAGCCGTACTCGTCGGCCGTCGCGAACCGCTCGAAGTCGGGTGGTCGCCACCTCGAGCCCGAGCTCGCGTGGCCGGTGACGATGGGATCAGCGAGGCGGCCGGAGGGCGGGTCAGCTCGGCAGCCCGACCAGACCGTTGAAGAGCTGCCCGAGAGCTCAGTCAGGGCTTGTCGCGTCTAGGTAGTGCGTGAGCCCAAGGCGGGTCGGCGCCGACCCGCTGGCAGGTGATCGCGGCGACGGCGGTCGCGAAAGCGGTGGCGTCGCGAAGCAGGGCACTGTCGGTCAGTTTGTCGCGGCCGTGCCCACGGTGGTGCCACCAGCTGACGAAACTGCCGCAGAA
>Ga0193738_1000530_pt1 | contig 19023 bp, 13 predicted proteins | sample L2a1metaG_FD_144927 | JGI IMG/M metagenome (GOLD analysis project Ga0193738, IMG submission 144927) | Soil microbial communities from a riparian zone of the East river system, Colorado, United States - L2a1 | ecosystem: Environmental > Terrestrial > Soil > Riparian zone | place: USA: East River...
GCTCTAAGCAATTTTGGTAAGCTTACAATTGCTATTGCCAATGCTGGTATTACTTTGTTTGCAGATTTTTTTGATTACACTTCTGACTCATTTAATAAAGTGATGCAATTAAATCTTGGTGGAAGTTTTTTTCTCGCACAAGCTGCTGCAAAGCAAATGAAACAACAAGAAAGTGGAGGAAGTATTTTATTTATGTCATCAGTAGTCGGCCACCAAGCCCATAAAAACTTAGCAGCTTATGCAATAACAAAAGCCGGATTGGAAATGCTGGCTAAAAATTTAGTGATAGAACTATCTCCTTATAACATTAATGTAAATGCAATTGCACCCGGTGCAACACTTACTGAAAGAACTTTAGAAGATAAAGAATATACAAGTACATGGAGCCGCATTACTCCATTGGGAAAACCTGCTACTACAAATGATATTGCGAATGCTGCATTGTTTCTTGTCTCACCAATTTCAAGGCATATTACAGGACAAAGTTTAATAATTGATGGAGGCTGGACATCAGTGAGTCCTTCGCCTTATTGAACACTATTTACTCCAGGCTTTTCTTAAAAAGTTTATCCAGTTCTTGTTCATGATATTTTCAACATCAATATCTGAATATCCACGTTTTTTAAGTAACGAAGGAATTGATTGCAGATCTGCAATTGTTTCCACATCATAAGGACATTGTTCTCTGCCATACCCACCATCAAGATCTGAACCGATGCCAACATGAAGAGTATTACCGGCGATCTGGCAGATATGATCAATATGATCAATTATTTTTTCAATATTGCAATTCATTTCTTTTGGCATTGACTTTTTTCTCACCCATCCCTGAACGATCATCCATGCATCGAAAGCTGCGCCGATAACTGCTCCCCTTTCTATCAATACTTTTATCATATCATCACTAAACTGTCGATTATGATCCACCAATGCCCGGCAGAGATTATGACTGGCCCAAACATGGCCATGAAAGTTATCCATCGCCTGCCAGAATGCATCATCACAAAGATGCGTCGCGTCTAAAATGATATTGAGCTCTTCCATTTTTTTGAGCAACGCTAAACCATCCTTATTCATTTCACCTGTGGCATCAGTACCATTTGCATATCTACCCGGGCCATAATGTGCAGGCCCGACAGCTCTTAGCCCATACTCATAAGCTCGTTCCAAATGTTGAACAGTGATTAAAGAATCAGCACCTTCTAAACTTAAAATATAACCAACTGGCTTTTGTTCATGTGGCCCAACATCATTCCAGACATCGAGATGAATATTCAAAGAACGCAGATCTTTTATTTGCACCATCTCTCCCTGTTCTTCCATTGTTTTGTACCAAGCCAACTGCGCTTGTGTTGCTGCCCATGCTTGTTCAGGTGAGTGCCACCCGGGCAAAGGATTATCCGGAGAAACATACCTTCCGATCTGTGTTGCTACAACCAAACCAATATTTCCTTTTTTTAATTCAGGCAAGGAAACTGTAGCATTGCCACGACCTGCTTTATCATTCAATTCTTTTTCTCTTGCGTTAATATCCTGAACTGGTTGTTGCAGATCACGGTTCCATTCAATAGCATTCCAGGCAAGATCAAGATGGGCATCGACTATGAACATATCGAGTTTGTAGTTTAAAGTTTGTGGTTTGTAGTCTTTAAATTGAAAGAACTTTATAATAGGGGTTTTTAAAAAAACGAAGACTACAAACTTATTTTGCGGTCTCTCGAAACAGTCTTCCACTCTCCTGTCACATTTCCATTCTCAATTGTATAAACTCTTTCATATAAAGCAACGGTTGGACAAACATGATATGGTAAACCGTAAAATATATCTCCTACTTTATAATGATGATGTTCGCTTGTTTCCAATACAAGATGTTCTTCACTTTGTCCAACAGGTTTTAATCCTTCAGCATTTAAAAAGAAAACTCTTCTAGTGATCTCATTTTCCGCAGCCACCGATTTATGACCGAGATCTGTACAAATTTTATTGGGTGAAGGCAAAGAAATTACTCTTGTTATTAAAACAATAGCAGGTAAAAAATTTTGTTCAGGACAAAGATCAGAATAGCCTTTATCCCAATAAACAAATGTACCGGGACTGCATTCGATATTTTTTCTTTTACAATGAACTGAGAAGGCCGGTGAACCACCCATAACTATGGTAGGAAGTTTTAGTTTTTCATTCAATTTCTCAACCAATGCAAAAGCTTCGTCGCATTTTTGTTTTTTTGTTTCAAAATCAACATCACGGATATGACCGTCGTAGGCATGAAGGCCAGTAACTGAAACTCCTTTTAAGGTTTTGCAATGATCGAATAAAGCGAACGCATTTTCATCGGGAGAAATTCCCGTTCTATTCATGCCAACATTCAGATCAAAATAAACAGGAACTGTAATATTTTCGGCACTGAATGCTAAAGCTTGTTCACTAGCAGCATTAATATTATCTGTAAGACAGGAGAATTTAGTTGAAGGATATTTTTTAATAAGTAAGATGAACCGATTCAATTTCGGACCAAGTGGTTGATAAGCCAGCAAAACATCTGGTGCATTGCATTGAGCAAGCATTTCTGCTTCGGCAATAGTTGCACATTTGAATTTTGTAATTCCCGCCGCCAACATCAGTTTGGCTACATCTGGTGATTTGTTTGTTTTGATATGCGGTCGTAAACGACTTACAACACCAATCATATCAATTGCCAATTGAATGTTGTGTTTCACTCTTTCAGGAAAAACAACCAATGCAGGAGAATCCAGCTCCTTGATATTTTTTATTTCAAACCAGATTTCTGACATGTTAATAAATTTCAAACATTGCTTCAATTTCTACTGCAACATTGCCCGGCAATGAACCCACGCCTACTGCACTACGAACACCTTTTCCATTATCTTCTCCCCACAACTCAACAAACAATTCGCTGCAGCCATTAATGACAATGGGATGTTTTTCATATTCAGGTGTTGCGTTTACCATCCCGAGTACTTTCATTACTCTTTTAATTTTTTGCAGATCGCCCAACTCAGCCTTCAAAGAGGAAAGAATAGCCAGGCCGCATTGTCTTGCCGCAACTTTGCCTTGCTCTTCACTCAAATCCTTTCCCAATTTTCCTGTTATTGAACTTCCATCAGTGTTTACAGAAATATGCCCGGAAACATAGAGATTGTTCCCATCAATAAGACAACGTTTATAGATCCCTTTTGAAGCAGGGAGTGTTGGTAGTTCGTATCCAAGTTCCTTTAATTTTTCTTCTATTGATTTATTTGACATAAGTAGTGTTTAATTTTTCTCAATGTAAATAAAATCTTCTAATCGCAATGGTTTGGGCAATGGTCTTTAATCCGGTATTTTTGCAGACCTTGGTTGTTTCCTCTCTTTGATGAATAGAATTACCGAAAGTACAAGAGTGCGACGCAACGGAAGATGAGCAGCGAACAGGAAGACGATCACATAAAAATTTACCGAATAAAGAAGATGACTGATTATAAAAGAATATTAGTTACGGCGGCATTACCATATGCAAACGGGCCAGTACATATCGGGCACATGGCCGGTGTGTATGTACCTGCAGATATTTATGTTCGCTATCAACGGGCACGGAAACGGGATATAAAATTTGTATGTGGTAGTGATGAACATGGTGTGCCAATCACCATCCGTGCAATGAAAGAAGGTGTGACCCCACAGCAGATAGTTGATAAATACCATGCCCAGATCAAAGAAAGTTTTGAGCAAATGGGAATTTCATTTGACATCTATTCACGTACGTCCAATAAAATACATCATGAAACTGCTTCAGCTTTTTTTAAAAAGCTGTATGACGATGGTTTGTTTGAGGAAAAAGAAACTGAGCAGTATTATGATGAAAAAACAAAAACATTTTTAGCAGATCGGTATATTATTGGTACTTGTCCTGTTTGTGCAAATCCAAATGCATACGGTGATCAATGTGAGAAATGTGGCTCGTCTTTAAGTCCTGAACAATTAATTAATCCCCGTAGTGCATTGAGTGATGCTGTACCGGTAAAAAAGAAAACAAAACATTGGTATTTTCCATTGCAGGATTATGAGGCATGGTTAACAGAATGGATAATTGAAGGACATAAAGAATGGAAGAATAACGTGTATGGTCAATGCAAAAGCTGGTTGGATAAAGGTTTGCAGTCAAGGGCAATGACAAGAGACAGTAGTTGGGGAATAAAAGTTCCATTGCCCGATGCAGAAGGGAAAGTATTGTATGTATGGTTTGATGCGCCGATCGGTTATATATCTGCTACAAAAGAATTGACGGATAAATGGGCCGACTACTGGTGTAAAGAAGATACTAAGCTTGTTCATTTTATTGGTAAGGATAATATAGTTTTTCACTGTATCATTTTCCCTGCTATGTTAAAGGCCCATGGAAATTTTGTATTGCCTGATAATGTTCCTGCCAATGAATTTTTAAATATTGAGGGTGATAAGGTAAGTACCAGTCGCAACTGGGCCGTGTGGGTACCTGATTTTGTAAAAGATTTTCCGGGTTGTGAAGATGTACTTCGTTATGTGTTATGTGCAAATGCACCGGAAACAAAAGACAATGATTTTACATGGAAGGATTTCCAGGACAGGAATAACAATGAGCTGGCTTCTATCTTCGGGAACTTTGTTAACCGCACATGGGTATTGATGCATAAGCTTTGCAACAGCAAAGTGCCGAAACTTCATGAAGATATATTAGATGATGAAGACCGGTGGATCATGAAAGAAATTGAAAGTTCAAAATTGAAGGTGGAGAGTTTAATTGAGGAATATAAATTTCGTGATGCTTTGTATGAAGTAATTGATCTGTCCAGAAAAGGAAATCAATACATGCAAAAGAAGGAGCCGTGGATAAAAGCGAAAAAGACAGGTGATAATGGTCAGCCAACAACACATGCACAAAAAGAAATTGACAATTGCTTACATCTTTGTTTGCAGTTAACAGCAAATCTGGCCATTCTTGTTAATCCATTTTTGCCAAACACGGCAAAGAAAATGCTATACATGATGAAAGTGGTTGATAAAATGCTGGATTGGGAGAATGCAGGCAAACTAAAATTGTTGAGTGTTGGATATTCATTAAGACCTCCTGAACTATTATTCAGGAAAATAGAGGATGAAGAAATAAAGATTCAAATTGAAAAATTAAAGTCAGGTTTAATAAAAAAAGATGAACTAAAAATGGAAGACGCAAAACCAGTAAACGAAAAACAAGAAGCCCAGAAACCAGAAATTGTATATGATGATTTTGCCAAATTGGATCTCCGTGTTGGCACTGTCACTACTTGTGAAAAGGTAGAAAAAGCAGATAAGCTTTTAAAATTAACAATTGACCTGGGTTCTGAAACCAGGACGATTGTTAGCGGTATTGCCTTGCATTATAAGGCTGAAGAAATGGTTGGCAAGCAAGTTGTAGTAGTTGTGAATCTAGCGCCAAGGAAAATGAAAGGGATTGAGAGCCAGGGAATGATCTTAACAGCAGAAGATAAGGATGGAAAACTTCGTTTATTAAAGCCTGAAGAGGCCGTTAGTCCCGGTTCTTCAGTAAGCTAGAAGTAATGAAGCCATCGGCCAGCCGCAGATGGCTTTTTCATTAGCGCAAATTTGAGTAATTTGATAACTTATTAACCTCATCTATTGAATGTGGATCGTTTGGCTTGAGAAAAAAATACTTAAAACACTCGGAATCATCCTGGGGACGATTATTATTCTTCTCACTGCCCTTCATATTTATGTAGTAAATAATGCCGAATCTTTAGTAGAAGATATTGTAACACGGCAATCAAACGGAAAATTAAAACTGAAAGTAAAAAATATCAAGTTCAATTATTTCAGTAAGAAAGTAGAACTGTCGGATATAACTTTTTTTTCAAATGATTCACTTGACCTGGCAACCTACTATAATTTCCAGGTAGATAAAATAAAAATAAGAGTAAAAGCTTTGATCCCAATTTTCACAAGAAAAGAATTAAAGATCGATTCATTATTGCTTGTTGCTCCAAAAATAACAGTAACACGATTAAAACCTTTAGATACGGCAGGGCAGAAAGATATTTCCATTCCTCATGAAATGGGAAAAGTGTACAATTCGATAATAGATGCGTTGAAATTTCTGGAAGTAAAACGATTTCAATTTGATGATGGAGTATTCAAATTAATAAATAAGGTTTTGCCCAATCAGCAACCGCTGGTTATTACAAGAATGCATTTTCATATTGAAACGGATCCAAATACAACTGCAGAAGACTTTCTTGAGTCAGATAAATTGGTATTCTGGACGAAAGGGCAGGATATTACTTTTCCGGACGGAAATCACCGTCTTGCTTTCAGCCGTTTTAGGATCAAGATCAAAAAAAGATTAATAGAAATTGATAGTTGTACGCTCATTAGTAAGAGAGCCGATAGTAGCGGCTCTGGCTTCTCTCTTTATCTCGATACCCTCAAATTAACCAATGTTGATTTTAAATCATTGTATGAAAAAGGCCTGATAAAGGCTGATTCAGTTTATTGTCTCGATCCAAAATTTAAACTAGAATTAGAATTAAAAAATAAAACTGCGGGAACGAAAAAAATTCCTAACCTGGATACGTTGATCAATCAACTTACGGGTGATATGCAATTAAATTATGTAGGGGTAAGAAATGCTGAGGTAAGTATAACGACCAATCGAAATGATAAAAGCACATCATTTACTTCCGAAAAAAATAATTTCGAGATGACGGGCCTACGAATTGATCATAGCCTGCCACAGCCCATTTCATTGGAGAGTTTTGATATGGCCATTCGCAATTATGAAAATTTTGTAAAGGATAGCAGTTATTTTTTACGGTTTGATAGTATACGGTTTAGAGAGAGCAGGATATTATTAAGCAATTTTTCTATTAATACCGAACCATATAAAGACAAACGTAATATACAAGTGCGTCAATTTATTCTCAGCGAATTGTCCTGGGCCGATCTTTTGTTTGATCAAAAAGTTATTGCGAGGCAAGCCATATTGATACGACCTGTTATCGACTATTCTCCTTCAGCAACTGCAAAACCAAAAAGTAAGAACCCAATTGTGAATTCGATGGCAGGCATCAATAATTTTATGAGTCTTGAGAAAATTGTAATAGAAAATGGAAAAATAAAAATAAGAACAAGAAATACGATCGACCTGTTGTTAGACGATGCTAACCTTATATTAAACAGTAATAATGTTGCCGATTCCTTATCAATAGATAATGTCCAGGGATCTGTCGAACTGCTTAATTTTAAAAAAGGGATAATGAAAACAAAAGGGCTGGTTGTAAACATGGATAATGCTTCGTTTGATGGAACCAGTAAACAATTTCTTTTTGAAAAGGTCAATATTTATGATCGTCAGCAGAACTTTAATGTAAATGCGAGAAATGTAAAATTGGATAGCCTCGTATTCACTGATTCTTTAAAAATGCTGACAGGCCAGGGGATCAGCTGGACAAAAGCTGATATCGAAATAAATCTTTTAGAACCAGGAAAAAAAGTCAATGACCCATTGACAATTCTATTTAGTAAAATAGAGGGAACGAATACTCAACTATATTTTAACAACGCAAAAAGTTCGTTATCGGTTTTTTTGAATTCCCTTTCCATTGCATCAATTGACAAAAAAGAAAAATTAAAGATCGATAGGCTTAAAACAGATGGAAAAGATCTATATTGGTTTGGTCAACACACATCACTTACTGCAGATAAATTTTCTTTAATTGACAATTCTGAATCTTCATTGAGCAACTTTCAATTTAAGCAAGTAAAAGATAGTGATAGTGTCGATATAAAAGCTGCGGACATAGTATTTACTCCCGATGTGAATAGCATTATTAAAAGATCATCCCAGATTAAAAATGCAAAAATCATTGATCCTGTGATCAAGCTGCGGTTTACTGAAAAAAAAGATAGCAGCAGGGAAGCATCGTTGCCCGAAATTTTTGTTGATAAGCTTGAAATGGAACATCTCGTTTTTTCAATGGAAAATACCGCTTCAAAAGGAATACAAAAAGTTTATTGGGATGGAAGCAAAAGTAATGTCAGTCTCAAAAATTTTACGAGCAAAGGAATTGATAATAAGATCAGTATTGGGTCATTTACTACTACGCTTTCAAATTTTTCAATTACGAATGCCAATAACAAAACCACAACATCAAAAGAAGGGTCATTGAAAATACAGCTTAGTGATATGGTAGTGAATTCAGGTAAAAAATTATTTTGGTCCGTTAATGTTAATCAAGTTGAGGCAAAAAATTTTACAGCGGATAGCCTTGGTAAAAAAGCAGCAAATGTAAAAGTTTATGAAGGTGTTCTAAAAAATCTTCAATTAGGTTCTGAGATCAATGGTGATTTGAAAGCTATAATCAAAAAGAACCCTTCATTCACCGTTACGGATATTTCTGGACAAATCCTTGATGAAAAAAGCCGCTGGGATTGGTATAATCTTTCCTTTAGCAAACCAGCACAGAGTTTTTCAGTCGATTCTATTTCTTTTCATCCTGTTAAAAGTCGGGATGAATTTGTTGCAGCAAGCAAATGGCAGACTGATTATATTACTTTAAAAACCGGGAAGGTTTCAGTTTCAAAATTCGACCTTGACCAATATCTTGAGGACAGTGTATTTCGATCAGGCAATATTACAATTGATGATCCCTATTTTACTTCCTATAGGGATAAAACACCGCCATTTAACGCTGGTATCATAAAACCATTGGCAACAAAACTTATACAGAAAATACCTTTTAAAGTTTCTATTGATACAATCCTCATATCAAATGGTACGGCTGTTTATTCGGAACTAAATGATAAAACAAAAGAAACTGCTGTTATACCAGTAACAAGAATGAGTGGTGATATTTTTCCAATAAAAAACTTTGGATTAACGCCAACGGACAGTTTCAGGATCCGATTAAACTTTTACCTGCTTGACTCAGGATGGATAAGATTAAGAACAAGAGAATCTTATCTTGATACACTTTCCGGCTTTCTGATCACTTTAAGGATGCAGCCTCATTCCATGCTATACCTAAATAAGATCTTGCCTGCCTTATCTTCTATTAAGCTTCAATCTGGTCATCTCGATACGCTTACAATGCGTGCCGTAGGACGAGACTACCTTTCATTGGGTGAAATGAGAATGTATTATCATGACCTGAAAGTACAGTTCCTAAAAAACGGAAAGGAAGAAAAGAAAAGGTTCTTGCAAGGATTGATGACGTTTATTGCAAACAGCTTTGTTATTAAAAATGAAAACAAAAAGAGAGTAGGCGTAGTTTATTTCCCACGATTGCGTGATAGATCGTTCATAAATTATTATATAAAAATTGCTATGAGTGGCGTGGCGTCGAGTGTAGGAGCAAAAAAGAATAAACGATTAATAAAACGATACAATAAGCAAATAAAGGTCCGTCAACTACCGCCGATAGATTTCGATTAATTTAATGTAAGAGGGAAATTAATTCGAAGAGTACATCCATTACCCGTAGAAGATATAAGTTCCATATCTCCACCAAAAGCATCCACACGGTTATAAATATTAATATAACCAATGCCTTTTGATTGAACGGAAGCATCAAACCCTTTTCCATCATCACTAATTGAAAGATAGATCTTGCTTTTTTCTTCTTTTAAAGTAATTAATACATTTTTTGCATTCGCATACTTGATAATGTTATTGGTTTGCTCCTGTAGTATCCGGAAGATCATAAGCTTTTGATCATCGGAAAGTATCTTATCAAGATTTTGATCATACTGAAACCTTGTTTCGATCTGCTGAAAGGCTTTCATATTGATGATTATATCGTCGATGCTTCGGCTAAGACCGATAACTTTTACCAGCGATGTATTCAAAGTTTTTGAAAGCTTCCTGATCTCTTCCACTGCCATCAATTGATAAGTGATTGCTTTTTCAATATGTTCATTCGTCTTTTGAGGGTCGGTCTGTGCAGAATTCATGAAAAGCTTTGCACTCATCAAAAGCTGGTTAACATTATCATGAAGTTCGCGACTGATATTACTGCGTTCAGCTTCCTGTGCGGCAATACCAGCCTGGCTTACTGCTTTATGTTTTTGCTCTTGTTCCTGTAAAAGTTGTTGCTCCAGTTTTTTCTTCTCAGTAAGATCCCGAATAGCACCTAATATTCTTACAGGCTTACCATGACGAGTTAAAATAGTTCCTGAATCAAGTAAAAATTTATAACTGCCATCTGCGCAAAGAAAAAGGTATTCGTCTTCCCATTTTTCATGTCCATTTTGAATATGATCCTGAACTTTATTCTTCACTCTCTCCCTGTCTTTTGGGTGAACTTTATTAAACCACCAATCGAGGTCAGGTTTAATTTCTTCACGACTATAACCGGATAATTCGTAAAATGTTTCACTTCGATAGATCTGCTTTGTTGCAAGGTCAATATCCCAAATAGCATCAGAAGTTATTTTAGAAACGTAGAAAAATCTTTCGTTACTCTTTCTAAGCTCTTCTTCTCGGTTCACACTGTCTGTTATATCAGAAAATGAGATCACAACTGCATACGGTTCAAACTCACCGTTACGGATCAATGCTTCCGAATTGATCAGCAACCAAACAAATAAACCATTCGTAAGATTAACTCCCATTTTTACATTTCGTTGCGGGAAACCAGTTTGCAAACTTACAACCGTTGGAAACTCATACCAGGGAAAAGGAGTTCCGTCTGCTTTTATTGCATTCCATGATGAATCACCTAACTCCTTTCCTAATAACTCGACTTCATTTGTTCCTAAAATAGCAGATGCTCTTTTATTGCATGTTGTTATTTTGCCGTCTTTATCAAGCATGATCACTCCATCCACCAACGTATTAACAAGCTTTTCATAAGTTGCTTCAGCTTCCGCCAGTTTTTTTTCTGTGCTTTTTACTTTGGTTATATTATGATTGACAAAGATTATGCTTAAGGCTTTATTATTATCATCCAGTATTGAAGTAGCCGAAGTTTTAAAAATATATTTCTCGCCATCATGTCTGTGATAGATGACCTCGCCTTCCCATGTTCCCTTTTTTAGTAATTCGGCATTAATAGTTTCAATAGCGGAACCCTGCAGATCGATCTTGATAAGTTGAAAAAGGTTCTTTCCTCTTGCACCAGGTAGGCCATGTAATTTTTCGGCAGCGTCATTCCAACCTGTAATATTGAACGATAGATCAGTGATGATAACTGCATCGGGTAGATGATGTAGCAAATCGGGCAATTCCCCGGCAGTTTTATGACTGACCGAGAGTATTGGCTTGCTGTTCTTTTTAGCAGAGGAATTGGTTTTCATTGAACTTGATTCGAATAATTAGAACGCATAACAAGTCCCATTCTTGTTTTAGCTCTTCCCCTTTTATCTAATTACTTAAATTTAATGACCCTGGTTAAGTTAAGTTACCAGCTAGTCTTTATAAAATCGTATTTCTCCATCGACACGTTTCGTAAAATCACTTAACTTCGGTCTTGAATAGTTGTTTAACTAACTAATTTGTATGGAAAAAAGAATCATCAAAAAAGTTACGGTTTTAGGAAGTGGAGTTATGGGTTCTCGCATTGCTTGTCATTTTGCAGGTATTGGCTTACAGGTTTTGTTACTTGATATTGTACCTAAAGAGGCGGTCGAAAGCAAAAAGCCATCTGAACGAAATAAAATCGTAAATGATGCTTTGACTGCGGCTATTAAGTCAAACCCCTCTCCTGTTTACCATAAAAATGTTATCAAAAAAATTACAACCGGGAATTTTGATGATGATATGAAAAAAATAAGTGATAGTGATTGGGTGATCGAAGTTGTTGTGGAGAGATTAGACATAAAAAAACAAGTTTACGAAAAAGTAGAACAGTTTAGAAAACCCGGTACGCTGATCACCTCAAATACTTCAGGCATTCCAATTCATATGTTATCTGAAGGACGCAGTGATGATTTTAAAAAACATTTTTGTGGTACACACTTTTTCAACCCACCCCGCTATTTAAGATTATTGGAAATAATTCCAACACCTGAAACAGATCCTGCTATTATAGATTTTTTAATGAATTATGGCGATCTCTACCTTGGTAAAACAACTGTTCTATGTAAAGACACCCCGGCATTTATTGCAAACCGCATTGGTGTGTTTGGTATTATGTCACTTTTTGGATTGGTTGATAAACTAGGATTATCAATTGATGAAGTAGATGCATTGACCGGCCCGATCATTGGTCGTCCAAAATCAGCAACATTCCGCACTGCTGATGTTGTTGGGATTGACACATTGGTTAAAGTAGCAAAGGGTGTCGCAGATAATTGCCCAACCGATGAAGCAAGAGATTCATTTAATATTCCGGCATGGCTGCAAAAAATGGTTGATAACAATTGGCTTGGTGATAAAACCGGCCAGGGCTTTTTCAAAAAAACAAAAGGAAGTGGTGGTGAAAAAGAAATTCTTACACTTGATCTGAAAACATTTGAATATAAACCAAGAGTAAAACCAAAGTTCACAACATTAGAAACTGCCAAACCTATCGATGACCTTACACCAGGTTAAAAATGCTTTGTTGCCGGACAAGATAAAGCCGGTGAATTCTATCGCCATTTTCATTATGGATTGTTCTCTTATATATCTCACCGTATTCCAGAGATCAGTGATGAGCTTTACCGTGTTGATGATGCAATGATGGCTGGATTTGGCTGGGAGATCGGCGCTTTTGAAAGTTGGGATGTACTTGGCGTAGAAAAAACTGTGAATGCAATGAAAGAGGCGGGTTATAAAGTGGCAGCATGGATAGATGAAATGGTAGCAGCCGGGAATAAACCATTTTATAAAATTGAGAACGGCAAAAAATTATACTACGATCAAAATAGTAAAACATACAAACCATTGCCCGGTGGTGATGCATTTATCATAATGAGCAATTACCAGGACAAACAGATCTGGAAAAACGGAAGTTGCAAATTGTATCACCTTGGCGATGATGTGTTGGGATTGCAATGGTTCACAAAAATGGGAAGCATTGGTGGTGATGTGCTTGCAGGTATTCAAACTGCAATTGATAAAGCTGAAAAAAATTATAAGGGATTAGTCATCGCCAATGAAGGCGCCAATTTTAGTGCGGGTGCAAATGTTGGGATGATATTTATGCTAGCCATTGACCAGGAATATGATGAACTGGATATGGCAATAAGAATGTTTCAAAATACAATGATGCGTGCCCGGTACTCGTCAATACCAGTTGTAACTGCTGCACATGGTTTAACATTGGGCGGAGCCTGTGAACTTAGTCTTCATTCTGATAAATGTTGCCCCGGAGCTGAAACATATACAGGTCTTGTTGAACTTGGAGTTGGTTTAATTCCGGGTGGTGGCGGTACAAAAGAGTTTACATTACGAGCCTCCGATGAAATGCATGAAGACGAACCGGAAACTATTACTCTTAAAAATAGATTTCTTTCTATTGCTACTGCTAAAGTAGCAACATCCGCATTTGAAGGGTTTGATATCGGTATTTATAGAAAAGGCCTGGATGAAGTAGTAATGAATCAGGGAAGAAGAATTGCAGAAGCAAAAAAGTCTGTGGTCGAGATCTATGATTCTGGTTATTCAATGCCTGTTCAACGTAAAGATGTAAAAGTGCTGGGTCAATCAGCACTCGGTGCTTTATATGCCGGTATTAATGGAATGTGGCGGGCAAACTATGCAACCGATCACGATGTAGTAGTTGCAAAAAAATTGGCGTATGTGATGTGCGGCGGCGATCTAAGTGAACCTTCTTTGGTGTCAGAACAATATCTACTTGATCTTGAAAGAGAAGCTTTCTTATCTCTATGCGGTGAAAAGAAAACTTTGGAAAGAATTCAATCCGTGCTAAAAGGTGGAAAGCCAGTCAGGAATTAAAAATTAAGGATTAATAATTAAGAATCAATAATTTTAAGCGTTAACTAAAACTAACGCTTTTTTATGATCTCAAAAAGAGTCTTTCTTTACAGGCTTTATATCGTCTTTTCTATCGCCTTGGTCTGGGTTATATTCAGTCTCCTCTTTTTATATAATATTGTAGAGGTAGACAAAGAGGTGCTGGCAAGAAGAAGATTAAGTTTTTTCTCCCTCGCATTTGCTATGATTGGTATAATTATAGCCGGCGCCGAAGCATTTTTTCTTAAGAACATGTTTCGCAAACTTCCAATCTGGCTATCCACAATACTAAGAATGACCCTGACATTTATATTGTTTTTAATTGTGTCAGTAATTGTAGTGTTTGCATACTGGATCTTTCGTCACGATGGCGGACTTAGTTTTATTGAATTTGAAAAGGAATTTGTTCAAAATATTCTTCTTACCCCCAGCTTTTTAATGTTGATGGTAGACATGGGATTTCTCGCCTTTCTTTCTATTCTCATATTGGAAATATCTGACAAATATGGACCGGGTGGTCTTAGAAATTTAATAAGAGGTCGTTATAATAAGCCCAGGAAGGAAAACAGGATATTTCTCTTCCTTGATATTAACGATTCTACAACCATTGCAGAAAAGATAGGTCATGAAAAGTACTTTAATATGTTACATGATTTTTTTGCAGATATCACCGATCCGATCATCGGCAATTGGGGACACATTTATCAATATGTTGGCGATGAAGTGGTGATATGCTGGAAGAATACGCCAAAGAACAAAACCAGGTGTTTAAAATTTATACGACAGTCAGTAGATGTCTTTAAGAGAAAACATGACTACTATATGAAAGAATATGGAGTGTCTCCTACTTTCAAAGCAGGTATTCATGCAGGCGATGTAACTGTTGGTTATGTTGGCATAATAAAAAAAGATCTTGTATTCAGCGGGGACACTCTTAACACGACTGCACGAATCAGGAGCAAATGCCACGAATTAAAACACTCATTTATCTTATCAATAGATTTCCTGAAAGACTTCACAGTCCCGGAAGGCTATCAAATACATGAGATCGGTGAAATGGAGTTCAAGGGAAGAGTCGAAAAGTCAAAGGTTTATTCTTTAGAATTAAATTGATACTTTTATTAACGTTGTTTTCTCAACGTTCACTTATGGCTTCACGGCGAATCATTAATTATAAGCTTATTATACTTGCAAACATCTCTATCATCTGGGTAGTATTTGCATTTCTTTTCCTTTATAATATTATCCTTATTGATAAAAATGATGTAACAGGACGTTCACTTATTATTTTTTCACTGGCCTTTGCAACTATCGGGTTTATAGTTTCAGCATCACTTGTTTTTTATTTAAAAAATGCATTTCGTCATTACCCTTTTTGGCTTTCAGTGGTACTAAAAATGCTGTTTACCTTTGTCCTTTTTATATTGATCGCATTTGTTATGCTATCCAGCTATTATGTATTTGGTCAGCAAGGAACACTTGATGAATTTGCTGACGACTTCTACCGAAATGTTTTTCTTAGCCGGGCCTTTATGATCTTCATGTTTGACCTGGCAATCATGACGCTGCTTACGATCATCATGCTCGAGGTAGTAGATAAATATGGTCCCGGTGGGTTTTGGGGCATGATGCGTGGAAAATATGTTAAACCAAGGATCGAGAACAGGATATTTATTTTTCTTGATATCAACAATGCAACAACCATTGCTGAAAAATTAGGACATACAAAATATTTTCGATTGCTCAGGGACTTCTTTGCCGAAATAACCATTCCCCTTCTTGCCAATGGTGGTGAAATATATCAATACGTAGGTGATGAAGTTGTACTGTCATGGAAAAATACTCCACTAAACAAACAACGCTGCTTTAAATTTCTACGCCAATCGTTTTTCTTATTAAAAAGACGTGAACCCAAATTTATGAAGCGTTATGGAGTATCTCCAACATTTAAGGCTGGCATTCATTCAGGCGAAGTAACCGCCGGAGTAATTGGAATAGTAAAAAAAGATCTTGTTTATAGCGGAGACACGCTGAATACTACAGCAAGAATAAGAAGTAAATGTCACGAGTTAGAAGAATCATTTGTTGTATCAGGTGATTTTCTTCATGATTTTTCAACACCGTTTGCCTATAAGGTAAATGAGATTGGTGAAATGGAGTTTAAAGGAAAAACAGAAAAAGAAAAATTGTTCTCCGTAATTTTTGAATAATGGGCTCAGCAGAATTAGATATACATAATCGTCAACTCTTCGTTTATTCGAATATTATTACTTATGGTAATGCTGCTGATCCTGAGATCACAATATCCATAGGAGAGGAAATTGAAACGATGTGGAATGAACCTAACGCAAGCTTGAAGTTCGAGAATTTGAAGTTTGAGATTAGGTTTAAAATTCATGCATGGCATAATCCATCAATTACTCCTTTTGATATTTATAGAAACATGGATCCAAAAAATAATTATTTCCGTATCGAAGAGTTTTCACATAATCATATTTCTTTTGTTGATGGACTAAATTGTAATAGTGGTTATTTCAAATTAGAGAATTTATACAAAGGCTCAACAACTGCTGCTCATGAATATGGTCACACAATAGGATTGAATCATCCAAAGAACATGGATATAAGGGGACAAGGTGTACCAGGTATCATGTATCCTAGAGGAACATTGGTTGATCCGCAATTTCAATATGATCCTTCAAAACCTGCTGGGGTAACCGGCGGCACAATGCACCCGATATATAGAAAGGTAAAGCTGGAAGATATTGAAGCACTGAATCTCCGTCGTCTCGATTTTCATCATGGCAAGGCTGTGCTTGGTGAGTTTACGAATGTCTGGCACGAAGATCATTCACAGGTCAGACCGGAAGATTTTTTTGGTGAGATAATTGAAGAATAGCTGACCTTATATCCGGGTATTGAAAAATAAAACCTGTTTGTTGAATTTTTTCTGAACTGATAGTTGCACTTTTTAAAACTTCAACACTCATTTCACCCAACCTGATCTTTAAAGCAAAAGTGGGAACATGAACTGGAATGTAAGATTTGCCCTTCTCCTTTCTTGCAATTTCCAGCACCAGTTCTTTATTTGAAACCGAATGAGGTGCTACTGCGTTATAAACTCCCTCCATCTTTTCGTTTTCCATTGCAAAAAGAATCATTCTTACAAGATCATCGATATGTATCCAACTGACAATTTGTTTTCCGTTTCCAAGTATTGTTGCAAATCCAAACTTTAATGGCTTTTTAAACTCAGGATAAGCGCCACCATCATTACTTAAGACAATTCCAATACGGATTTTCACTAATCTTTTTCCAAGAAATGACACTGGCTCAATCGCAGCTTCCCATAGTTTACTGGTTTGTCCCAGAAAATCATTTGATGACGGATCATCTTCAGAAAATTTTTTCCCATTATTCTTATCAGGCCCGTACCAGCCGATCGCAGTTGCTGATATTACCGTTTTGACCTTATTCGGAAGATTCTTTAAACTATCAGTTATCAGTTTTCCACTATCAACTCTGCTACTAACTATTTCTTGTTTTCTTTTCTTTGTCCATCTTTTTTCGGCTACTGATGCGCCGGCGAAGTGGATAATATAATCTGCTTTCCCAAATGCGTTTTTGTCTATTCTTTGCTTTTGTATATCCCATTCTGCGAACGAGATGCTGGCAGTCGGTTTTTGTTTGCTTCCATTGCGAGTAAGAATGATTACTTGAAATCCTCTTTCTATCAAGGCTTGTGTAAGTGCTTTGCCGATCATTCCTGTGCCACCGGTTATTAGGACTGTTTCCATTTTAGCTAAGTTCTTATATAAATAACAAATAACTATGCAAATAGTTTGTTTTATTAGTATTGGAAATCTTTGTGAAGCCTTGTAAATTTAATGTTAAACCCAACCCCTTTATTGAAGCTGATTTTAACTATATTGATTTTTGTAGTTTTGTTCATAAGCTGCCGTCAAAAAAGTTTTCAAGAAAAATTTGATGATATAAGAAATGATTTCTCAAAACAAGCAGAGATAGACAATGCCAAAGCTCTATCCTGGGAAAACAAAATTGATAGCATTATTAAATTAGCCGATACAAATCGACTCTTAGCAATTCAAGCTATTGATAGTATTATGCAATATGATACTTTAGGTGCTTCAAAAATATTTGATCTTCATTTTTTGAAAGGAAATCTCTACTATCAAATTGATAGCCTTACAAAAGCTATTGATGAATTCTCACTTGCCGAACTAAGAGATGTTACAAGTCCGAAAATTCTTGCGGCAAAAGCTGGTGCACATATAAAACTAAAAGAGTATGACCTGGCGTTAAATGAATTAAGACAAGCGGCAGATATTAATTATGATTATTATTGGAATATTGGAAACTATTTTGAAATACGAGGGCAAAAAGATTCTGCATTAAGCAACTATCAAAAATTATATGACGAAAACAAAACTGTTTACAAATATTGCGGAGATAGAATTGAGGAATTAAAACATAATAAATCAAAATTATTAACAGAATTGGTTTATAGGGATAGGGAAAGAATCGTTTTTCTAATGTATGGTGTAAAGTAGAACACTAGTACAAGCTTGCTTAATAGAATTCCCAACTGTACAAGAGTGCGACGCAACAGGAGACGATAAGAATTACCAAAGCTGGTAACATAATCATAACCTTCAAAAAAAATAACCCCCCGATAGAAATCGGGGGGAACAACTAAAAACACAAGCCCGAAATAAGGCTGGTGGAAGTAATTCAAAAGGATTAGGATCTGTTTATCCAACGGCTATTTTAATCCGGTTTTTTTCCGTCTAAGAATGTATTGATGGTGCTGATCTTTGTTTGATTGTTTTCGTCAGTCTTGACTTCGTAGTTGCTGTAAAAGTTTTCAACTGCATTAGCGGAGTTGCCATACAATTCCATATTGCGGCGGATATAAGCCGGCACAGTCTCAAACTCATTATTCGGGTCGGCCGCGTTAATGTTGAATGACAAATTACGCAGCTTCTTCAACCTCTCGGTTGCCCTACGTTGTTGATCTTCATTTTCGTCCTGCAGTGCAGGTTCCTCATTTGAAGCAGTCAAAGGTTGCTGAGAAT
>Ga0193738_1000531_pt1 | contig 19013 bp, 21 predicted proteins | sample L2a1metaG_FD_144927 | JGI IMG/M metagenome (GOLD analysis project Ga0193738, IMG submission 144927) | Soil microbial communities from a riparian zone of the East river system, Colorado, United States - L2a1 | ecosystem: Environmental > Terrestrial > Soil > Riparian zone | place: USA: East River...
GATCACTCAACCCTATTCCATGATGCGCTGGTCAAGGCACATGACATCGCCAAGAGCGGTACACGCAACACGGCCGCTTGGAACGAGCTTTTGGAGGTTGTTGACAGCGCGCTGAATGAGGCACGACAGCGCGATGCCGCCGCACTATACGGGGAGCAAACGCGGTGACTGATGCCGACCCTGCCGACGGCAATAGGCCAATTCCGTTCTCGCGGGACGAGCTAGGGCGCATGGTGCGTGAGGCATGGGTACGGTGGGCGCAGACGCAGCCTAACCCCAAGCCGGCATGGTTGGTGCCGTACGACGACCTAGCCGAACCCGACAAAGAAGCTGACCGCCAAATTGGCGAAGCGGTAGCGCGCTGGACGCTGATCGGGGATGCGGCCAGAGCGGCGAGGGAGAGGAAATACGACCCAAACGTAGCGCCCTGCGATGACGCTGAATTTGGAATGGAACCGTGATTACACTGCGACGAGTGTCGCGGCGCACGCGACTACGCAGAGCGCCGAAGGTGAGTTGCTCGGCATGCAATGGCACAGGCAGCGCACCTCACGAAGAGGGGCCACGCGGCGCAACCTGGACCGTGTACGAGAAGTGCGACGCCTGCAAAGGTCGCGGCTACTTCAATTGGCGGCACTGACGATCGTGGCCGATCACGAACGAACGTAACGTCAAATTGGTTAAGCTTCCTTAACCCCTTGGAATGTAGCAATGTCGCGTGAGTCCGAATCCGAGGCTTGGCTGGAGCTGGCAAGAGCAATCGGGCGGGCGGCGGCACGGGATCTGTTTCAGCGGACTTATGGGGTAGTCCACCATGACGAAAAAGAGAGCGGCACTTTACGCGAGGTTCTCGAGCGATCTGCAAAAAGATCGAAGCATCGACGATCAGCTCGCGCTCTGCCGCGCCCACGCAATCCGAAAGGACTTTGACGTCGTCACCTCGTTCGTCGATCGCGCCAAGAGCGGCGCGAGCATGAACAACCGTGATGGTCTGTGGGAAATGATGTCCGCCGCCAAACGCGGCGACTTCGATGTGATCGTGATGGAAAGCCTCGATCGCCTCTCGCGCGACCAGGCTGATCTGCCGGCGCTGCACAAGCGCCTGGTGTTTTCCAACGTGGCGATCGAGACGGTGAACGAAGGCGAGGCGAGCCATATCCATGTTGGATTGCGCAGCATGGTCGGCTCGATGTTCCTGCGCGACCTGGCCGACAAGTGCCGCCGCGGCGCGACCGGCCGCGTGCGCGAAGGCAAGTTTCCCGGCGCGCGCGTCTATGGCTATCGCTGCATTCCCGGCAAACCGGGCGAGCGCGAGATCGATCCCGAGCAGGCCGCGATCGTCGTCCGTATCTTCCGCGAATACGCCGCCGGCAAATCGCCGCGAATAATTGCCGCCGATCTATCGCGCGAAGGCATCATCTCGCCGAGCGGCACGGCAGTCTGGAGCAACCAATGCCTGACCGGCGGTCGGCTGCGCCAAGGCATGATCGGCAACCGGCTCTATATCGGCGAGATCCGTTGGAACCGGACGCGCATTCACCGGGACCCAGACACAGAGCTCGAGGTGCGGCGCGCAACGCCGGCCGCGGATCACATGTTGGTCCCCGTTCCGCAGCTCCGCATCGTCCCGCAAAAATTGTGGGATGCCGCCAACGCTGTACGCAGTCAGCGCGCCATTCAGAAGTTCGGACCCACCGGCAAGGTGACGCGGACGACCTCGGCACCCGCACGCAAGGAACACTTGCTGGCCGGATTGCTGCGCTGCGGCGAGTGCAGCGGCAATATGCGGATCTACGTGACGTCAGCCACCAAAGGCACGCGTGTCGCCTGCGCCGGCGCCAAGGATCGATCGACCTGCGAGCACACCAAGACCTATCACCTGGAAACGCTCGAGCGTGGCATTCTGGAATGCATGCGGACGCGGCTCGCGGAGCCGGAGCTTCTCAAGGAAGCCCTCAAGGCGTTCCATGCCGAATGGGTAAAGCAGCGCAAGCATTGCCTGACCGAGCACGCGACGCTCAAGCGGCGGCTCGGGGACATCGAGGCGTCGACCGTCCGCTTTGTGAGCGCCCTTGAGCGCGGAACCATGCCCGAGGAACTGATCATCACCCGATTGCAGGCATTGGAAACCGAGCGCACCGGCGTGGCTGAGCGCATGCGCCTGCTCGATGCCGACACCACAGTGGTCGACCTGCACCCGACCGCCATGACCGCGTATTGCGCCAGCATGGATAAGCTGCACGCCGCCCTCGAGGCCAACCGCCACGACGCCGAGGCCATGCAGGCGTTCCGCACCCTGATCGACTCCATCGTGGTGCATAAGACCGAGGACCGCGCGCCGTACCAGTTCACACCCTATCACCGCATGCAGGCCTTGATCGGCGCCGACCTGTTCCCGGCGAGCCGTTCGGTGCCTGAAATCATTAGAGAAAACGGCGGAACCGTGAGGTTTGCTTCCGCCAAACCAGCGAACCCTGATTTGGCCGAAGCAAACCCCGATCATCGTGGTCAGATCTGCACGTTCGGCCGCTATCGCATGGCCGCGTGATGCGCCCTATGTCGGCTAGCCTCGAGCTCTGAAAACGCACCAGCGGCCACGGCTGCGCGAATGGCGCCCCGAACAAAAAGAGCGCCGCCCGGGGGAGAGCGACGCCTCAGTCGTGAGTGGGGTTACGTTAGTCAGAACGCCGGGACCGGGTAAGAGTCCCGGTAGCACCGCGAGCATAGCACGCCACCAAGCAATTCAGTCCAAAATTCAGGCATTGCAATCCCGGCGCCGCACGGTGCAGGGTTCCCTCGCCGGACGCGGTTAGGGTAGCTCCCGAACAGCCGAGTCCGTACCGGCCGCACCGCGTCCGGCACCCTCAAACGGAGAGGAATCTTCCACATGAATGCAAAGCTTTTCGGCGCGGCGCTGCTGGTGCTGCTAGCCGGTCCCGCAGCGGCAACATCGTACGATGTCAATGTTTCCTATTGGGGGAACTTCTTTCCTTTCAACACATCTAACACCGGAACAATCATCACGGACGGCACCAGCGGTGCGCTAGATCTTTCGGACATTCTAAGTTTCAATATCACTGCGACGACCTCCGCATTTGGAGGCGGCGGGTTGATTTCCGCCACGGTCAGTTCCGACGCTGGTGACACGATCACCTGGACGCCGGGATCATTGGTCGCGACCGACACCGCATTGTATTTCCACTTTGGGCCAACGTTCGGCAATTCGGCCAACTTTGGCGTCTTTTCGTATCAAGGTGGCGGTTGTTCAACGTTGTGTGGACGGCTCTTTGGTATTGGCGGTTCCACATACCTGACGAGCGAGACGCAGTTCATCGCGTCGGCGATCTCGCCCGCCCCCGTCCCCGGTCCCGTCATCGGCGCGGGATTGCCGGGCCTGATGATCGCAGCCGGCGGCCTGCTCGGATGGTGGCGCAGGCGGCAAGCTGTGGTGCGCGGACTGTTCACGGTTGGCTGCGGCGGTGCGGGTGGCGGCGGTGGGTAGAGTGGCCGGCCGGCGAGCTCCCGAGCGAGAATGTCGTCAGCGGATCCGCGCAGCTCGTAACGCGCGACGCATCCGGAGAGCAGCACGGCCAGCGCCACGATCGAGATCACTGCGGTGACGATGGCGATATAGAACATCCGTCGATCGCCTCTCATGGGCTCGGCTCGGGCTCGCGCCGTTCCACCAGTCCGACGATGGTGCCGGCGCCCTCGCGCTCGAGCTCGGCGGCGATCGGCTCACGCACCTCGGTGTAGATCGTGCCAGCGCGATAGAGGATCCCGTAGCGTCGCCGCGCACCGCCGTTGAACTGGTAGTCGCGCGTGACGCTGACGGTCTTCACGGTGCTGGCTCGCCGGCGGCGAATGCCATGGCGCGCGACGTCCAGATCGACGACAGCGCGAATTCGATGTCGGCATCAGGCACGTTGGAACCCATCGCGCCCGGGTCGCCGTCGATCGCCGCACCGATCGTTGGATTGCTCGAGATCACATGCGCCGAGACCAGCTTCGGATTGTCGGCGCCGCGGATCACCCGCAGCGCATAGTCGACGCGGACAGCGTTATCCGGTGCGCCGGGATCCTCGGTCGCGACCATCTGCGCCACCTTGAACATGAGCATGGATGTACGCGCCGAGAATTCGTCGTCCCGGGCCGCCGCGATCTGGTCAAGCGCTGACATAGTCTGATCCTCCCAGGGTTTCGAACAACGACGGGCCCCAACTGTATTTTACGGCGCCGAGCATGACCGGCGCCGGATCCGGCACGCCGCCATCGGCCAACCACGCCTCGTATTCGGCGCGGTCGCGGTTGGCCGGATCGTTCGGGATGCACGCACCATCTTCGGTGCGGATCACAACATCAGTTGCAGTGAGTTGATATTCTGTCATTGTCATAACCTCGCGTCGGCGGATACATATGAATTAGCGTTATTGAACCAATACATTCTCCCGGCTGCTAGCGGGGAAAAGTAAACAGATGATATATTAGCCCCCACAATAAAATTAGGGGTGGCATTGATATTAGTAGAGGAAAAAGTTCCAACCGTTGTAAATGTAGGTAATGCTCGCATACCCGGATGGTTAAATTGACCTATCAGTACATCACCCCCACCATTCCACGCATCTAAAAAATAAGACTGGGTGACATCGCCGTATTTGCGCCAATACCTCTGACACATCACCAACTCCTGATCATATGGACGCATGATCGGCGGCGACTGCGCGGCGGTCGGAGCCTGCGTGCCGGGGAGGACGACGACGCCAGTGATGCGGAAGGCGTCGGATGTTGCAGCGACGCCGTTGATCTGCCCCGGAGCGGCGACAAAACTTCCGGCCGACCAGACGTTTGCAGTTGGAGCCGTCAAAGTCGTGCCAGCAGCCATCGCAAACGTCAAATTTATTCCAATGTTGTTATCGATCAGCCATGTTCCCGTTGTATCCCCCGGAATGGTTACAGTATTATACTGTGGCACGTTGCCCGTGACATGAGTATAAGTAAAAGCATAGGTGCGATTGTACGCATTATTACGGACGCTTCCGCTATAAACGCCCGGCCTGGCATGGTCGGACCAAAAACCCAACGAGATCGGTTTAGCACTAGCCGTGCCCCACCCCAATCTTGATACGCGGTATCCTTCGAGCCTTTGCGCCAGCACGGCGTAGTCGCCTGCGCCTAATGACGGTTGCGCAGTTGAGGCGTTCATGGCTAGATAATTAGCGATGCCGGGGATCAGCGCGCCGCCTAGTGCGACAGCACTGGTAAGCACCATCGTCCCACCAAATAGCTGTATCCAACCGTCGCAAATGTAACCACTGGTCGTGATAGCCAAGGTTCCCCGTTCCTGACTAACCTCCATCGACCCGTTGATCTGCATCCCGTTGTAGGCCAGCGCATCGAGTGGCGCGGCGAAGATGTTGGCGCGCGCCTGAGTTGCTTGCGGATCGGTCAGCCCCTGCGTGGCGTCGTAACGCACGCGATTGTTGACCGCGGTCGTCAGCGTAGTGTCAGCAGCTGTCAGCGCGGCGTCGGCGGCGTCCACATACGCCTTGCTGACCGAGCTGGAGCCGCCGCCAATCTCGACCCACTGCGTGGTGTTGCCGTCGTCGTACCAGATCCACAGGATGCCGCTGTCGCTCTCCCACCACATCGTTCCGGGGATCGGACTGACTGGCGGCGCATCGGCTACGATCAGGCTGGCGCCGCCTCCGCCCGTTCCCGGCTCGCCCTGTTCGCCTTGCGGACCCTGTGGCCCTTCCGGCCCGGCCGGCCCTTCCGGCCCCGGCGGACCCGGAACGATGCTGTCGGCGCCGGTCGGACCCGGGTCGCCCTGCGGCCCCGCGGGGCCGGTCGCTCCCGGCGGGCCGACCGGACCCGGAACACCCGCCGGTCCCTCCAGCGCGACGTTGAAGGCGCCAATGTCGCCGACGGTTCGGTGGCTAGTAACTGGCATTGCGCGTGCCCCGCGGCAGCAGCGTTCGGCCGATGATGATCGGCGCGGGCTGGTCGTGGCCCATCGCGTTGGCGAGCGCGTCGCTGTAAGTCCCCATCGGCTCGGCGTAAGGCGAGCCCTTGTTGGCCATCCACTGCCAAATCATGCCCAGCTTGAGCAACCGCTCGTCGAGCCGGAAGCGATCGCCGTCGGCGAGGAAGCTGTCGCCGAAGCCGCCGCTCGCCAGCGCGACGCAGTTCCGGTCGAGATAGCTGTGGCGCGCGCTGACGCCGACGCCCATCACGGGATGGATCAGCAGCTGGCCGCCCATCAAGATCCACTCGCCCCACGCGCCGCTCTCGTTGTACGAACGGCGGCGTATCCACTCGTCGACGTCGGACACGAACATCATCGGTTCCTGCGTCGAGGTCGAGCGCCATACGCTGCTGGTCAGCAGCATGCGCTTGTAGTTGGCGGGGAGGTCGAACGCCGTGGTGACGCCGTCGCCAGTATAGGTCGCCGCCGTGCGCAGCGTGGTCCAGTCGCGTGTGTCGTAGGCGATGCGCTGGCCCATCTCGTTGGCCAACGACACCATCTCCTGCATCGTGCGATTGGTGTTCAGCCCGCCAAACACCGAGCCGGGTAGCGCCACGCCGACGGCGGCGCAGACATCCCGCACCACCGTCAACAGGGTCATGTTAAGCCGCCTTATCGGGCCGTGCGTCGAGCGCCATGCGCACCAGTGCCTTGCGGTTCAGGCTGCCGATCGGCGCCTGGCCGGTCTGGGTGGTGATGTACTCGCGCACTTGGTCGAGGTCCATGTCCTTGAACTGGCCTTCGCCGCCGGTTTTCTTCAGCGCCTCGTTGTCCTCGGCGAGCGCCATGTTCTTGGCGCGTAGCGCCTCGAGCTCGGCCTGCAGCTGAGTGGCCGGCGCATTCTCCCGCGCTGCGGCGAGATACTCGTCGGCGCGGTTCTTCTGATCGCGCCCGTTCGGGCCGAGGTTTTTCAACTCCTGGCCGTCGATCGCGGCGAGCTGCTCGACCGTGTAGATGTTCTGCGCCCGCAGGCTGGCGCGCTGGCCCTCGGTGAGGAAGGTGGCGTAGTCGAGCGGCGTGCCGCTCTTGGTCTGCTGCACCTGCGCCTGGAACTGGCGATATTGGTGCGGGAAGCGCTCGGCATAGGTGATCGAGGTCTGCTCGCCGGTGAACGGGTCGACCCGCCAGTGCGAATGCGCATGCGCCGGATAAGGCGTCCAGTTGCGCGAGCCAGGCACGCGCACCTCGCACACCTCGACATCATCAAAAATCGGTCGTCCCTCGGCGGCGCTGCGCCCGATATTGGGGATCGCCATGTTGCGGAACGTGGCCACCAGGGCGGCATCCGGGTCGCGTGACTGCATCTGCATCGGGATCATTATCTGCTCCGTTTCACAATGAAACATGGTCGGAACCGCCGCCGACCAGGCTCGTCACTGAGCCGGCGGCGGTCCCTTCACCAGGGGAGGGCGGGAAGGATTGGGGGGTCTTTTCCCTCCCCCGATGGCGTCAGGAGGCCGGGACCGAGTCGTACAACCTCCAGTTCATTTGCGGGTTCACCATTGTGAGCTCGCCCATCCAGCCAATGAATTGAGCGATCGCGTCTTTGTCTATCGGCATCTGTCCTTCGCCCTCGAACAGCTTATCGAAGTTGCGTTCGGGGTGATAGCGCAGACGGAAGCTATCCGTGTTCAACCCGAAGGTGGTATTGGCCGGCATATTACTTCCGATGCCGCCGTCCAATACTATTTCAGCCCGTTTTCCGCCGCCGATATACTCCAGAGCAGTGAAGCCGAGCTTGCCCATGCTCGTCTCGTTGGTCTGGCGTTGTATGGCTACCGTTGCGGCATCATAGGCGGCGTAATGTTCCGGGGACATGACCAACAGGTCGGCGTATTGCCGGCCGCGGCTCTGCTTGGTCATCACCGCGTTGATCAGCGGGCGGATCGTGGTGGCGTTGACCTGGGTGCCGATCGCCGCGGAGTAGGTGTGCGCGTCGTAGGTCTTGGTTTGCCAAATCGTGGCGGTGGCGCGGTCGATGCCGCCGTAGACGCCGGTATTGGTCACGATCGGCAGTGCGGTGGCGAGCCCGGTGAGTTGCTTGCCGCCGTTGGCGGTGCCGTCGCCGTACAGCGCCGCGTCCATGGTGTCTTCGAGCGAGCGCTCGGCCGCCTCCATGTAGGCGTCGAGCACGTCCTCGAGCTGGTTCTCGCCCTGGTTGTTCAAAATTTCCTGCATTGACAGCACGATAGGCACAACGACCATTTTCGGGTCGTAAAACGCATCGTTAAACAGGTCAATTGCAGGGTTGAGCAGCTGATCGTAGCCCGAGTACCATTGAGCCACTTGTTTTGCAATCTGTAGTGTCTGGCGGATGCGCGGCCCGCTGTAGGACTGCCACAACCCCTTGCGGCGCATGACCGCCAACAAGGCGTTGTTGTTGGAGACGAGGTCTTCATAAGAGCTCGAGCGGCTTTCGACCGCCATGCTCAAGATCTGTTGATAAGCAGCATTGGTGGTAATGTTGGGCATCAGTGATGCTCCCCGTTTGGTGTTGGATCAGAGCGAGCCATTCGCGCGCTTGATGGCGTCGGCGATGGCTTCGCGGCGGCCGACTGGCTTGTCCCTGCGCGCCACGCCGTTGGACGGGCCTGCGGGGGCTCCAGAAATGGACTTCGCTGCGGTACGGGTCTGAGCCGTCGGGGTGCGGGTCTGAGCCGCGTGGGTTGCCGGGTGGAGCATCTCCGCTCGGCGGTAGGCGGTGTCCAGATCGAAGCCGAGCTTGATCTCCTGCTCGATCAGCGGACCCAGCTCATCAAACCGTGGGTGCGCGTCGGCGTACCGATCAAGCGCGCTGCGGGTCTGACTGAACCTGGCCTGATACTGCATCTGCTGGATGCCGGACGCAAGCGTACTCACCGCCTGGTGCAACTGACCGATCTGCTGGCTCTGCGCGCTCTGGTTATTCTGCGCCTGCAGCAGCTGATGCTGTTCGGGCGACTGGTTGAGCACATGCCAGGCGATGTCGCGCAGCCCGATCCGCTGCCCGTCCGGCGTGCGCAGATTAAGATTGTTGACGATGGTGTCCAAACCCGCGACCGGGTCGGCGCGCAGCTTGCTCTCCATTGAGACGTAGTTGTTAAGCGCGCGAGCGAGCGTGGTGCCCTGCTGCTGCGCCATCTCATGGTACGGCTTGACCGCCTGGAACGCCTCGACCTCGGGACGATAGCGCTGGTAGGCGCGGGCGAACTCGGTGTGCATGCGATGCACCTCGCCGCGCACGCTCTCTGGCGTGGTCGCCCACTCCGCCTTGGCCCGCTCGTGCAGCCGCGGCGGCGGCTCGCGGTAGGGCGTGCCCTCCGGCAGCTGAGGGGCGCTACCGTGCGGGGGTTGGGGTGACACGGTGTCACCCTTCTGCTCGCGCGACGCGAAGTGCCCATGTTCTGCTCGCTCGCGCTGGTCCTTCGGCTTGTCCGCCACCTTGACCTGGGGCTGGTCGTCGGGACGCTTCTTCAAGTCGATTGTCGGCTTCTCCCGGTCGACTGCCTCGGGCGGCTGGTTGTCGCCGATCTTGGCGCGGCGCGGCTGCGGCGGGTTGTCGGCGCGCGATTTGGCAAAAGCCTTCTGGATCGCCTCGCGCCGGCTCGACGCCTCAGCGACCTTGTCTGGCGCCTGGGAGCCGATCGGCGCCGGGGTCGATGCTGGGTTTTGATTGACCGGAACTTCAGCCTGTTGCGGCGCGGGTGCCGGGGCTGGCGCAGGCGGGGGCGTATTGGGGGCGTTTACGACGTCAGACATGGCGCATCCTCTGGCCGCGACGAGCGGCGGTTAAGACGAGCCTTGAGGTGGAACCGCGGTCGGACCCCCGTCCCCCGCGTCGTAAATCAGCGCAGCCGGTGACCGGCCTTGAACTTCTCCGTTGCCGTCTTGAGCGCCTCCCGGCGCGCGGCCTTGACTGCCTTGGTGTCGGTCGACCGCCACTTCGGCGGCGGCTTCTCGTTGCCGACCTCGGTTAATCCGAGCGAGCGCCCGGTAGCACGAAAAGCGCGCTTGGACGTATAGAAGCGGCCGTCGACCTGCTCAGTCGGCGCCATCTCGTCCGAAATCACCATCGGACACGGCAGCCTCGAGCGCGCCACTGACGCGCTCGGTTTATCGACGCGCCAGACGTTCGGCGCGACTTCGATCAACTGTACCATCGTTCTCCCTTAGCAGCGGCGGCGCCACGAACATCACCGCCAGGCCGGCCTTGCCGGCGGCAACCTTGACCACGGGGATGCCGCGCCCGTTGGCCGCCTCCGTCACAGGCATACCCAGCTGAGGAGCAGTACCCGTGACGTCGACGACAGGCATGCCGTTCGAGGTGACAGTAACGACCGGCACTCCCATGGTTACTTCTTGCCTTTCTTGCTGCGCTTGCTCGCCGGCTCGGCCTTCTTCGGCCGGCGCTGTTGCTCGCGCTTAGTATTGCTGTCGCGTGCCACGGCGGTGAACTCGAAGCTGAGTACATCGCTCATCTCCTCGCCGCGCGTCACCTCGACGTCGACGAGCTCGGCCACGTCCGAGACCGGACAGTCGGCCGTCAACGAGGTCTGCGAGACGAACACAGTCGGCACCTCGGCATCGTCGAACACCACGACGCAGTTCGGCGTAAAGCCGGTGCCGGTCACGGTGAGCGTGACAGAACCGGAGCCGACCACCGCGGCGTCGGGGTCAATATCGGAGAGCACCAACGGCGGCAGCTCGTGCTTGGGATCGTCGGGGATCTGGTTCGGGCCGTCCTCGCCAGTGTAGACGCGCGAGCCGGGCGGCTCGTTGATGCTGACCAGGCGATCAGTCTCACCCAGGCCGCCGGCGCCTTCCTTGGCCTGGCGCTGGCGGTTCTCCGCCTCTTCTTTCTGGTCCTCGGGATCCTTGGTGTGGTCGAGGCCGAGGCTCGGCCACTGCTGCGGTTTTAGCTCCGGCTCGGGCGGCTTAACGCCAGCCTGGCCTTCCATGCCGAGCCGCTTAGGATCGACGATGCCGCCCGGGTTGAGCACGCGCTTGTTCGGCGGGCCGATTTCCTCGGGCGACACGCTCGGAATGTTCGGATTGACGTTATCGCGCGTCTGCTGGCCCGGGTTGTTGCTGGTATCGGGCAGGCGGTCTTCCGGTTTGGTGCGCTCGATGAAATCGAACGGCTTCTTCTCCAGCAGCTCGCGCTGTTCGTCGCCTTCGGCCTTGGGCAGCCGCTCGCGCTGATCGTCCTGGTCGCGCTTGCGGCCGTCGTCGAAGTCGCGCTCCTTGGGCGGTGTCGCCGGGTGCTGTCGCTGCCGCTCATTGCGGCCGTCGTCGGGCGTGCGTGGCGTGTTCATGCTGGCGTTTCCTGTGCTAGAGCGAAAGCTCACGCAGAAATTTTCAAGTGAAGGTCCAGTTAGTAGAATTACTGGGGGTGCCACCGACACCGTTGACGACCGTGACCGGCAGGGTGCCGGCTGTGGCTCGCTTCGGCGCGTTGGTGACCGTCAACGAGGTGGCGGACACATAGTTCGTGGTCTGCGCGATGCCGTTGACGTAGACGACGCTGGAGCGATTGAAGTTGGTGCCGGTCACGGTCAACAGCGTGGTGCCGGCGCCGGAGACGTTGCTGGCGCCGCTCGCTGCCGACGTCGTCGGCGTGGCGACACCAGCCGTGCCGGTCAAGTAAGACGCATGGCTGGCATTCGGCGTGGTGGTGTAGGCGCCGAGGCATGATACGGTCTGCAGCTGGCCGTTCGGGCCGGGATTAGCCGAGGCCGCAGTTGCAACCACCTCGGTACCCGCGCCCTCGTGCGGCACGCTGGTGGAGGCGGGTACGACACCGTTGGCGGCACCGGGATAACTATTCTCGGTGCCGCCCGCGGTGGCGCCGGTACCGCTCGCCAGCGCAGCCGTATTGGCCGCGAACGCAACGAGCGATCCTGCAGCGCCGTCATCGAAGTAGGGCGGCGGATAGGTATTGAAGATGTTGTTGTCGGCCGCGTCCGCGTAGGTGTTCTTGGTGAAGTTGGGCGGATTGGGCGGCGTGGCGCCGGTGAACGACATGTTCGTCGGTGGAGTTGGATTAGGGGGAGTCACAGTTAATGCTGAAGCAGCCATTGTCGTCTCCTTTGCCGGCGTGGTACCATCTGCACCAGGGGTCCGGTAGCGAGCCTTAAGCCTACGGCTGCTACACGGCTGTTGTGGAAAGTGTCTCCGTCTACCGGGCTCCCTCTTCTCGCCGCGGCCATACTGCCGGCGCGATCGCGCCGGTCAATCCCAAATAACCCATCTGCGCCGGCAGCCCTGCAAGTGAGCGCGTCGGCTGCAACGAGCCTTCGTCGGTCTTACCATAAGTCTTATGTCCGGTCGCCTTGTGTGCGAGGTCGACGTCACGCAGCTGGCGGATCGACGGCGCCGGCAGCTTCGATAGGCCGGGAAACATGTTCTCGTGCGGCTCGAAGCGGTTGCGGATGCGGTCCCATTCCATCCACTGCGACATGAACAAGTTCAACCCGTTCTCGTCAGCAATCTTCTGGTTGAGGTCGAGCGCCTGCTTGTAGGCGCGCCCCATCTTAAACACCGTCTCCGGCTCGCGCACCCATTGCGCCTGTTGCAAGTGCTGCGGAATGTTCGGGTTGACCTCGCCAGTGGCGAGGCGGAATTTCGGCGTCTTGGCGTCGCCGACATGGTCGAGCAGCATTTCGCCAATGTGACCATCTGAGCCGCTCTTGGTCATCAGGTTGTCGAAGTCGGTGGCGAGGTCCGCGGGCGCTGCATCCTCGCCCTTCTTCGCGGCATCTGCGACGCGCTTCTCCTCACGCTTATTCCAGCGGCCGACACTCTGGTTCTCCCAGGCGGCGCGCTCGGCCGGATTGGCGAACAGGCCGCCGGTCTTCTCCAGCTCGCGCGCCATGTGCCGATCGATCGCGGAAATCGCGGCATGCGCCGGATCCTGCCACACCGTGCCGAACGAGCCGGTTTTCATCGACAGGCCAGGGATCTGCGAGGATATGCGCTCGACCGCCTGGCTCCAGCTCTCGTTGGGATCTTTGCGGAAGAATGCCGGGTTCTCCCGAAACATCTGCGCCATCTCGGCAACACGCGAATAGTCAGCCGTGCCGCGTGTGCCTAACCCGCCAGCCCCAGACGACTGCAGCCCGAAGCGCGCCGCGATGTTATCGCTCACCAGCTTGCGCGCTTGCGGGGTCACTTCCTCACCTGGCTTCCACGGGATCATGCTGGCGAGGTCGTTGAGCATCTCCGGCGAGCGCAAGCGCAGCCGCGACTGCGACAGCTGGTTGGGGAATAGTGGATTGTTCGGCGAGGTCATGCCGAACACCAGGCCGTTGAACACGTCAGCATCGCTCGCAACGCCGCCTTCCGGCGTCATGGTGCGACCGAGCTTGCGCTGCATTTCGGCGTGCAGCGTGCGATCGACGTTGGCTGGGTTGATCGGGTTGGCCTTCATGTGCAGCGTATCGTAGTAGGTCCAGGTGCCGCCGGTACCGCCCGGGATCTGAAACTCGTTGCCGTGCATGTCCTTGAAGGTCTGCAGCGGCGAGAGCGGACCGAGGTTCTTCACCCCGTAATGCTCGCCGAATGCCTGCATTTCCTCTGGTGTCAGTTCCTTGAGCTGCTTGCCACGGAAGGTAACATCGACGTTGTCGAGCGGATTGAGACTGCCAGTCGGCGCCGGAAAGTCGGCCGGCGGATTGTTATGGCCGCGCGGTGGCAGCCAGTTGTCGACTGCGGCGACCTCACCCAACTTGCCGGCGCGCGCCGGCGGCAGCCGGGCGCGCACGCCGGCCTCGGCGGTGTCCGTGCCCAGTATCGCGCCCGCGGCCGCGGGGATGGCCCGCCGACCTATTTTGACCGGGTTGAACAGCGTAGTCCCGCCTAACACGTCGTCGGGCGCCAACGTCTCGCCGATCGTATCGGCGACACGCATGCCGGAAAGCAGCGGACGAATGTCGGCAGGACCGGCCTGGCCGCTCAGGCCGGCCGCCACATCGGCGCTGCGCTGCACGCGACCGGCTTGCGCCTGGTCGCGCGCCGCTTGCGCCTGGCCGCGATCATAGGCGCCGAACACGGCGTGCGGCGCATCCTGCATGCGATATTGATCCATCGCCGCCAAGCCGCCCATGCGATAAGCATTGGCGACGTCGGGCTGATCCGGCCAGCGGCTGTCGACCACCTCGTTTGGCCGTTCGATCGGAACGTCGAGATACGGCAGGCCAAACGGATTGTATCGATCCGCCATCAGAATGCTCCCACGGCCCAGAACACGATCAACAGGCAAGTCACCGCCAACCCAATCAGCACGTAGATCGCGATGCGGTCATCCTGGAGCATAATCTACAGTCCCGGCCGACCCGCCGGCGGCGGACGCATCGCGGCCTGCTGCAGCTTGAACTGCTCGGCGGCGCGCTTCTGCTCGCCCTGCTGCACGGCCTGCTGGATCTTAAGCTGTGCGAGCTGCCTGGCATGGTCGAGCTTCTGCGCGTCGAACTGCACGTCGGCCTGCTTGCCCATCATGTCGGCCTGATGCTTCTCGCGATCGGCCAGCGCCTTCATCTGCACTTGCCGCTGCTTGGCCTCCTCGTCGCCCTTCTTGGACTGCAGGTCGGCCAGCTTGATCTTCTCGCTACTGGCAATCTTCGCCTTCTCGTGGCCGTCACGCATGGCCATTTCCGCCTTCTTTAACTCGGCCTCCATTTGATCTTTCTGCGCTGCATGCGCGATCTTCATCGTCTCGATTTCCTTGGCGGTCTGCGCCTGGATCGTGGCCGGGTCCGGCCCTTGCGGCTTCTTGGCCTGATCCAGCATCAGTCCGGCGAGGTCGTCGATCGAGCCTTCGAGGCTGCGGCCGGCACGATAGGGCGCCGTGGTGAACTTGAGCACCTCGCCGCAAAACGCCGCCGACTGCGGCACGGCTCCGACCATCGCGACAAGCTGCGGCAGCAACTGGGCGAGCACCGCGGTGAACTCGCTGCGGCGCTGCTTCTCGGCATTCTCATCAACCTGGATCGTCGAGTCGGTTTCAATATCGAGCGTGAAAGCCTTGGTGCGGGTATCGTGAAACAGAACCATCACCTGGTCGAAAGTCGGCTTCTCAAGCACCGCCTTGAGCGCCTTGTGACCCTCGTCGATGATGCCTTGCGCCTGCTGCAGTGCTTGCTGCGGATCCTGCCCGCCGGGTGGCGCGCCCGACGGCGGCAATGCCGGCGCGCCGCCGGGCGGCCCCGCTGGCACGCCGCCAGGGGGAGTAGGTCCAGGCGACGCGCCAGGCGGAGGCTGTTGCTGCAGCTTTTGCTGCGCCATTGCGAGCATCTGCTCCTGCTGGCGGATCTGCATCGACAGCTCGCGCGCCTGCTTCTCCTGCATCTTCTTGGTCGGCAGCTGGGTCTGGCTCATCTCGATGATCGTCACCTCGTCGAAATTCTCGGTGATGATCTCGGCCGTGATGCGCACCAAGTCGCGCGCGATGCGCACCAGCGCCTCTTGCTTGTCACGAATACGGGTGGAGCCGTATTGGGTCTTGAGCTCCTGGGCGCCGAGCGTCTCGCGCGCGTCGGTGGCGCCGCGCATAATATCGGACAAGCCCATGATTTGGTAAATGTCCTGGATGATCTGCTGGCGCAGCGTGACGCACTGCTGAATGGTCTGCGCGATCACTTCGATCGGCAGCCAAACGATCACCTCTTTGGAGCCGCCGAAGGCGGCCCAGTTGGAAATCGGCACTAGCATTCGCCCCGGTGTATTGGTGGCGACCGCGGCCTGGATCGCCTCGGAGAGCTCGGCGCCGCCGGCCGGATAGAACCCTTTGGCCTCGAGCGCATTCGACAGCGCGTGGATCTTGGCGGTGAGCACGTTGATTTCGTCGAGCTGGTCCTCGTATTGCATCACGTCGGGGACCGGCACGAGCGAGCCACGCTGCAGGGTGCCGTAAGCCGGGCGCGGGCAAGGGAAGAAATCGGTGAAATTCAGGTGCGGGTCGTCTTCGTCGAGGATCTTCTCGCACCCCTCAGCGACCCAGACTACGCGCTTGTTCGGCTTGTCCCAGATCTCCCAGAACTTCGCCCTTTCTCTGTTATCGGTGCCGCCGACTTCCTTGGTATCGCGATCGACCTTGTAGTCGGCCTCCTGGTAGAGATTGCCGGAGGTGGGATGAAAGCGCTCGCGCGCTTCGCCGCGGGTCAAGTAGGAGGCGCCGGCGACCCAGGTCACCTCGCGCCAGTTGCGCGAGACGCTGTGCAAGAAGTCCTTGCGGTGCTTGAAGTCTAGACAAACGCACTCATAGTCGTGGTCATCGCTCTTGGGCTCATAGCGGCACCACACTACGCCGCGCCCGACCAAGGCGACGTCGTCGCGTACCAGCTTCATCAACTCGTCGATGTGACACTGATCGAAAGTGGCACCGACGCAGCGCTCGAGCACTTCGGCGGCCGCCTGCGGCACTGGCCGGCGGTCTTTCCATTTGGGCGCGACAGCCGGCTGCGGCGGCGTGGCGTAGATGCTCGGACCGATCACCTCGATATTGGCCCAGAACATCTGAAACTCGCGGTCGCGCGCGTTAGTGCTCAGGCGCTCGAGGTTGGCGTAGCGCTTGTCGATGTTGTCGCAATGCATGTTCCAGCTGTCGAACGCCTTCTCGCTTTCCTTTAAGAGATTGAGCCAGGCATGCGCTTCACGCGGCTCGATGCTGGGATCGAACTCCAGATCGTCGTGGCGGATGTCGGCGTCATTGGGCGCGGCTGGCCGCGAATAATCATTCATGCGGACGCTCCGGGCGGCTGGTATGGCCATTCCTTAGCACACACCGAGCAATGCAGGATCAGGCGATTGCCGACGCGGGTGACCTTCTTGGCGGCACGGCTGTCGCACTGCGGGCAGGCCTTGGGCGAGCGCGGGTGTGTCTGCACGGCGCCGACGGTTGGCAGGTCGGCGGCGTTGAAGCTGCCGACCGAGGTCAGCGGGCCCACGTCGGTATAGGGATTGTACGGCCGCGGAGCCGCGGCGGCCTTGTCCGCGTAGTCGACCGCCTGCGCCACCTCGGCCGGGGTCTTGGGCGCGCCGTCGGCGCCGTCGAGCACGTTGGCGGCCTCCAGCAGCAGGTCGACGGCGGAGGTCTTGACGATCATGGCGGCCCAGTGCTCGCCCTTGATCTCCTGCGCGAGGACGTGGGCGGCACAGGTACGAAGCTTGTCGGTCAGCTCGCTCACAACCGTATCCCTCCGCGCTTGGGCTCGGGCGGCGGCGGGATGACCCAGCCGGAGAAAAACGGGTTCGGCGGCGGCTTCACCTTGCGCAGCGGCGCCTTGCGCCAGGCCATGCTCAGGTAGCGGAAGCTGTCCGCCGGATGGCTGGTCCAATCGTGGACGGCATTCGCTCGAAAGGCTTTTTTCTCATCGTCCCACTCGCGTCTGTACTGCTCCAACGCGGACAGCCCGCCATCTTCGCAGCGCGGGTGAAAGACACATAAGGGCAATGTACGCCTGACGGCGTTAATGCCGTCGTCGAGGCTGTGATGCGGAACCAGTATCGGCCGCAGCCCCATCTGCTGCATCGTCTCGACGCGGGTGCGGCCGGACCCCCATTCCTTGATTTTGGCGTCGTGCGGGACGTAGTCATCGCCGCCGGCCCATCCATATTGCTGCGCGCGCGCCTCGATCACGCCGGCGTAATGCTCCAGCCCGACGCCGGAGCTTGCATAGTGATCGAGGACGAAAAGCTGCCCGCCGACAGACTGCGACCACCAGATGCTCGTGTCGTCGCCGACGCCGAGATCCCAGGCGCGATGCACCGGCACGCCTTCGAGGGCAACCGCGGCGTCGGTTACGCGGCCTTCGCTGCGCACCGTCTTCATCTCGAAGGCGTAGAAGGCGCCCAAGATGGCGGCATGCCAGTCGCACATGTACTCTTGTTGAAACTGCGCCGCCCCGACGTCGGCGCCATACAAGGCTTGGTACTCTTCGAGCGCCTCGTCGAGGCGCGTGGTGGAGAGGGCGCCGGTGTCGAGCGCCGTCAAGCGCTCGCAGAACCAGCCAGGCGTGCGCTGGGCATGCTTGTACATGTCGTGCGCATGGTTGCGGCCCCTGGGCGTGGTTATGAACGCCGCCCAGCCGCCATTCTCTTCGACGATCGGCTTGTGATAGGCCCAGGCGGAGGGGTTGGCCAATGCCCACTCAGAGTAAGTAATGCCCGCAACACCGGAGCCAACAGTCGCGTCAAAACGATCGGACCCGATGAGCTGCCAGGTGGAGCCGCACATGCGGATGAACATTTCGTGGTCGTTGGTGTTCTCGCGCAGTGCTTCGGGAAAGGCTTCATCGATGCGTCGGCGGCCGGTGTGCGGGTTGACGGCGGTCCAGATCGCCTTTCTGGCCTGGGAGTATTCGGGTAGGCAATGCCAGTAATTTCCCTTACGCTTCATCATACTGACGGCGGCATGGTGCAGGCAAATTTCGTCTTTGCCGGCGCGCCTGTGCCACACCGCCATGGCGCGTGTGCCGCCGTCCTGCAGGTAGCGCCATAGGCCGGCCTGGTGCGGCCGTGGCAGCCAGCCGTTGTGTGGCAGCTCAATGTCGATCGGCATAGGCGGCCTCGATCGCGGCGCGCAGCTCAGTCGAGGGCTCCCGCGCACCATAGTCCGTCTCGCGCCACCAGCGCTGGCGCAGCTTGAGCGGCAAAGCGAACCAAACTTCGCGCGGCATCTAAGAGCTCCGGGTGGCCGCCGCGCGGAGTGCCTTGGTGTTTGCTCCGTCGCGGCGGCCGAGGTCCGATGTCTCGGTGAGGGGCAGCGGACCGTGATTTTTAGCAGACCAACTAAAAGGGTTTGAAGGGTTTTTAGGCGGGGGATCGTAAACATCAGGAGAGATTACGGGCGGGCGGATGACAGTTGGCCTCGCAACCTCCCGCTCTTTGATTGGTACCTTTACGATCGAATGGGGGTGGGGATTACCCTGGCCCTGCATGCTGGCACTATACTCACCAGCATGCAGGGTACGCACGTCATGCTTAATCATCGGATGATTAAGCACTACGCGAC
>Ga0193738_1000532_pt1 | contig 18975 bp, 15 predicted proteins | sample L2a1metaG_FD_144927 | JGI IMG/M metagenome (GOLD analysis project Ga0193738, IMG submission 144927) | Soil microbial communities from a riparian zone of the East river system, Colorado, United States - L2a1 | ecosystem: Environmental > Terrestrial > Soil > Riparian zone | place: USA: East River...
TTCTGCGGAGATGATCTTTGCATACAAGAGAATCGTCAAGCTGGTTTTCAAATGTTCTTCTCTGACAATAGCAATTTCTCTATTCGTGAAGTACCAAATGCTTTTTTTAGTATCATCAGGAATGCTACAGGAAAAGTGGAAGCACTTCGATTAAAACAGGGAGCAGCTGATATTAAGCTACCGAAGATCGAATGAGAATAGCAAGAAGCTAAACCAATGAAAAAAAAAGGCCGCACAAAAAGGATCATACTCAGGGTAACAGCTGTCTTTTTTCTCCTTCTAATTGCAGGACTTGTTTTTTTATACTATAATTTAAACCGGCTTCTTACAAATGCACTGACCAAAAGTTTTCATTCAAATATCATTTCAGATGTTTATGAATTAAAATTTGAAAAACTAAGTGTCAACTTGTTGGCAGGTAACGTTAGTGTATATAACGTAGAGATGAACCAGTTGGAAAATTCATTGAACAACTATCCCTATATCAATAGTTCGCTGAGGCTCAAGACACATAAAATGATCCTTAAAAATGTTCAGCTTTCTACTTTACTGAAATCGGGTATTCTTAAACTTGACAAAATTGAAATAATTGAACCGGAGGTAGAATTCAGGATCGAAGATAAAATACCTGTTTTCTTTCCTTTAAAAGATACTGCTGCCAGCCAGTCAAAAAAAACTAATAAGCGATTTATTGAATCATTTGTACTTAAAGAATTTCACATGGTTGATGCTTCTTTTCACTCAACCAACGAGGCCAGAGAGAGGGAATTCAATATTAAGAAATTGAATTTTTCGATCAGTGATCTGCTGATCGATCAACAACCGGGCAGAGACCTGATATCATATAAAAATGTTCATATCTCTATTGGAGAGTTTACTGGTAGCTTGCAAAAGAGAGCTTTAAAATATTTAACCTTTAAGGACTTTAACATAAACATTGACTCGCTTAATGTTGAGCAAACACCCGATACTTCCGTTTATCATTTCGCTGATTTTAGTACAGGTCTGAAAGAATTGGATATTCAAACTGCTGATAGCCTCTTTAATATTAATATGCGATCATTCGATCTTTCTTATAAAGACAGATCTATAAAGATGAATGACATTGTCTTCAAACCAAATGTTAGTCAAGCCAGGCTACAGGCAGAGCATAAATTTCAAAGCACAGATTTCTCTGGTTCTGCTGGCAGCTTGAATATGACCGGTGTTAATTTCGATTCACTGATACACAAAGGGAAAATATTTGTTGATGAGATCATCCTCGATAAAGTATCAGCTTCAATTTATAAAGACAAAACAAAACCTGTTGACACAAAAAAATTTCCACAATACATCGGACAGTCCGTCAAAGCAATAAAGCCGCCGCTACTGATAAAGCAAGTAAAAGCAACGAATGTAACACTGGTTAATAAAGAACGTAATCCTGATGGCAGCATTGCAACAGCAAACCTGCACAGGGCTACGCTGGAAGTAAAAAACATTACCAATCTTTCATTCGATGAAGCGTTGATGATAAAAGCAAATGCCTATATCGAGAATAAAGCCCATTTAAATTTAAGTTTAAGTTTTGATTACTTAAAACCTCAATTCAGTTTTGATGGAAGAATTGAGAAATTTAATTTACCCGATCTGAATCATTTGATCGGAGCATATACACCAGCAAGTATTAATAAAGGAACAGTTGATGAAATAACTTTTTCAGGAATTGCTTACCGGGCAAGCGCAGGCGGCACCATGAAATTTTTATATCATGATCTTGACATTGATATCGATCTTGAAGGGAAAGCCAAATGGAAAAGCTCTGTCCTGGCATTCGGGGCCAATACTGTCGTTCCTGCAGCAAACCCAGCCTCTGCAGATAAACCACAACGCATTGTAAAATTTAGTGTCGAAAGGGATATGAATAAAGCATTCATCAATCTTATTATTAAATCAGTTTTAAACGGGTTAAAAGAAACACTGATCATGTCGAAGGAAAATAAGCAAAGCTATCGTGAGAAAAAAAAGGAACTAAGAAAGGAAAAGAAGAAACAGAATAAAAAAGAAAAGAATTAATTCCTGGAATGGGATACTGATCTATCGCAATAAAAAAAGGAGGATAGCTGATCCTCCCTTTGCTACTAATCGAATCTAATAATTGTTTATCTATTTAAATGTATAATATATGCCAATATTGAAAACGGCACCGGATCCGTTACCCTGAACAAAACTGCTCGACCCAACAGTATTCACTCCGACATTAAAATCAGATTCTTTACCTGTTTCTGTATCATCCTGTTTATATGTTATTGATGAATATCCTAACAGTCCATATTGACCGACTGCCGTAAAACGGGGAGACAAGGCATAAGCCGCCCCGATCCCTAAACTAATACCAAATCCAGAACCTTTAAACTTCTCTTCAGTAGGTATGAAATCTGTACTCTCACCAGACAGATAGTTAAAATACAATCCAGTAAAACAACTGAAGTTATCAGTCACTTTTTTAAATTTCCTTACATAAATGGTTGGCGAAAAACCGAAAAAATCAGAGGTCTTAACATCATCATCCTTCTCGGTTGAACCATTCAATCCAAGAATAAAACCCAACTGAATATCGTTCTTCAGGAAAGTACCTATCTCAGGACCAAAAGCCCAGGAGCTGGTGACTGTCTTTGTACCACCGGTTGGTTCCATTGTATTTGTGCCATAACCGGCGACACCACCAATATACCAACTACCTTTTTGTGCATAGGTGATCGAGGAAATTAATACGATCATTAGAACAAGGAATTGCTTTTTCATATTATTAGGTTTTGATTAAAATGTTTTCCACTTCCAAGGCAATGTGAATACAATTTCCGAAAACTTATGCTACTATGGCGAGACCTTGTATGGATCTGCTTCTTATATCCCCGGGTGACATACTATCGCAATGATTTATGGAAAAACCCGGCGAGCAGAATTATCTATAGGTACGGGTGAATTACACTTCAACAAGTTCAAAGTGCTTACTAACCAGAAATAAATAGACGTCTATAAGGTGGAGAAATGGTACAGTACTACTAAGTTAGAATTTTTTAAGAATTAAAAAAAGAAAAGGCTGATTTCATTTACGATAAAGCAGCAAACCTTCAATACACTTTCAGTACATTAAAATTCAGCAGGGATATTGAGCGATGGTTTTTCAAACATGAATGTTTCGGGAGTTGCTGATAAAATGATTTCTGTGTGATTTGTATTTACCGGGATCATTAAAAACACCATTGAGTAATTTTTTTTACCATGCGAATTCCGAATGCTTAAAACTTGTAACTTCATAACACGAGCAAACCCCTACGCAAACACCGGTCATTAATGGTTGTCCGGTGTATCAGTTGAACTTACCTGCCCTGATGTATTAAAGACCTAAGCTAAGCGATGATTGTATTTGCTGAGCAACTGTTGTATTAATTACTAAATGAATTTTAAACCTTAGTTTATGAGAAAGAAAATTCTATTCAACCAGGTAAAAAGGTTTTGCTTAAGAATTTTATTAATTACCGTATGCCTTATTTTCATTGGAAATTATTTACCTGCACAGGCAGTTGGTGATTACAGGTCAAATGATCCACTTGCATTCTGGAATACCCCTGCTACATGGCAAACCTGGGATGGATCTGCCTGGGTAGCAGCAACTAATTATCCCGGTCAGGTTACCGGAACAGGTGTAGTAACAATTACAGACGGGCATTTAATAATTCTAAATGTCACCCCAGCTTTTCCTATAGGGTCACTCGTCATTCAAGAAGGCATTGACGGCACCCAATTGTTCATTTTCGATGGCTTTACCCTGAATGTAACAAGTGCTGTACAGATTAGTGCGGCTACAAGTGGTGCAGGTATCATTAAAGAAATAGTAATAAATGGACCCACTGGAACGCTGAGTTGTGCATCATTAACTATATCACCAGGCCCAGATGATCTCACGAATTCCCGTTTACGATATGATGACGGTGGCATTGTCAGTGTAACGGGAGATATAAATATGGGTATCAACACTCCTAATAGAACTTTTATTCAATTTCTCGGAGGAGGTGGTACTTTAAATATTGGCGGCAATATAACTGGAGGAGATATAATCCCAGGCTCTGGCACAATAAACTTTAACGGAAGTGGTACACAGATCCTTGGTGGTGTACTCCCCAAAGATTTGTACAACGTGGCAAAAACCAATCCAGGCACCACATTACAATTGAATGTAGATGGAACATTGCACGGTACGCTTACTCTTTTAAATGGTAAAATAAATACTCAGACTCACACATTGACGCTTGACAATACAACAATCGCCAACCAACTAAATGGCGGAAACAGCAATTCCTATGTTTATTCTACCGGTACTGGTCGTCTCCGCCGCAATGGACTTACTGCAGGAACACATAATTTTCCAGTGGGTACATTCGCTAATTATATGCCGGTGGTGGTAGTTTCCACCGCGGCAAATGATTTTTCAGTAAATGTTTTTTCTCCGGCAAGTACTAACGGTGCAGAAGGTGGCCCAGCTTTTTCTGATAAATCAAAAATTGTGGATGCAGTGTGGAATATTGAGAGACCTGTTGGTACGGGTGATGCTACAATTACCATTCAATGGGCAGATGTACTCGAAGGAATCACTTTTGCAACTTATGGTGATGGTCAGATCGGTATTAGTCGAAATGATGCGGGAACCTGGTTACCTACTATTGCAACTAGTTCAAATGCTGCTGCCAATACTGTAACAGCAACCTTTAATACATTTTCACCATTTGGTGTAGGACAGATCGGCGGAGCATTACCTGTTAAGTTCGGATCAATAAAAGCTTATGAAAAACAAAACGGTATACAACTGGATTGGAAAGTCTATTCAGAAAATAAAGTAAAGAACTATGAGGTTGAACGATCAGCAGATGCACGTTCATTCACTTCTGTTGGATCGTTACCAGCTTTGTATAATAACACTACCGATGGTGACTATGGCTTTTTTGATGCTAACCCACTTTCGGGCACAAGTTATTACCGGATCAAAAATAATGACCTTGATGGCAAATCATCTTACAGCATTGTAATAAGAGTAAACAGGAATAAATCTATTAAAGAATTGAGCCTTTCTCCAAATCCTGTAGTGAATGGAATTGTTTTACTCCAGGGAAGTGATCTTGGCCGTGGCAATTATAAGATAAACATATTTGGCGCCAACGGACAGGAGATATACAAGCAGCAAATTAAACACAATGGAGGAACCATTGCTCATACAATAGAATTTCCATCAACAATTAGTAAAGGTGTGTACATGCTTTCAGTAAAAGATGAGAACGGGAATATTATTTTCAACGAGAAACTGGTGAAACAGTAAATTGTAAACGAATCTATTAAAATTAAGAACCGAAAAGCTAGTATTTAATTCATATTCCTGATTTGTAAATTAAAATTCCATTAAAATGAAAAAGTATCCGATCACACTAATCATCCGATCATTGTTGTTTTCTTCAGTACTGTTTTTTGCACACTCAACAAAGGCGCAATCCAGTAAAGACAAAGAGTTAATACAAGATTGCGATTCTGCGAAAGCAGAATTTATTAAAACAGATCCTTCATTGAGCAAAGTATTTGCAAGTGCTACTGGTTATGTTATTTTCCCAAATGTGGGTAAAGGCGCTGTAGGTGTGGGCGGTGCATCCGGAAATGGAATTGTTTATGAAAGAGGAGTAATGATTGGGAAAGCAAAATTGTCGCAAGTAAGCATAGGTTTTCAATTAGGAGGCCAGGCTTACAGGGAATTGATATTTTTCGAGAACCAGGAATCGATAGACCGTTTCAAAAAAAATAAAGTTGAATTTTCTGCGCAGGCATCAGCAGTTGCTGCAACAGCAGGTGCGTCTGCAAACGCAAAATATAGTGAAGGGGTCATGATATACACACAGCAAAAAGGCGGACTGATGTACGAAGCTTCGGTTGGTGGACAGAAATTCAAGTATAGTAAATTTTAGAAGACTGAAAGCATCGCTTGTGAGTTTCGATCATGAATTAATAAACTTGTAATGACAAGAAAGTTACTACACATCTGCTTACTTTTCCTTGCATCTTCCTTGTGCGTCATTGCATCGGCTCAGCAGGATACTTCTGTTCAGCGAATACCTCCTGTCCATGATACGATCATAACAGATACGGTAACCAAAGAGGTTTTGATACCGCTAAGACAGCGGGTGGCTGATGAGATCAAAAGAAATATTGACCAGCTCAATCGGGATAAGATCGCTGCAAGACAAAATGCTGTTCTTGATAATATCCTGAGGGTTTCCCAAAAAGCAAATGATTACTTAGAAAACGGAATTGATACAGCAGGCATAGCCTCTCAATTGGATTATATACTTCGCTTATATGACGTGGCTGGCGATGGCATTTTTACAAATAAAGGCACCACACAAACAGAAAGAAACCTTGCTACTACTTCATCACTTTTAAAAGAGTTACTTAACAGGGCAAGAATTTCAAAAAATTCATTGGAATCCTATCTTAAAAACCTGGTGGGTTTTCAGACCAACATCGACTCTCTTGCCAGCGATAGTATTCTTATTGAATTGCCTTCGGATTCTATCAGCCTTATAAACCTGATCAGCAAAATAACATTGGTGACAAAAGAAATGAGACCCGCTGATACTCTTCTTAAAAAAGCGATCCAAAAGGTACAGCTATTACAGACCAGGGTGAATTTTGCGACCGTTAAGCTGGAAGAAGGCATTGAGCAAATTGAAAAATACAGGGAGGATCTTGGCGCATCTTTGTCAGACAAGGAAACAGTCAATCTCTGGGAGCCAGTTGCCTTCAGAAGGCCTATAAAAGAAATTCTATCCCTGTCAAAAGAAAAAGCAAGGTTGGTTCTTTCATTTTATTCAAAAAATAATTCCGGGAAAATTGCATTCCTGTTCTTATTGATCATAGGGCTGACAATCTTTTTAAGAAACCTGAAAAAAAAATTAAGTGGAACTGATCCATTATCTCCCGTTCAACAGGAATATGTAGCGTTGGATCATCCTCTCTTGTCATCGGTATTTATTGTTTTGTGTGTGTTCCAATTTATCTTCCCACAGCCACCGTTTGTATTCAGTGTTATATTATGGGGAATTTCAGCAGTTATCCTTACATTCCTTTTCCGGAATTTCATTATCAAATACTGGAGGTCTGCATGGTTCATAATGTTGCTGTTGTTTTTGCTGGCAACTATTGATAATTTAATACTGCAGTCTTCCCGCACCGAAAGATATGGAATGCTTATTCTATCATTAACATGTGTGGCCTATGGTCTTGTTTTTTTAATAGGCGGTCGCCGGCAGGCATTAAAAGAAAAAGGGATCCGGATATTTATCGCCTTCTTCATTGTGATGGAACTTATAGCAGCATTTGCCAATATTTATGGAAGATATAATTTCGCAAAATCTTTTTTAACCAGTGGTATTTTTGGTTTGACCAATGCGATACTATTTTTCTGGGCAATACGGATGATCAATGAAATGCTGACCATCGCTGCAAGGGTATACAAAACACCCGACAAAAAAACTTTGTTTATCAATTTTGAAAAAGTAGGCCAAAAAGTGCCGCCCTTTTTTTATTACATGATGGTGATCGGTTGGTTTATTTTATTTGGACGAAGCTTTTATTTCTTCAGAAAGATCAGCGAGCAGTTCACCGATTTTATGGTAAAAGAAAGAAGCATCGGTGAATCCACTTTTACTATCCAAAGTGTTTTTATTTTTTTCCTGATCCTTTTCTTGTCTGGTGTAGTTTCCAACATTGTTACATTTTTTGCTTCGAGTGAAAAAGGTGTTGTTACCAGTCGCGGAAAAAAGTCAGGCCTTGGCAGTTGGTTGCTGCTGATACGAATTTCCATTATAACTATTGGAGTGTTATTGGCATTTGCCGCTGCCGGCATTCCTATGGACAGGCTGGCAATAATTTTAGGAGCATTAAGTGTGGGCATCGGTTTTGGTTTGCAATCCCTGATCAATAACCTGGTGAGTGGTTTGATCCTTGCTTTTGAAAAACCCATCAATGTGGGAGATGTGGTTGAGTTCGGAGGACAATCAGGAACTATGAAATCAATAGGTTTTAGAAGCAGTATAATCACAACATGGGAAGGGGCTGATGTTATTATTCCCAATGGGAATCTTTTAAATGAGCAAATGATAAATTGGACAATGGGAAATAGTAGCCGTCGTGTGGAAATAGTGACAGGAGTTACTTATGGCACTGACCTGGAAAAAACTAAAAAATTGCTGCTGGATCTACTAGGCGACGATAAAAGGATCAAAGCTTTTCCCAAACCATCGGTATTAATAAAGGATCTCAACAGCGGTGCCATTGAGCTCAGAATATTATTTTGGATCGAACATTATTCTACCTGGATCCAAACAAAAAGTGATATGATAGAGGCAATAGATGCGGCATTTAAAAAAGAAGGCATTAAAATTCCTAATCCATCGCAGGATCTGAATATCCGGAGTTTTGTAAGTGAAGTGGAAAAGAAGAAATAATCGAAAACATTTTTCTTCCTATCTGAACAAATATTAATCCATACTCATTGTTACAACCATGTAAACCTTTTTTATGAAATCAAATACTATTTGGGCATTATTGCTCTTTACAAGTTTATTTACAATTACTGTTACCAGCAATGCACAGCAAACCGTGGATAGCAATGCACAACAAAACGTGGCTATTAAATGGTCGCCGCTGGGTTTATATTTTGGCAAACTGACACTGGGAGGTGAATACGCTACCAGGAAAAAACAAAGTATTACTTTCTATGTCGGTATCCCGGTAGGTATCCAGCGTAATTTTGATTCTGATAATAATACTGCTGACGTTAGGAGTAAAACAACTTCAGTTATGGCAGGTTACCGATTCTACCTGGGCAAAAGCCCGATGAAAGGCTTTTATTTTGAACCTTATCTTAAGTATCTGCATAACGAACTGGAAGGAACCTTTAATTACAACAATGATAACCCACCCTCGATCTACAAATCCAGTAATGAATTTAGCTCTTTTGGCATTGGAGGACAATTGGGTTTCCAGGTGCTCATAGCTAAAAGAATTGTTCTCGATTTTTTCCTGGTCGGCCCGGAAGCTAACACCGTCAAAGAAAATGGGTCGTTTACTGACGTCACCAATAATATTCCATGGACTCCTGCTGATGCGGCGGAAGCTGAAGAAGATATAAAGGATGCTATTGAAGACATTCCAATTATCGGTGATAAAACCGAAGTGAAAGCAGACCAAATCAGTAAAACTGTATTTATAAGTTATAAAGGTTTTCTACCCGGTGTCCGTACAGGCTTTTCAATTGGTTTCCGGTTTTAGAATGTAGTAATTGAAGTGAAAAGAAGAAATAGTCTTATAATTTGTTGATCGCCTTCATTACTCCATTAACTATCTTATCGCAATAAATAAGATTGAATTCAAAAATTTCACCGGGAGCATACATTTTCTCTACTTTCTCACGCAGCATTTGTTTAGCACGGCTAAGGCGGACCTTTACATTTGTTTCCGAAATATCCAGTACTTCTGCAGTTTCTGCTGTGCTCATTCCATTTAATTCCCTCAAAGAAAAAACCATCCTGTACTCCATAGGGATCGAAGTGAGAGCATTTCCGATAATATTACTTAGTTCATTATTGAGTACAGAACTATATGTATCTGTTGATCGATCACTTTCAAACATAGGAGTTGTTTTTTCATTAATTACTTCATTTGCTTTTTCTTTTATAAAACTGGGCTTCCGGGATTTCTGGTAACATTGATTCAGCATGATACGGGTTATCCATGTTTTAAAAGATGAACGGCTCTCAAATTTTTCAAGGTTGAGGTAGGCAGCAGTCCATGTTTCCTGCATCAGGTCTTGCACATCTTCATGTTTATAGCCATAGGTCATTCCCAACTTATACAAATAGGGATTATTTCTTCTTATCAGGATCTCAAACAGCTCCCTCTCTCCTTTCCTGATCCTGTTAATTAGTTCCAATTCTGTGATCGTATCAGCTGTTTTGATCATTTCCATGTACAAACATTTTTATTACTGCAACAAAGTTCGGACCGTACTTTTTATTAGAGTGAACAAAGATCAAAACGTTACAATTAATTTCACCCTTTTAATTTAAAAAATATTGTAAACAATCCTTTCTCTGCCAACTCAAAATACCCTTTTACTTTTTTACACTGTAATTGGTTACAGGCAATAGGAAAACGCCTGAAACACTTACCAGAACAGGTGAACTCCTGAAGTCCAATTTTGGACAAAAATTTGCTGTTGTAAGAGATCATTTCTGCACCTAAAAACTGTTTACGATGAAGCTGTATACCATTCCCCTGCTTATAGCATCCATCTTTCCCGCATGCACATCATCAAAAAAATCGGTCACTACCCAAAATATTCCGCTGCCATCAATGGATAGCTTTCGAACTGCCCATCTGGCTTTTCTGACTCCCGAGAAACAACTTGCATACTATCAAAATATTGATCGCATTTTACCAACCAATAAAATTGAAGCGGGCAATAAAAAACATGTACTGATCGAAGCTCCAATAGATCTTTCAAATTTTTCATTTTCATTTAAAGACACTCTTCGCACTCTCGATGATTTTATAAAGGATACTAAAGCAGTTGGAATAATTGTGTTGAGAAATGATACGATCCTATTTGAAAAATATACTTACATACAACCAACCAGTAAATGGATAAACTTTTCTGTAGCCAAATCTGTTACCTCACTGCTCTACGGCGCTGCTTTACAAGATGGATATATCAAATCGCTGGATCAGAAAGTAACACAATTTATACATGAGCTAAAAGGCAGCATTTATGATAGTGTGTCATTAGAAAATCTTTTGCAAATGTCTTCCGGTGTCGCATGGAATGACGATCCCAGGAACCGTGAATCGGACCTTATGAAAGTTGGAAGACTGGATTCATCAAATGGATGGCCTGAAATAGTAAGCTACTTATCACAATTAAAAATGGCTGCTACTCCCGGAACGAAATTTAATTATAATACTATGGAGACAAATCTTGCAGCAATTGCTCTTCACAGAGCTGTAGGAAAAACACTTTCACAATACTTATCTGAAAAAATATGGAAACCATTTGGAATGCATTCAGATGCTAATTGGATAAAAAGCCGTAGCCTTAGTGTAGAACTTGGTGGTTGCTGTATCAGTGCAACTTTACGGGATTATGCTTTGCTGGGTTTATTTGCTATGAATAATGGTGTTGACCTGGGTGGCAAACAAGTTTTAGAACAAAGTTGGATGAAACGTGCAACAACATCTGCAAGATCAAATCCTGGTTATGGTTATTATTGGTGGATAGGGTCAACACGGCGTTACTTTGCTTCTGGTGCGTTTGGACAACAGATCGAGATGGACCCTTCACAAAAAGTTGTCATTGCAATTCAAAGTCACTGGCCAACAGCTTACAGCAATTACTACGTTGGTTATATAGATGCAATGATCGAGGCAATGATGAATAAGTTGAAGAAATGAAAATATAGTTTGACCTCATATTAAGATGATCATGATCTCCATCTTTATGTAATTTTTTTATAAAGGATAATTATGGTTAAATTTAGTAACCTATTAATCATTAAAAAAAGGAGGTTCTATGTTTGCAGCTGTTCGTCACTATCATTTCAAAGCGGAAGATGGTGAAAAAATTGACAAAATAATCCAGGAAAGTTTTGTACCGCTTATCAAAAAGGCAAAAGGCTTTATAAGATATTATTGGCTTGATACCGGGAATGGAGAAGGCGCATCACTTAGTGTATTTAAGGATAAAGCCGGTGCCGATGAATCTATTCGCCTCGCAGCCGATTATGTGAAAGAACATTTATCTAAATATCTTACTCAGAAACCTGAAGTAATTGAAGGACCTGTAAAGGCCCACGATTAAATTCAAATTCTAAAAACCGTCCCGACTTATCGGGACGGTTTTTCTTTCCCTGTTCACTTCCTGGACCTGAGCTCCTATTGATAACTGATCCATTAAATTTTGGCAGGATTTAACAGGATTTATTTTATTCCGTTTTGCAATAGGTGTAAATTGGATATGACTTTGATCCATTAACCAAAAACTATTGTTTATGAAATTCATTTCTACGCTTCTGATGGTTTGTTTATTTTTCTCCAGCAACTCCCAGCAGTTTAAGCTTACTACCGGTTATAGCCTCGGACTACCCAGGCAGGATCTAAATAATAATATTCAACCGGTTCACAGCATGCAGACAGGGTTATTATATCAATTTCCAGGGGAACTAAAAAGATTATCAGTAGGAATGGATATCGGCATAGGTATGTATGCCCATCAAACGATAGATCAAACTTTTCAGTTTGATAATAATACTGCAGCGGTCTTACCAGTTGATTACAGCAGTAATACATTTAACGCTAACATACAGGCAAGGTTTAATTTGCTAAGTGATAAAAATTTTATAATTCCCTATATCAATGCTAAGGGAGGTCTATATAATTTCTATAGTTCGATATACATTGGTGATCCCGATGATGCTGACGGTTGTCATGCTCTTGAACAAGAAAATATAATGAATGATAAAACTATGTACTGGAGTGCGGGTGGAGGTTTACAGATAAACCCGACGATGTTTTCAAAGAATAAACACAGTAGCAAAGTAATGATCGATATCAGTGCCAATACTATCCAGGGTGGTGAGATCAATTATATCAATACCAAACATCTTATGGACGCACCAGCCACGAGTGATCCCGATGGAAAACCATTGAATATGACATTTATCAATGCCAGTACTCAATCAATACATGAACATAAAGTAGCACAGGTTTATACTTCACCGCTGAAAATGCTGGAATTCAGAGCGGGTATTACGTTTTTGATTTGTGACAGACAAAAATGAATATGATCAGTAAGTGGCCCTGCCACCGGAAATATCAAAAATAAATCCTGTATTAAAACTTGCTTCTTTAGATACGATCCAACAGGATAAAGCAGCTACTTCTTCAACAGTACCCAGGCGGGCCATTGGTATTTTAGCAGTCATGTAAGCCAATTGCTCCGGTGCTGTTTTTTCATTCATTGCAGTTTTTATAACAGCAGGTGCAAGACCATTAACAGTTATCCCTGTTTGTGCATATTCTTTTCCAATACCTTTTACTAATCCGATCACACCTGCTTTCGTAGATGAATATCCTGTCATGAACGGGTTGCCCTCTTTACCAGCGATCGAAGCAATTAGCAAAATGCGTCCGTAGTTATATTTTTCCATTGCTTTAATAGCATTCTTTGTCATCAGGAAAGAACCACGAAGATTGACACGATAAATATTATCATAATCTTCAACAGGATAGTCTGTAATTTTTGTATTTGATAAACCCACTATACCCGCAGCATTCACCATAATGTGAACCTGCCCGGCTTTCTCCTCAACCTGCCGCATACCATCCACTACAGAAGATTCTGAAGAAACATCTACCACGAAACCCTCAGCATCAAACCCTTTACTTTTAAAATCCTGTATTGTTTTTTCAAGCATAGGTTGATTGATGTCTAGTAAAAATACCTTGCCCCCTTCAGATGCAATTTGTTCCGCAATTCCCCTACCTAATCCTTCAGCTCCACCGGTGATAATAGCCGACTGGTTCTCAAATCTTTTCATAACAGTTTCTTTTAATTGATTTTCCTTGTGAATATATGAACTATAAAAATTATGCTAATACAGGTGTGAATATCGATTGGTATATATCAAATAAAGAGACATCTAGATTTGATTAAAATAACCAGTGACCACCTCCCTGTTATGCCATCGAATAAAAAATAATTACAAATAACTTGAAAATAATCTTTAAATAATACCTAACTTACTTCTCGATTTTTTATAAAATAAGGTTTAATGGTTAATGTTTTTGATTAGAAAAGCCCACCAGTTTCCACCGGAGGGCTTTCTTTATTTTTTGCTCTTTCAATTCTCGTAGATAGTTTAGGTTATTGGACTCAACTTACCTGATCTCAAATTGCCTTTTATGAATATTCCTTGGGGCTTCCTGTTTTTTACTTAGATCGACATCAAACAAACGATCAAGATTATTTCCTGCAAGATCTTCTAACCTTGATTCTATTTGCAATACATGATCACCGCTCTTCCATTCGCTATCGGGTGAAAAATATAGAATGTCTCCATTATCATTGACTTTGAGCTTTCCTTTTACTTCATTTCCACCTGCATCAGTAATTGATATTGTTCTTTCGGCCAGCACATGATCCAGCGGTTCATTAAATTTTATTACCAGTTGCTCTTGGGTCCCGGCTTTAGGTGTATTGATCGCCCATTTTTTTTCATCAGGAGAAACACCATCACGAGAACTTGTAAAAAAAAACTTCACCCGATTTTCTTTTAATAAAATTCCTTCCGCATCCTGCCAGTCTTTTTCTATCAACAATTGATAATACGATCCTTTGATCAGCGGTGGCCCTAATAACTTATTGGGTTGAAGTTCTCGTTTGATCCTTCCCGGATCAAGCCATAGCGTCAACATAGTTCTTTCATTGTTCCATAATCCCAGGTCAAGAAAGACAAAAGGCAATGTATCCCGACCATCTTTTATTAAATGGATGTGTTTCAGCTCATCCCCTTCCTGCATTGGCTTGGAAAACAGGATATAGAATTTCAATAAATTCTCAGGTAGTGTATCCAATACCGGGTAAACAGCAACGACCCGGGGAGCTGTTGTATTAGCAGCTTGTATTTCTATTTCATCTACAAATTTATTTCTAACATACAAATGATATTTTAATCCCCTTGTAAAAGCAATGATTGGTTTAAATATAACATCATTGTCTTTAAAGGAATAGTCGCCGATCACAGGTTGATCAGCATTTGCCAATCGGATATGCAGTAACTCTTTAACGGAATCCTTTGAAACAGATGAAAGAAATTGTTCAGGAACAATAATAGCTACTGCTTTATCTCCTTCCCATTGAATTGAAATAGGAGCTGGATCTTTTTTTTCAGTACAACCAGTAAATGTAAAATAAAAGACCAGGCTACACAGTATGCAGAACCCGGTCTTCCTATAATTATTCACAATAAGATCATTTATGAGAACAACCTATCAGTAAGTGTTGACAGATCAAGATCGCCATTGCTTTTACGTTGCAGTATCAGTACTTTGGTATCATCTAATTTATCCATTTGTAATACACTTACCACTGGCAGTGTTACAAAATCAACACCCGCGGTTGAGAAACTTTCCTTTATTGGTTCTGTTAAAGATCCTTCATAGGTAGCGATCTTTTTATAATTCACTCTCATCACAGGACGACTTGAATTTGCCATCACTAAATAAGAGTTGTCCTTATTTGATACTGTGATCATATCAATGGGTGAATTACCTGCGCCAAACTCTCCTACTGTTCTCCCTTTTACATGCTTGCCCGGCTGCAATTCATCCATAGGAAATAAAACAAGCGGTGTACAGGTGTAGCTTGCCACCAGGTATTTTTTTCCATTCAGTGTTGCGGTTGTAAATGTTCTGATCGGTGAGTTAGTTTCATACTTGCCATGCGCTGCATGATATATTTCCAATGAAGATTGTTGTTGCTTATCTGTAAAAGGAAATGGGATTACACGAAAAGCAGAGTTGAACTCCTGGTTAGATATGCCGCTCAGCATAACACTGCCATTATCATAATTGAGATCTGAAATAACCGACTCACGCAGTGAACGGCCCCTGTTGTCTTTTTGATCTTCTGCAGGAACATTCGCAATTGACGATACACTAAATTCAATATCTTTTAAACTGACTGGTTGAATGGTTTCACCTTCCAATTTAAGTAACACGGGTGTGCCATCCATGTTTTCTACAGCGCAATATATTTTCTTTGACACCGGGTTAACAACAATATCCTTAATTCTTATATTCTTTGCTTCAGTTCCCAATGCTGTAGCAATTTTTACATCAATGTTCTTTATCTCCACATTTGCTGCTTTATCTACCGCTGTTTTATCTTTTGTATCAATAGCAAAAACAGATGCAGACTTTGAGTCACCGATAAAAAGAATTCCATCGGGGCCAAATGCAAGGGCACTGATAGATTTTATGCCGGGAGTTCCTTTTTTCATACCATATGGATTTGTGGAACTGCGATCGGCTGCAATAAACAAGACGAATATCATGCTCATTGCAAACACGTAAAATAGCTTTTTCATAATTGTATAGTTTTTAGTCCTGGAAAAAGAGAGGATGTAAGTTAACCCATTTTTGACTTTTTGACCAGAACTTTATTGTGCACTCTTTTAACTTAACAAACCATAGCCCTATTAAGAATATATCAAATAACAAATTTAGTATTGATGAAAAGCCATGGATACAAATTCAAGCACTTCTGGCAATGCCTGTCTCCAGTACGTCCAGCTATGTCCACCCTGCCGTATACGAAATTCATGAGGAATATCTTTTTTCCTCATAGCGATATGTGCCAATGAATTTCCTTCAAATAAAAAATCATCATCTCCGCAGTCAATATACCAGCGAACGGTTTTTTTGGTGCTGTCCGGTGCATTAGTGATGAGTTGCCCTACAGAATATTTTGAAAAATATTTAGAAACCAATGTATCGCTAATAGTGGGATATTCTCTTTTCACATTATTTTTTGCCTCCTCCAAAGTAAGCGGTCCGCACCAGGCGCTGAGTGGACACGCTGAAGAAAACAGATCCGGACGATGCAATGCATAAATAAAACTTCCATGCCCACCCATGCTTAAGCCACTTACAGCACGATATCTTTTTTCTCCCTTTATACGATATTTTTTTTCTACGAATGGCATCAGTTCATTAAAGAAAAAATCTTCGTAAAGCCAATCACCAGTTGCACTGTTTGTATAACCCCGCTTCCCGGTATTGGCATCTGGCATAATAATGATCATTGCTGTGCTTTTACCTTCGTTGATAGCCTTATCAGTGATGTTCGCTACTTCGCCAAACTGTACCCAACCTGTTTGGTCATCGCCACCACCGTGTAATAAATATAAGACCGGGTAACTGCGTTCTGAAGTTTCATAACCGGGCGGAAGATACAGCGCATACTTTCTGTCCATTTTTAAGATCTTACTGGACATTGATAGATTGTCGTAAACTTTTCCGCCCTGGGAAAAAGAATAATTGAAAATGACGATAAAAAATAAGAGTAGCTGCAGTTGTTTTTTCATATGCGATCCGTTTATAGAGAAGTTGAATTAAAGATAGGATTTTGCTGTCGTCTTTTCTACTTCTCCCTTTTGTATGGATGCATCGTCCCAATTTATCTAAACAATTCTCTAACTTAGACCAGGCAACAAAAAATGATGGTTCATCGTTTGCCGAACATAAAAGTTAGCCATGACGTATAAATTTCAAACAGCAATCTGCATTGCTTTATTATATACGGTTTTTCTGCCTATCTGTTTAGTTGGACAACCAGGAAGCAAGCAAGACGAACTCGATAAATTTTTCTCCGCATTATATAATAATGGGCAATTCAATGGAAATGTACTGATAGCTGAAAAGGATAAGATCATTTATGAGAGATCGTTTGGTTATGCGGATTTCTCAACAAAAAAATTAAATGCACTTCAAACATCTTTTCCGGCTGCCTCTATTACTAAAACTTTCACCTCAACGGCCATACTGCAACTGGTAGAAAAAGGAAAGCTTCAGTTGGCAGATCCATTTGTAAAGTATTTCCCGGCTTTCCCCTACCCCTCACTAACTATTAAACAGTTATTATCGCATACTTCCCGTATTCCTTCGTCAGCATTTTATAGATTTCTTGATTCATTAAGAAAAATAAAGGACACGTTTTTTGTCAATGCCGATGTGATTCCTGCGTTTGTCGAAATGAAAAAGCCATTAACAGGCGAACCAAAACCTGAAAGTAATCTTTCAATTTTTACTTATAGTAATATTAATTATTACTTGCTTGCACTATTAATTGAAAAACTAACTGGTATGCCGTATGGCAGCTATATAAAGAAATTCATTTTTCTTCCTGCAGGCATGGAAAGCTCCAGCTTTTCAGAGTTTTATTTTGGAATAGATAAAAACGTCAGCACAGAACATCGGTACCGATACGTTTATTCAGACTTGCCTGAACGCATTGATACAGTATCAGAGAACGCATATATTTTCAAGACTTACAATTTTAAAGGACATGGAGATCTTGTAAGTACAACTCATGATCTTTTAAAATACAGCAGGGCACTTCAAAAAAATGTTTTCCTGAAAGAAAATACACTTATGCAGGCATATGCACCTGTTGTTTATGGTAATACTACAACTTCTGGTTATGGTTTAGGTTGGTCGATACTGCATGACAGCACAAAAGGTAAAATTGTTTTTCATCATGGTGGAGGAATGGGTCTTGAAGCCATGTTCATCAGGAACATTACAAAAGATCAAACTGTGATCGTCTTCGATAATATGAAGCATTACGCTTTTAATACTGCCATGAATGCATTGAAGATCCTGAATGGTGAAAAAATATCACCACCTAAAAAAAGTATCGCAAAAATATACGGAAAGGCAATAATGATTGAAGGCATTTCAAAGGCTAATACGTTGCTGAAAACAATCAAGAACGATAGTCTGCATTATAATTTGAATGAAGACGAAATGAATTTGTTAGGGTACCAGTTTTTATGGAATAATATGAACGATAAGGCTTATGAAGTACTGAAGTTGAATCTTGAATTATTCCCGGCAAGCTGGAACTCTTATGATAGTTATGGTGAGATATTACTCAAAATTGGAAGAAAGGAAGAAGCGATCAAAATGTATCAACGTTCAATTGAGTTAAATCCGAATAATGATGGTGGTAAAAAAGTCCTTGAAGAAATTACGAAGGGCAATTAGAATATATCTTGCATACCCAGCCACTCCTCTTCCCAATCGGGGTCTAAGCAATACGATTTTATTATTTAT
>Ga0193738_1000533_pt1 | contig 18958 bp, 11 predicted proteins | sample L2a1metaG_FD_144927 | JGI IMG/M metagenome (GOLD analysis project Ga0193738, IMG submission 144927) | Soil microbial communities from a riparian zone of the East river system, Colorado, United States - L2a1 | ecosystem: Environmental > Terrestrial > Soil > Riparian zone | place: USA: East River...
AACTGAAACAACCTGGCCGGCAGTAATGCTACCTGTTTGAAGTGTGGTGACGCCATATATTTCAACTGTAAAATTTGTAGAAAGATCCGAGGTTATATAAAGAGTCATCGTTGGGTAATTACCGGACCCCTGGCTCATACCAACATGATAGCTATACGGAATCCAAAATTCCTTTCCCTTATTGGAAAAGTCCTGGCTGAATATCAAAGCAGGTACGGCAGAGCAAAGAACGCCGATTAGCAGTTTCTTAAATAGTTTCATTTATCCAATAGTCCTAAAGGTCCAGAAAGGGTTACAAGTTAATAAAAAGGCGTTAAGAAGAAAAGGTTTAAAGCCATTTCCGAAATGTTCTTCAAAGGAGCAATCATTAAGACGATTTTCTGACGCGAACCCTTTCTTTATCCTGGGTCATTTTTATGATTAGTCAAGAACGATTTTGGATCCATCATCATACTATCCCCACCCGCCCTAAGCCAGGTAATCTTACTACTCCATTTTTAATACCCACCTCCTTTTACCTACAAAAGGGTATGAGCTGAGAAACGATCAAATCCAATAGACCAACCCAAACATTATCAAAAATCATAACGCCTATATTCAAATAAAATGAAATTAGAGTAATTTCTTGTTCTGAACTGATTATTAGGTTATAGTATTTATAAAATTGCAAGTAGGCATGTTGATATTAAAATCAAGTTTTTGGGGAGTTTTAATGGCTAAAAATTCTATCTCTAAATTTTAGACAATCGTTTTTAATAGTTTGTTATCAACATATTATTAGCAATTTATACGCCCTTTTATCTTGGCTAAAATTGAATTCACTAAAAAACCTGAAATAGTAATTGCTTTAGTAAACTAAAAATCAATAAAATTGGCTCATATTTCGCAAAACCCCCTGGCTTTTTTCAAAGTTTTTAAGAACCATAAAAAACCAAATGGATGATTAATATGATCGGGGGAATTCAGGAGTAAAGGAGCTCATCGCAGATTGTTGCAAGAGGATGTTAGTTAACGAAGCCGCCCAATTGGCCGGCGTTCGAGCCAATATCTTTGGGAGAATCCAGGGCAAAAAAATACCCCCTGCCGGGCAAGGGGTAAATCAAATTTTTTTATTGTTTGGCTACTGGCGGAGCATGAATATTTGGAGCTTTCTTTGGCCCCCCATCTTCCGGCTTTTTACAAGTTTTGGGAAGTCGTTTATACGCTTCTTCAAAAGCAGGAATATCATCGGCATCGTAGCCACAGTTTGATATCGCTGCTTTTATTTCTTCAATATTTGTACGGTCTACCAAATATTTTACTGTGGTGACCTTTTGATGCCAGTTTACCTGGACAGAGGTGACACCATCATACCTCTTCAGGTAAGTTTCGATCCTGTTTTTACAATCGTCACAACCAATCGTTGGCGTTTTGATCTTTGCCGTTTGCGATGCTTTTACCTGGGCTGAGCCGGTAATTGCTAATCCGCCAATAGCAAGCATTCCAATAATTATTTTTTTCTTCATTAAAATCGATTTAAAGCAAATTACTAAACTCCTTTCCACCCGGCAGGATCAGTTTGCCATTTTAACAAAATTTCCTGTTGGTCAGACGATATAATTTGCTTTTCGGCTGCAAGCTGGATAAGAGTTGGATAATCCGTAAGGGGATAATAAGTGATAGCAGCTTTCTGAAACATTTCGGTGGCTACAGGAAAGCCATAAGTGAAAATGGAAACCATACCTTCTATTTCAAGCCCTGCTTCTTTTAAAACATCTACAACCTGGAGGCTGCTTTTACCCGTAGAAACAAGATCTTCTATAACGACTACCTTTTGCCCAGCCTCATAATAGCCTTCAATTTGGTTTCCCAGGCCGTGCTCCTTTGGTTTTGGCCGAACATATACATAAGGCAGCTTTAATTGATCGGCGACCATAGCACCCCAGGCAATACCAGCTGTTGCAACGCCTGCCAGCAACTCAGCATCAGGAAATTTTTCAAAAACGACATTACAGAGCTCAGATTTTATATAATCCCGGATAAAAGGGAAGGAAAGTACCTTACGATTATCACAATAAATAGGACTTTTCCAGCCACTGGCCCATGTAAAGGGATTTTCGGGATTCAATTTTACTGCATTAACTTGAAGTAGCTTTTCTGCTACTACTTTAGCATCTGTCATGCGACGAAAGTAAAGAAAAGCTACGAGCTATTAGCTGCGAGCTACGAGCCAAACAACTAAATGTGGTTCTGCTTTCTTGCTAACAGCTAAAGGCTATCGGCTAAAAGCTCCCGTGTATGTATATAAAAATCTATTTCGACGACAAGCCTTTGTTCTTATGTGATAATGTTGAGGCCACTCTTCAACCTTATATTCATCACGATGATGCAGTGTTCATTGATGAACTGAACCTGCATACAGTAAAAAGCATGATCCACGAGATGCAGGATGTCTCCGTGCACGCCGGTGTCTTTTTTCATAAGGATCTTAAGGAATTGAAAGATGCTTTCTTCAAAAAATTTACTTTGATAAAAGCTGGAGGCGGTTTTGCCTTGAATGAAAATAATGAAGTGCTAATGATGTTTCGCAGGGGAAAATGGGACCTGCCCAAGGGAAAAATGGATAAAAAAGAAACTTTCGAAGAATGTGCAATAAGAGAAACTGAAGAAGAAACGGGTTTGAAAAATATAAAGCTTATATCGCCGCTTATTACTACCTATCACACTTATCATGAAGGAAGCAAGTATATATTGAAAGAAACAAAATGGTTTACGATGAAAGTAAGCGGTGAGCAAAAGCTTATTCCCCAGGCCACAGAACAAATATCAAAACTCGAATGGGTTGACAAAAATGACCTTAAGAAATATTTACAGAACTCCTTCCCTTCTGTAAATGATGTGGTGGAAGCAGGATTTTCATCCTGATACTTTCTTCTTCATTATTGCAACAGTAAGCCGGCTGATACAGATTAGTTTTCCTTCTTCATTTGTAATTCTTATATCCCATACATGAGTAGAGGAGCCTATATGCAGCGGTGAGCATGTTCCATATACAAACCCTTCTTTAGCACTGCGAATATGATTCGCATTGATCTCAATGCCCACAGGATAAAACTCTGAAGGATCAATAACAAGATGGGAAGCAACGCTGCCAATAGTTTCCGCTAAAACACATGATGCGCCACCGTGTAATAAACCAAGTGGTTGTATCGTCCGGTGATCAACCGGCATTTTTGCTTTGAAAAAATTCTCGCCAAGCTCAACCCATTCAACGCCCAAATGTTCGGTCATTGTCCCCTTGCCAAATGCTTTTAAGCTTTCAATTGAAACATTTTTATCAAACCAGATCGACATAAAAAGGTATTGAAACAAAGATAATGAAGAAAGAAATCTATAAAGTGTTTGCTACTTCCGGCGGCAAAAAATGGGAAGCATCCCCGCCATTTTTAATAATGTCTCTTACAATTGTAGAAGCTACAGAAGTATATTTTGGTTCACCGGTAAGAAAAATAGTCTCAATTGATTTATCAAGAGTACGATTGGCATCAGCAATCGTTTTCTCATATTCGAAATCGCTGACATAACGGATACCTCTTAAAATAAACCGTGCGTCGATCTTTCTGCAAAAATTTACCGTTAGTCCTTCGTACACCGCTCCTTCCACCTTAGGTTCGTTCTTAAAGATTTCCTTTAACCAGCTTAATCTTTTTTCCGGCGTAAACATTGGCGCTTTGGATGTATTGATACCAATGCCCACCACTATCTTATCAAAAAGAGGTAATGAACGGGTAATAATATCAACATGACCCAATGTAAGCGGATCGAAAGTGCCTGGGAATAAACAGATTCTTTGCATTGAAATGTTATTAGCATGAAAAGCTAATAATTATTAATTAATAATTACTAATTATTGGCTGGATTTCTTCCGGAAAGTAAATATAACACAGCCATTCTCACCGCCACCCCATTCTCCACTTGCTGTAAAATTATTGATTGCTTGCTGTCGGCCACATCACTGTCAAGTTCCACTCCCCTGTTTATCGGGCCCGGATGCATCACGACAATTTCTTTATTCAAATTGTCAAGCAATTTTCTTTTTACACCGTAAGCAATATTGTATTCACGTAATGATGAAAACAAAACCTGGTTTTGCCGTTCTAATTGTATTCGTAACACATTTGCAACATCGCACCACTCCAATGTTTCCTTAATATCATAATTGACCTCCACGCCAAATGATTCCCGAATATATTTTGGTATCAAGGTGGGCGGACCGCATACGGTAACCTTTGCTCCCATTTTATTTAACAGGTAAATATTGCTCATTGCCACGCGGCTATGCATGATATCACCAATAAGGGCAACTTTTAATCCTTCTAACTTTCCGAGTTTTTCCTTCATCGAAAATGCATCCAGCAACCCTTGCGTTGGATGCTCATTAACGCCATCACCTGCATTTATGATCGCGGCGGGAATATGTTTTGCTAAAAAATGCGGGGCACCACTCGCACTATGGCGCATTACCACCATATCCACTTTCATGGATAAAATATTTCTTACTGTATCAAGCAATGTCTCTCCTTTTGCAGCAGAAGAACCCGAAACAGCAAAATTGATGGTATCGGCGCTTAATCTTTTTTCAGCAAGCTCAAATGAAAACCTTGTCCTGGTGGAATTCTCATAAAAGAGATTAACGATCGTGACATCACGCAACGAGGGAACCTTTTTTACGGGTCTTTGTAAAACTTCTTTGAATTGTTCTGCGGTGGTTAAAATAAGAGAAATATCGTCGACTGTCAGGTCTTTTATACCAAGAAGGTGTCTGGTAGAGAGGCTCATTAAAAAGCGAAGATAGGGTATTCAGTTTTTTTTGATAAAAAAGTTTTAAGGCATAATTCGAACAATAAATTAACTACAGTTATAGATCATTTAGGGAAATATTCCTTGTTTTCCCATTCTGATCTGTTATATCACAACTGGTAACTTTTGATGATAATAAAAAATATCTTGGACTTTGAGATAAGAATGATGATCCATAATTAAATTCAATCTTTTGCTTTTTTCCGTCATTAAAAGTCAAGATTGCAAAAGCATCTCCCGGAGCCGCTTCAATAATTTTTGAAAATTGTTTTTTCTTAAAAACTTCTACTGGTCCCAGATTTTGAGTTGCTACCAATAGCAAACTGCCATCAGCAGCTTTCAATTTACTCAACCCCTTTCCATTACCGCCAATAAAAATTCCGCTTTCTACAATCGATAATGGTGTGAACTGCCCATTTCCTTTTCCTTTTAGGATCAATCCATTTAAAGCATCATAACGTCCATTTCCGGGCTCAGTACTAAAATCATTTGTATTCATACAAATATCAACATTTCCATCGCCATCAAAATCTTCTGCTATCATACCATTGATGACTGAATATTGTGCAATATCAGGCAATGGCTCAATGGAAAACTTACCATTTCCATTATTCCTTATAAATGAGCTCTTGAGATAATTTGCACTAAACTTTATTGTTCCCTTTAGCTGCTCCGGTGTAAACAGCTCATTTATGGATGCACGGGCAAATGATTTATAAGACAAGAATGTCTTTTTAATAAAAGGCATGTGATCAACAACATCATCCCGGGTATGGGTTGTAAATTCTTTGAATTCACCGTTGGTTGTATCCATAATAAATTTAGTCGGCACACATTCCATCACACCATTTCCGTCAAAATCTTTAGCATAAACTGAAACTGGATATTTTTCAGTTGCTTTATAAAATGAATTCTCTCCAAGATTACCCACTACATAATCTATATCACCATCATTATCGAAATCGGCTGATGTAATGCTATTATACCAGCCAATCTTATCACTGATCCCGGTTTCATTTGTAACATCTTTGAATTTTCCTTGCTCGTTCTTAAAATATTTCACCGGCATCCACTCACCTGCCAAAACCAGATCGGGCCAGTTATCATTATCAAAATCCGTAAACATCGCATCACAAGTAAGTCCAATATTTTTTAAGGGTGACGCAACGGCATCAGTTACATCCGTGAAAAGTATTTTCCCATCTTTTGAATCATTGCGGTAAATAAAACTGCTTACAGGCTTTGGATAATTATGCGGTTCTACACGACCTGCAATAAACAGGTCAAGATCCCCATCCTTATCATAATCGCAAGCCCTTACACAAAATTTACTGCTTGTATTTGCAGGTAATGCCGATTCAGCTTCAGTGAATATCCCTTGTCCATTATTTATATAAAAAACGTCAGTGTAGCCACTATCACCAGGCTCATATGCATATCCTCCTGCCGAAATATAGAGATCAAGGTCGTTATCTTTATCTGCATCAAAGAGAAGCAAGCTCCTGTCGTCTGATCTTTTTAATGTTATTTTTTCCTGGCCTAATAAAGCATTGGTCATAAATTGACCATTACTTTTTTGTGTAAATATCATTGGACTAAAACCCGGCGCTCCGCCTACTATAAAATCATCAAGATGATCACCATTTATATCTCCTGCTGCAATGCCCGGCGAATATGGGGAAAGCTTATGTGGCAATAATCTTTGAATATTAAAATCTATAAAATCTCTTTGCTGATGAGTAAAGTCAATGCCTGATGCCCTGGTTATTTTGGTAAACCAATTGCCTTTTGCCAATAAGGGAGCTGCTGATGGTACAAAAGGAACTGCATCTTTTATGTCTACTTGTAAAATTGTATTAATAGCAGGATGAACAAGAACCTGTCTTAAATTTCCCGGCCAGAACACCTCTATGGAATCCAAACCGGCGTTGCCTAACCCAAAATGCATAATTGATGAAACGGAGGATATATAGCCTCTATAAGGATTGTTCAAAAATGACTGGATCGAATCTTTTTGATGAACAATGACTTTAGCGCCGATCCCATTAATATTTCGAACCGTGCCGTTGAATTTTAAATCAAGAAAATTCTTTTTATTGATCTTATTTATAAGCCTGTTTTCATAGATCATTACCGGATCCTTAATATTGTTGATGACAATATCCAGGTCACCATCATTGTCAAGATCAGCATAGACAGCACCATTGGAAAAACTTGGCTCCTCCATTCCCCAGTCTATAGTTTTATCTGTAAACTTAATTCCGTCATTGTTTTTATAGATATAATTATGAATCTTAACAGCGGGAATTTCCTCCAACATTTCTTTTTTGGTAACAAGATTGGAAGCCATTTTCCGGAACACACTAAAATCGTGGTCCGTTATATCTCTTGGATAGCCATTTGAAAAGAAAATATCTTTATACCCATCATTATCAAAATCGGCTGCAAGCGGTGTCCAACTCCAGTCCGTTTCCGCAATTCCGGAAAAAAAACCCACCTCCGCAAAAATGGTATGTCCTAAGCTATCTTGTTCTCCTATCGTCCGTCCCTGGTTTATATGGAGCATGTTCCTGACATATTGGTATTGGTATCCATATAGGTCACTGTTCTGGTAATTAAGATAGCTATTCGCATTCTGAAACATTTTTTTCCTATAATTATCTTCCGGCGACATGTCTACTTCAATAACATCATCCATTCCGTCATTATTTATATCCACGGCATCGCTTCCCATTGAGTTAGCAGCAGTATGTTTAAAATATTCCTTCACATGGTCAGTAAATGTGCCGTCTTTATTATTAATATATAAGACATTATTGGAAATAAAATCATTCAACACCAGGATATCCAGCCAGCCATCATCGTTTGCATCAAAAATATTTGCTGCATGTGAATAGCCCTCGATCAGTATTCCTGCTTGTTTTGATACGTCCCTGTAAACGGGATGTTGCAGGGAGTCGTTCCAGTCATTAACGTATAATTTACCGGTACTCGGATGCTCGCCATTTAGATTGCGCTTTCTGAAAAGATTTGTGTATTCGTCCTTTATTACATGATTGACCGCAATATACAGATCAAGATCGCCATCATTATCAGAATCAAAAAAATAGGCCATAGTACTTTGGGTTGTATCGGCCAGACCATATTCTATTGCCATATCTTTAAATACGGGAACATTATTTTTATCTATTCCCTGATTTACATATAAAATATTTACCCGCTCCGTTGCATCCCTTTTAGCAGTAGCACAAACATAGATATCCATTTTGCCATCATTATTGATGTCCACCACAGCCACCCCCCTGCCCCAAACTCCTTTCCCATCCGTTTGTGAAACAGTTGTAACGTCTTCAAATTTCATTTTCCCTTTGTTCAGATACAATTTATTAGGAACCATATTGCCAGTGAAGTAGAGGTCCTGCATACCGTCATTATTAAAATCACCAACTCCTACGCCACCGCCATTATAAATGTTACCAAAGTCAAAAATGTTTATTGAATCATTTTCGGAGATGACGTTTGCAAAACTGATGCCCGTTGTTTCATGATCCAACTTTACAAATTTGCCGATTTCACTATCATTACAACCGCAAAGGGAAACAATAACAATAAGTGCAGTAAGCCACTGCTTTTTAATCCATGTGACCGGCATCAGTAATTCTTTTTAGTATCAAAAAAAATGAAATAAAATTAATGGACATCAAAAATAAGATTAGCAACTGAGTTAAGATGGAAGATAAAATTGAAGATCCCCAACAAACCTCCCACAATTCAAAAGGCAGGATTAAAAATCCCGCCTTTTAAAAAACAACTTATAGTAAAAGATCAATTCTGTTTTATGATCCCATTGCTCAAATCAATTTGTTGTTGAGGGATGGCATAATAATCCTGTTTCGGACCTCCAGTGTATGTTGGTTTCGGATTAAGATCTCCATTCGCCTGGTAGGGAATTGCACTTTCATAATTATAAAAAGCCGTCAATTCAGAGATAGCGGTTCCCCATCTGACCTGGTCAAAGAAACGATGGCCTTCCATTCCTAACTCAAGAAGCCTTTCCAGCCTAACTGCAGTACGGGCCTCGGCCTGGTTAGCAAATGCCACTGTATAAGGTTTCGTAACAGGAACACCTAATGTAGCAGGAAATGCTACCACCGCACTATTTTGAGCTCTTGTACGAACCCGGTTGATCAATGTAAATGCATTGGGAAGTGAACCACCAGCAGCTTCTATCTCGGCCTCGGCCAACAATAAAATAACATCAGAAAAACGGATCAGGTTCATATTTAATGACGTTCCTCCTGATGAAAACCAAAGACTGGCATCGTGTGCTGTTGCTACCTGTGATTGACGGATCATGATCTTTTTACCAGCAAAAGGACCTGCTGTTTTATCTCTTTGCCAACCTGTGGCATAGGTTCCCCAATCATGAAAAGGTACTCCATTACGACCAACAGTCCAATCCAAACGAGTATCTACATTCCCAGAATATTGTGTATAACCTGGAGCACCGGTAGGAGGATTAGTTCCCGCGGGATCAAGCACTACTGTATTTTGAGGGCTTGCAACCGGAACACCATTTGCGTCAGTTTTAAAATAATTCGTAAAAAAGTAGGTAGGACAAAAGAACCCTGCTCCACCAATTTGGGCGGGCATATTTAAATTATCGCCCCAGTTAGCATTATAACCGCCTGCTCCATCTTGTGCTGACGATTGGAAAGCAAAAACTGATTCTTTGCTATTATCAAATGCAACGTTGAAATTATCATCATAGTTAGTATTCAAATCAAACTTAACGCCGAGAGGGGTTGTTCCATTTGTCACTACATCACTTAAAACGGTTTTGGCTGTCGCAAAATCTTTTGCAAACATTAAGATCTTACCGTAAATAGCTCCTGCCACCCATTTGTTGATCCGTCCTTTCGCATCCTGCGTTGCGGGGAGATTTTCATAAGCATATTTTGCATCTTCTAAAATTTTGGGATAGATCTCAACGTCGTTAGGAACACTTTTTATAATACCACTTGCCAGGTCTGCTGCAATCTTTTCATCCAGGAAAGGAACTTTTCCCCACAGGATCCTTGCCTGAAAATGGTACCATGCTCTCAATGCCCTGGCCTGGCCTGTAATGTTTTTACGGTTTGCATCGCTGATGCTTGTAACATTTGCTAAAACCTGTATTACAGTATTTGTTCGCTTTACACCTTCATATGTTACTTTCCACCTTTCATTAAGAGCAAGATTTGTGGGTGCAAATTCATGACGTAAGCAATTGGTCATATTAGGCCCCTGGTCGTTTGGCGTAGAACCCCTGTTTGCTTCCCCGCCTGCCATACTTCCAAACACAAAATTAGAACCACTGGAGCCCCATTGGCCCGATAAACCTAAACCCTGGTCGGCGGCATCCAAAACTGCATAAGCAGATAGAAGTATTCTGTTTACTCCCTTTTCAGTAGATAAAGTAGTCTCATCCAAAACACCATTTGGCTTTACTTCTAAGAAGCTTTTTTTACAAGCATAAAAGGCTGATGCAACCAGAAATGCAAGTAAAATTTTTAATTTAATATTTTTCATTACTCTTTTTTTTAAAAATTTATAATTACCTGGTTCATTTAAAAATTGACATTAACTCCAATCAAAAACTGCTTAACAGTTGGATAAGCACCGAAATCGACACCTGAAGCACGGTCGTCTGAACTTACAATATCCGGATTCAATCCAGTATAATCTGTTATTGTAAATAAATTCGTTCCTTGCAGGTAGATACGGGCTTTGGAAATTTTTAATTTACTAAGCAGCGAAGATGGTAATGTATAGCCGATCTGCAAATTCCTCAAGCGGAAATAAGAGGCATTTTCAACATAATAAGAGTTTACAGCAAATCCGCTGCTAAATCCTGTTCCACTTGAAGTTTCCTGGATTGGAGTTTTTGCATCCGGACGACTACCATCTGGCAGCCAGCTATCATACAATGCGTTTTTGCTTCTGCCTCCAGGAAAAGTTCCCGGTGTAAAATCTGTCCACCATTTTACAAAATTAAATGCCTCCTTTCCTGCTACCCCATAGAAAAATGCAGAGATATCAAATGCTTTATATTCTGCTCCCAGGTTAATACCATAACTAAAATCAGGATTTGGATTTCCAATAATAGTACGGTCATTATCATCAATTTTCTTATCTCCGTTTATATCGGCATATTTAAATCTGCCAGGAGCTTTATCCGCCTGATTCCAGCCAGCTGTATCTGCGGCATTCTGAAACAAGCCTATTACTTTGTAACCATAATAAGTGTTAAGCGGACTGCCTACAAAATTTCTTGTTGCAGGGGCACCAATTCGGTTTTGTTCATTTGCCGGGCTGTTAAAATCAAAGTATTGCTGATTACCGTTAATTGCAGTGATCTCATTACTATACGTTGTAAAAGTCAGGGAAGTGGTTAACCTGAAGTCGCGGAACAGATTTGTTCTATTAGTGATCATTAGATCAACTCCGTGATTTTCCATACTACCTACATTGAAAAATGCTGGATTATTTGCGGCCGCGCCACCGGCAATTCCCTGCTGTGCAGGATTGTATAATAGATCATCTGTTTTCTTCTGATAATAATCAAAAACTATTTCAGTTGAGTTTTTAAAAATGGTTGCATCAAACCCTATGTTTGTTGTAGTACTTGTTTCCCATTTGCCTAATGGATTTCCAACAAAAGAAAGGAAGAATCCTTCCTGAGGCCCGTTTTGTGTTCCGTTTATATCATACCATGAACTCTGGCGATTGCTGGCAAATGTGGTGAATGCATTTGAAGCACCGACGGCTGCCTCATTACCCATCTGGCCCCAACTGCCTCTAACCTTCAGAAAATTAATAATAGAGGCATTCTTCATAAAACCTTCCTCGGTTAAGACCCAACCTACTGAAAATGCCGGGAATGTGCTTTGAGTGTTTGGTTCCAGGAATTTAGATGAACCATCTCTTCTGACAGTAGCAGAAATTAAAAACTTGTTGTTGTAAGAATAATCGGCTTTTGCGTATTGAGAAAAAGTAGTACCGGGGGTAAATATCGTGCTGCCACCTAAATTTGGTACAGCACCATTATTTAAATTGATAAACGGCGTGTAATTATAACTATAGAAATTAGAGGAGGCTCCAATTATCTGGCGTCCACCACCTTTTTGAGCTTCAATACCTGCCAAGGCAGAAATATTGTGTTTGCCAAAAGAATTTCTATATGAAAGCTGGTTTGTCCAGATCCAATTATGATTTCTGATAAAGCTTTCATTATAGGTTGTGTTGCTTTGGCTTTCATTATGCTCGTATTCGATAAATGGATATGAAAAAGCATTAGTGGTATTAACAGATCCGCCAAAGCTGGTTCTAGCTGTAAAGTGCGTGAAGAGATCAAGTTCAGCATATACATTACCAAAAATATTTACATTATTTCGGCGGTTATCCTGATTACGGTACAATTGAGCTAGTGGGTTTTTTGCATTACCATATGTGCCAACTCCCGGTCCACCAAGGGTTCCTGCAAAATCACCCTCCCTGATTGTATAAACAGGTTGGATCGCCATTGGTCGATAAGTTTGTGCGATTATGCTATTTTCCCGGTTATTTGCATTGTCATTACCAGGTGCGTTATCCGCAGTATTTCCTTCTGAACCGAAGATCTGTATGTTTTCGCCAATCCTAAATCCTTTCATGATATTGAACTCACTATTCAAACGGGCAGTGACCCTTTTATAGAATTGGTATTTGGTTATTGCTTCCTGGTTGAAATAATTTAAACTCAGAAAAAAACGGCTATTCTCATTTGCTCCATTCATTGCAACATTATGGTTTTGAATGGGCGCAGTTTGGGTTATTTCATTATACCAATTTGTTCCGCTTTTACTTGTAGGTACAATGATATATGGACTATAACCTGCATCTCCTAAACGTCCATAGTCGAGTTGATATTTGGCAGGATCTACTCCCGGATTTCCAGTCATGATAGGAACACCTGTTGTACGATCATATCCTGTATAATATATGTAGTCGGGTAAAACAGGTGAAGCTCCATTACCATAAACTGACCCGGTTGTAGGCTGGTTACTATTTCTTCTTGCCAGGAAATATAATTCTGCTTCTTCCTGTGCATTTAGCAAATCAAAACCTTCACCGGGATCTTGTACACCATAATACATATCATAAGTAACATTAACTCCTCTTTTCTTACCTCTTTTTGTTGTAACAATAATAACTCCATTGGAGGCCCTTACTCCATAAATAGAAGCCGATGCTGCATCTTTCAATACCTGCATACTTTCAATATCATTTGGATTAAGTCCGGAAATATTTCCGGATTGCACTCCATCAATTACATATAAAGGGCTATTGTTATTAAAAGAACCTAACCCCCTGATACGGACTGTTGATGCACCCCCTGGTACACCATTTAGTGTAACAGTAACACCTGACGCTCTACCCTGTAACTGAGCGCCAGCATCCGTAGTTGGAATAACTTTAAGTTCATTGATATTTACAACTGCGACAGCCCCAGTGATATCTTTTTTCCTTTGGGACGAATAACCAGTAACAACCACCTCATTCAATGTAGTTGTTTGAAGTTTCATCACTACATCAACAGTGGAACCAGTAGCGCTGACCTCTGAAACATCATAGCCAACAAAAGAAAAGACTAAGACGTTTGTATTTGCAGGAAGTGTAATGGAATAACTACCGTCAGCCTCAGTGGTAGTTGCAACATTTGTGTTTTTAACCGCTACGGTAGCGCCAAAAACCGGTTTAGCATCAGGGCCAGTTACTTTGCCAGTAACTGTTTTTTGCGAAACAGCTGCTAAAGCGAAAAAAGTTAAAAATAGCGTGAGAGAATACCTTGCCGGGATGGCAAGAAGCCGGAGTTTTCTTTTCATAATACAAGCAGTTTTTAAATTCTGTTAGAAGGATTCAGCAATTTCAGTAAAAAAACACGTAACTATAAAATTTTTGTTAACTTTTTTTTTGAGAACCAAACGGGTGTTTGGGATTTTCCTCAAAAAATTTAATCGAATTCGACCTGAATTGAGTTGCTTTTCCCACTAAAAAACATAAGGAAAAACAGTACTATAAATTAAGGGAATTTAAAATTGAGAAGAAAAAAAATAAGCATTTAAGAGGTAAACGTCATCTTTCCCATATCGATGTTTCCAAAACACGCTACTTTTAGTTAAACGATCGCATCAATTAATTTATTGATATAATCAGGCTGTATGATAATCGTCTGCCCGAGCAACGATCGATCAAAACGCAGAACTCAACTTTTTCTTGCCGACCAAAATCGAATAGATTATCCAACTCTTCAAAAAATATTCTTTCATTTTAAAGAATAGTCATCGATCAACACAACACTTTTTCTTCCACTCGTTCTTGTGGATTCTCATAACAGGGATTGACAATTGTGACAGCACACAACGAAGGAATTTAATTTAGTGTGATTGTTTTGCAGTTTGCTGCCTGGAATAATTATCAATATTAAATACCTGTAAGGAATCGTTGTTGACAGCAGCAAGAATTATTTTTTTACCATTTTGCATGCGAATAATAGCCATATCCTTGACGTCACCATTTAATATGAACCCACTTGCAGCCGGTCGTACTGAAGTAAATGATTTGTTACCACTGCCCCTTAAAAAACATCCATAGGATGCATCATATCTTCCATTCATTACTTCTGCCTGGTATTCGTTTCCTGCAAGTAACAAATCTTTAAACCCATCGTTATCGATGTCATCACAAATAATTGAACTTACCGGAGCAAATTGTGCCTCCATATTTAAAGGGTGTTTGATAAACTTTCCATTTCCTATATTTTCAAAAAAACAACTTCTTGTTTCATTACAGTTCAACTGCAAAATTTCTTTACGGGGTTTGTTCTTAAAAATTTCTTCGAAGGTTGCATTTGAATAATCCTTGTAATGAAGAAAATGTTTTTTAATTGCAGGCACCTGCTCGGAAAATTGACTCCTGCTGATAGCTGGAAACAAATGCTTTTTCCCATCTACTCCCTTTATATAATAAAATAAAACAGGATCTATACTGCCATTACCATCAATATCCGAAGCAAATAGTTGCATCGGCTCAGTCGAACTTACACGGTAAAGACAATTTAGGCCAAGGTTGCCCGCTATAATATCGTTGTCGCCATCATCATCAATATCTGTTGCAAGCAGGCTTCTCCACATTCCATCCATTTGAGTAAGCCCGGTGGATGCTGTGACTTCATTTAATCTGCCACGATCATTCTTAAAAAATCTAATTGGCATCCATTCACCAGCAATAACAAGATCTGTTTGCTTGTCATTATCAAAATCTACCCATGCAGAAGAAGTTATCATTCCGGGCTTTTGTAAACCTGGACAAGAACTTGCTGTGACATCAGAAAAAAATCCATGGTTATTTTGCAATATAAAACTCCGCGGTGGTAATGGATATTTATGAGAAACCCGGCCACCAATAAATAAATCAAGATCGCCATCTTCATCATAATCTCCTGCACTCACAGATCCTGCAATTGTTCTTATTGAATCAGGTATAGCTTCGGGTCGTAAATTAAAATCACCTTCCCCATCATTCAAATACAGCCTTGGTTTATAATTAACTGAATTCTCCCCAAATTGAACATCGCCACAAGTAACCAGCAGATCCAGATCTCCATCTTTATCAGCATCAAAGAATATACAATCCATGTCTTCCTGCGATTTTATACTGTCACTTAGATTTTTGGAAATAAATGTCCCGCCGGGTTCTTGCATAAAAATTTTTCCTGAATAATTTAATCCGCCACCAATAAAAAAATCTGTGTGCCCGTCATTGTTTATATCTCCTGAGGTTATAAAAGGTCCTAATTGGGAAAACTTCTGCGGTAGTAATCGCTGAACAGCATAGTCATAAAAAGGAGTTTCCTGGTGCTTGTAGAAAATACTTGATGAATATGAAATGTCTGAAAAAAGAAATGCCTGCTTTCCTGTTACTTCCCGAGGAGTTGTTCCCGCATTTTGTAATGAAAGTATCAGCGTTGTATCGGTAATTACATTCTTTAATACTTGCTTTTCATTACCCGGCCATATGATCACCAATGAATCCAAATGATCACTTTTCCCCAATCCGAAAATTATTTTCTGATCGACCGAAGAACAATATCCTCTCACCGGGTATTGTTCCTGCATCTGGACAGCTCCTTTATTAAAGGCAAAAATTTTTGCACCAAAACCCTGTTTGTTCAGGCTATCCCCCTTCAATTGGATAGAAAGATAATGAGATGTAGATGGCCCGCTTTTTTGGTTGGTGTTATTGATAAAAATAAAAGCGTTTTTATTGATATTATTAACTATAAGATCAAGATCGCCATCATTATCCAGGTCAGCATATGCAGCACCATTCGACATAGATAGTTCGTTTATCCCGGCGCTTTCTGATTCATCAGAAAAAGTCAGATCATGTTTATTGATATATAAATAATTGGGTAGGTTAATATGCTTTAGTGATGACAATTTTTTTCTGATCAGTTTTTTTTGTTCGTCCCCGCTCATTGAGTTGTTGAATACGCTATTACTGAATTCCAGGAAATCGCCGTTAATAAAATCTCTGCCTACTCCGTTAGTTATATGAATATCCTTCCAGCCATCATTATCAAAATCTGCTAACAACACGCTCCAACTCCAATCAGTTGCCTCTACACCACTTAACTGGCCTATCTCACTGAAAAAAGGAATACTTGTATCGCCTTGCAGGCGGCTACCCATATTTAGCTGAAGCATGTTTCGCATAAACTCCGGCTCATAACCCATGTTACGTTCAGCTTCATAGCGGTCATAATTCATAAAGGAGAAAGAAGTTTTTTTTCTTTCATTGTATTCCGGAAGCATATCAAGGGTGAGGACATCCGTCAAAGCATCATTATTAATATCGGCAGCATCAGCTCCCATACTTGAATAACTCTGATGCCGGAATGCCCTGTCAATGCAATTTGTAAATGTTCCATTGTGATCATTCAGCCACATCACATCATTTGAAATAAAATCATTTGCTACATAAATATCCGGCCATCCGTCATTATTAAAATCGCTAACGGAAACACCAAGGCCCAAACCATCTTCTTTGATCCCGGCTTGCACTGAAACGTCTGAAAAAACCGGGTGCCCGGCATTTGCACTATCTCCATTATTCCTGTACAGTTTATCATTGGCAGGCGAATACCCGCTTCGGTCGCGGGGAACGATATTATTTGAATTGCCGGAGTTTAATAAATAATTGGCGAGGTACATATCAAGGTCGCCATCCCTGTCATAATCAAAAAATACCGCCTGTGTGGAGTAGCTTGTATCGGCTATGCCATAGCTTTCCGCTTCTTCTTTAAAAGTAAGATCATGCTGGTTGATAAATAAAAGATTCTTGGCTTTGCGCAAAAGATTTTTTCCATAGACACAAACATAAATATCATCGTACCCGTCACAATTAATATCAACAATACTTACACCTGTACACCAAACATCAGAGCCGACTCCTGCTGCTGTCGTTATATCCCCGAAGTTATTTTTTCCTTTATTTATGTATAATCTGCAACTAACCTGGTTCCCACTAAAAAAAATATCCTTTAATCCGTCATTGTTAAAATCACCAATACCTACGCCCCCGCCCATAAAACCAAATTCGTTTATAATTGATTTAGTAGAATCATTGTCCTCAATTTCATTATTAAAATAAATGCCGGATTCATTGGCCGGCAGTTGTGTAAACAATCTGCCTTTTTCTTTATTGACACATGAAACAAAAAAAATAACTATCGTAATTAGTGTTAAAGAAGTAAAAGAAATAGATATCTTTTTCATGCATTGGCAAGTTATGAGAATATTAAATTGACCGGGCTTGTAATATATCCTGACTTACAAATTTGACAAAAAAATAGAGGCTATTAAGTAGCCTCTATTCAGAAAATATTGTATCACTCTATTGTATCAAAGGATTTGTAGAAATTTCACTGGCAGGTATTGGGAATAAACTAACCTGTCCAGGTACGGGATCCGCCATAATGGTAGGGTAGTAACCTTTCTTTCTCCAACGTAAAATATCAATATTGGCAACTTCTTCAGCACATAGTTCCACAGCTCTTTCATGCATTACCGCTAATAATGCAGCATTTTTTGTGGTTAATGTAACCGCGGGCATTCCTACACCGGGACGACTGCGTACTTCATTAATATAAATGGCAGCCTGGGCAGGCGTACCTGCTTCAGCTTCACATTCGGCTAACATAAGCAATACATCAGCATAACGAAACAGCCGCTGGTTAACACCACCCGGATGGAAACCAGATCTTACATACTCGTAAATATTATACTTGCGGTAAAATCTTTTCTTGACAACGCCTCCTTTTGTACTTGTGGCTATGTTCATGATTGCTGACGTAAGCGTTAACGGGACGACAGAAGGATTAGCAATATTATCAACTGCACCCGGGGCTGTGAGAATTTGATCACCTTCTTCATAAATTGTCAAAGCATGCGGTCAGAAGGAATAACGTTTCCCCAGGTTATTCCATACTCCTGGTTGCGTACCCCACTCATAGGACTTGTAGAACCTTCACCATTATAACCCCAGTTGAAATTGTTATCACCTTTATCAACAAACACTATTTCAAAAATAGATTCAGCATTAAATTCATGGCCAGCTGTAATGAGCACTCCACCATCACTTTTTATATCCCCATCAAAATTCCATAAAAAATTAACAAGCGAGAATTTACCATACACCTGTAATAAAGCTGCTTTTGCTGCAGCATAATCACCTTTTTGCATTTGAGCTCTTCCCAGTAAAGTATATGCAGCCCATTTAGTTGCCCTTCCATTATCTGAAGATCCATAGCTTGCAGGTAATTTTGCAACTGCATCGGTAAGGTCATTGATAATAAGAGTGTAAATGTCTGCAGCAGGCGACTTTCCCTTAAATTGAGTAGAAGAAGTGATAGGAAGATCCGTATCCAAATAAACAGGAACATCTCCCCACTGCGAAACCAGTTCAAAATAAGCCCAGGCCCTTAAAAACTTGGCTTCTCCAACCAGGCGGTCCCTGAGTGCGGTATTGTCTGTAA
>Ga0193738_1000534_pt1 | contig 18934 bp, 28 predicted proteins | sample L2a1metaG_FD_144927 | JGI IMG/M metagenome (GOLD analysis project Ga0193738, IMG submission 144927) | Soil microbial communities from a riparian zone of the East river system, Colorado, United States - L2a1 | ecosystem: Environmental > Terrestrial > Soil > Riparian zone | place: USA: East River...
CGACGGCGAAACGGGCGCCGAAGTCTATTCGGCGGCGTCTGACCGGGATCAAGCGGGCCTGGTCTTCGGCGTCGCGGCGCAGATGGTCCGGAACGATCCGGTCCTCGATGCGGCGTGCTACATCGTCGAAAGCCAGAAACGCATCGTCCATCGCGCATCCGGGTCGTTCTACCGGGCGATTTCCGCGGAAGCGTACAGCAAACACGGGTTCAACGCGTCGATGGTCGTGTACGACGAACTGCATTCGGCGCCGTCGCGCGACCTGTACGACGTCCTGTCGACGTCGATGGGCGCCCGGACACAACCGCTCCTGCTCGCGATTTCAACCGCAGGCTACGACCGCCATTCGATCCTGTGGGAACTGTACGCCCACGCGAAAAACGTGCGCGAACGTCCGTCGATCGACCCGGCGTTCCTGCCGCTGATTTATGAGGCGCCGCCTGCCGCCGACTGGACCGACGAACGCGTCTGGAAGGCGTGTAATCCGGCCCTGGGCGACTTCCGGTCGATCGAAGAAATGCGGACCCAGGCGGCGCGGGCGAAGGAAATTCCCGCCCAGGAAAACACGTTCCGACGGCTGTACCTGAACCAATGGACCGAACAGGCGTCCCGCTGGCTGCAGGTCGCGGCGTGGGATGCGTGCCAGACGCCGCCCGCCGCCCTGGCCGGGCGCCGCTGCTATGTCGGCATGGACCTGTCGACGACGACCGACCTGGCGGCGTTGGTCGCCGTGTTTCCCGACGTCGACGGGCCAGGGTTCGACGTCCTGGCGCAATTCTTCGTTCCGGCCGACCGCATCCGGGAACGGGCGCGACGCGACCATGTCCCGTTTGATGAGTGGGCGCGGCAGGGCGTGTTGACGGCGACGCCGGGCGCCGTGGTCGATTACGACGCGATTCGCGGCGTCCTGAACGCCTGGGCGACACGGTATGACCTGCAGATGATCGGGTTTGACCCGTGGAACGCGACCGACCTGGTCACGCGTCTGCAGAGTCATGACGGGTTGACGTGCGTCGCGATGCGCCAGGGATTCGGGTCCCTGTCGGCGCCGACGAAGTCCCTCGAAGCCGCCGTCCTGTCGCGCCGCCTGCGGCATGACGGACACCCGATCCTGCGGTGGAACGTCGCCAACGTCGCCGTCGAAACGGACGCCGCGGGCAACCTGAAACCGTCAAAGGCGAAGTCGACCGAACGCATCGACGGCGTCGTCGCGTTGATCATGGCGGTCGACCTCCTGGACCGCGCCCAGGTCGTCACGGCGCCCGCCTATCAAATGGTCGTCGTCTAGGGGTACCGAATGAGACCGAACCGACGCGGGCGCCCGCCACTTGATGCGACCGACGCGTCCGTCCGGGTCGCCTTTCGGCTGACGACGAAGCAATACGACGACGTCTATCGCCGGGCGGCGGCGGCGCGGCTGACCCTGGCCGAATATCTCCGCGCCGTCATCGCGAAGGCGGCGCGGAAATAACACCCTGAATTTCTACACCCCTGTAGAAATTCTACAGACGACCGTGTGACCTACCCTGTCACACGCCGCGCCGCTGGTCCCGCAGGCGTCGCGCCCAGGCGTTCGCGTCCTTCATCAAGTCCCGCACGTCGCCGAACGGGTCGACGCGGTCGGACGCCGTCGCCTGCAGTTCGGCCATCGCGACCGACGTGCACGCGATGAGACCGCGCAGAATTTGATCGGTCGGCGACCGCGGGCGCCCGCCTTTCTTCCCGTTCTGTTTCGCCGCCGCCGCCTTCCTGGGCGACGTCGCCCGCCCGCCGACGTGTCCCAACGTCGCCGCCGCCCGTGTCTGTCGATACCGTTCGCCGACGTCTTTTCTGGCGTCCGTCATGGCCGACCGTCCTGGGCGCAATCGTCGGCACAATCCGCGCACAGGTAGATCGGGCGCCCGGTCGGCGTCGCGTGTCGCGTGACGTTGCGACCGGGTTCGCCATAGCGGTGATAGTCGACGCCGCCCGTGCCGAAGTGCACATGGTTCGCACAGTCGCACCCGCGCGAAGCTATCGCCGTGTTGTCTGTTTTTGTTGGCGTTTTTGCCATGTTCCCATTATAACCCAATCGATTCGGTTTACGCGATTCTGTCCGCGCAAATAGGGCGCCGCCGCCGCGGGCGCGACGATCGGTCGCCCGATGGACCGCGCCTATGCGTTGCTGACGTTGAAGTCCCTCGATGCGTCGACCCGGCGTATCACCGGCATCGCGTCGACGCCGGAACTAGACCGCAATGGCGACGTCCTGGACATGGCCGGGATTACGTTCCGGAACCCGGTCCCGCTGCTGTTTCATCATCGCCAGGACGCACCGATCGGCGTGGCGACCCTGGCGGTCACGCCTGACGGGATTACGTTCGACGCGACCCTGCCGACCGTCGACGACCCTGGCCCGCTCAAAACCCGCGTCGACGACGCCTGGCAATCGGTCAAGGCCGGGATCATGTCGGGCGCATCGGTCGGCCTGGCGATCGCGCCTGACGCCGTCAAGTACCTGCCGTCAGGCGCCCGCAACGTCCTCCGCGCCGAAATCTGCGAACTGTCCCTGGTCACGATTCCCGCGAATCGCGCCGCCACGATTTTGACCGTCAAGTCCCTGGCGGCGCCGCGCCGCATGGAGTCCCGTGCCATGACCGCATCCGACCACGTCGCGAACCTGACCACGAAGCGTACGACCATCGCGGGCCAAATGGCCGACCTGTTGACGGTCGCCGCCGACGCCGATCGCACCCTGACCGCCGACGAATCGACCGCGCATGACGGCCTGGGCCTGCAGGTCAAGGCGATCGACGCCGACCTGGCGCGATGGAAGGCGCAGGAAGCGATCGCAGTGAAGTCGGCATCGCCGATCGTCACGCCCGCGGGATGGTCGACGCCGACGACGGTCACGTCGAACGTCGAACCCGGCATCCTGCTCGCCCGGTACGCGATCGCGAAACTGGCGGCGAAGTTTGACGGGACCGATGCGGCGACCTATGCCGCCGCCCGCTGGCGCGATACGCCGCAGGTCGCGTTGGCGCTCAAGGCCGCGGTCGCCGCAGGCAGTACGACCGACGCCGCCTGGGCGAAGCCGCTGGTGCACAACAGCATTTCGAGCGACTTCATCCCGCTGCTGCGGGCGGCGACGATCCTGGGCAAAATCTCCGGCCTGAAAAACGTCCCGTTTAACGTCGACATTCCGGCGCAGACCGGGACCGGCGCGGTCAACTGGGTCGGCCAGGGATTGCCGAAACCCGTGTCGGCGTTGGCGTTTTCGTCCGTGTCCCTCGACTTTGCGAAGGTCGCGGGCATCGTCGTCCTGACGCAAGAACTGGTCAGGTTCTCGAACCCGAAGGCGGAAGGCATCGTGCGCGACAGTCTGGTCGCCGATATTGCGGCGTTCCTGGACAAGCAATTTACCGACCCGGCCGTCGCCGCCGTCGCCGCCCTGAACCCGGCATCGATTACGAACGGCGCACCGACCGCGCCCGCGACGACCAATCCGTTCGCTGACCTGCTCGCGTTGATCGGGCATTTCGTCGCGGCGGGCCTGCCGCTCGACAACCTGACGTTTATCATGTCGCCCGCGAACGCGTTCTCTCTGGCGTTTCGGACGAACGCCGACGGGTCGCCGGAATTTCCCGGCATCGGCCTGAACGGCGGGACCTGGCGCGGCGTGCAATTCGTGGTGTCGTCGGTCGTCGGCGCCCTGGTCATCGCGCTACTGCCCGGATACATCCTGTATGCCGATGACGGCGGCGTGACGATCGACGCGTCCAGCGAAGCGTCGATCCAGATGGATTCGGCGCCCGCGAACCCGGCCGCGGCATCGGTCTCGATGTTTCAGTCGAACATGGTCGCGATTCGCGCCGAACGGTACGCGACCTGGAAGCGCATCAACACCAACGCGGTCAAGTACCTGACGGCGACCGCCTGGCCGTCGCCGTCGGGCGTCACGGGCGCCGCGCCGCCGACGTCATCGCGCAAGGGCTAGCCGATGGGCCTGGCGGCGTCGATTCGCGCGAATCTCCGCGCCGTGTTTGCGCCAGGCGCCGCGGGTACCCCTGCCCGCGGCGCCTGGGCGCCGATTGTCCGGGAACCCTATACGGGCGCCTGGCAAGCGAACGCCGAAGCGGTCGCGCCCGACGTCGCCCTGCTGAACCCGACGGTCTTTCGTTGCGTGTCCCTGATTTCCACGGACATCGGCAAACTGCCGCTGAACCTGGTCGCCGTCGACGCCAACGGCATCTGGCACCCCGCGCAGTCCAACGCGTTTTCGCCGGTCCTGCGGCGTCCGAACGCGTACCAGACGATCGGCCAGTTCAAAGAGTCCTGGATGCTGTCGCGGCTGCTCCACGGCAATACGTACGTCCTGAAAGATCGCGACGACCGCGGCGTCGTCGTCGGGTTGCATGTCCTGGACCCTGGGCGCGTCAAAGTCCTGGTCGCGCCCGACGGCGCCGTCTATTACGAACTGCAGACGAACGACCTGGCGGGCCTGGCGTCGATGACGTCGCCCGCGGTCGTTCCCGCTCGGGAACTGATTCACGATCGGTGGAACTGCGCCTATCACCCGCTGGTCGGCCTGTCGCCGCTGTACGCCTGCGGCGGCGCGGCGGCGCAGGGCATCGCGATGCAAGGCGCATCCACGTCGTTTTTCTCGGGCGGCGGGCAACCCTCCGGGATGCTGATTCCGGCGACGGATATCGACCAGAAAACGATCGATCGGCTGTCGGCGACCTGGCACAACTTGGGACCGGGTCGCACGGCGATCCTCGGGTCGGCGATGAAGTACGAACCCGTGTCGACGACCGCGGCCGATGCCCAATGGGCCGAACAGGCGGCGTGGACGGCGACCACGATCGCGGGCGCGTTTGGCGTGCCAATCAGCATGGTCGACAGTTCGCAACAACCGCCGTACGCGAACAGCGAAGCATCGGCCCTGCAGTATCACTCGCAGTGTCTGCAGACGCATCTGACCGCGATCGAAACGAGTCTCGATGCCGGGCTCGAACTGCCGTTCCCGTACGGGACGGAATTCGACCTGGACGACTTGATCTGGATGGACACGGCGACGAAGACGAAGGCGGCGCACGAAGCGATCGCGGCGGGCGCCCTGTCGCCCAATGAGGCCCGCCGCAAGTACTTCGGCCTGGGGCCGGTCCCTGGCGGCGACTCGCCCTTCCTGCAGAGTCAGTACTACTCCCTCGAAGCGTTGGCGATGCGGGACCTGGCCGCGCCCGCCCAGGATGCGAACACGCCCGCGGCGCCGCCCGCCGACACGGTCACGCCATGAGTCTCGAGTTTTCGCGCGTCACGCTGGCGGCGCCGCTCTGGACCGTCGACGAATTGAAAGCCGTGCAACTGCGGATTACCGACGCCGCCCAGGACGCCGACATCCAAGAGAAATTGGACGCCGCCGAAGAAATGATTCTGGCGTACCTCGGGCCTGCGGCCGATGCGACCTGGACGCCGACCACGGCGCCGCGCGTGGTCCGACACGCGGTCGCGATGCTGGCGGTCCATCTGTACGAACATCGCGGCGACGACCTGGGTCCCTCGCATCCGGCCGACGCGATCATCTGGCGCGAACTGGCGCGGCTGCTCACGTTCTATCGCGACCCAGGGATGGGCTAGATGGGGATCGGCGCCTATCGGCATCTGGTCACCCTCCGGCATCCGGCGACGGCCATCGTCCCGCCGACCTGGTACTGCTCCATTCAATCCGCCGCCGCCCAGGTCGTCGACGGCGTTACGGCGTTTTTCGTCCGCGGGCGGTATCACGGCGGGTTGACCCTGGACACGCAGATCGATTTTGAAGGTCGCACCCTGCAGGTACAGGCGATCGCCGACGTCGACGAAACGCATCGGGAAGTCATTTGTACCTGTGTTGAGGTAGTCGCCCGTGGCCGCGAACCAATTGACCATTAACGGCCTGGACGACCTGCGGCGGGCGTTACTCGCGTTGCCCGGCGACCTGGTCGCCGACGCGTCGACGATTGTCAAAGGCGCGGCCGACGCGACCGCCCGCGACGTCACGGCGGCGTACGCGACCGTCCGACGCACGGGCAACCTGGCCGACCATGTCCGCGTTGACCACGGCGGGAGTCGCGCCCACGCGACGTCGAAGGTCCTCAGTACCGCGCGACACGCCTACCTGTACGAACGCGGGTCCAGCGCCCGACGCCGCCTGAACGGCGCGTCGACGGGCACGATGCCCGCCGCGAACACGTTTATCCCGATCGCAATGGCCCGACGACAGGTCATGGTCGCCGCCCTGATTGAAGTCGTCGAACGGTCCGGATTGAAAGTCACGGGCCGGTGAGTCGTCACCCTTTCCGTTAAACCCAGGGAGTCCATCCAATGCCCGCACCTGTCGCACCCGTCAACAACCCCGGTACTCACGGGAAGGAAGGCATCGTCGCGATGAAGCTGAACGCAGGCGACGCCTACGTCGCGATCGGCAATATCAGCGAATGGACGCTGAACATGGCGACCGACAAAGTCGAGACAACGTCGCTAGGTGACGCGAACAAACGCTATGTCGTCGGCCTGAAAGACCTGTCGGGCACGTTTACGGCGTTCTGGGATCGGCTGTCGGATGTCATCTTCGACGCGTCCGATTCGATGATCGGATGCTACCTGGCCTTTTTCCCGTCGGCGACGTCGTCGCAGTCGTGGGAAGGTCCCGCCTGGCTCGATGCGTCGATCAAAGGCGGCGTCACGTCGGCCGTGACGATCGACGGGACGTTCGTCGCGAACGGCGCCTGGACGCGCACGTCGATGGTCGCGGCGACGGGCGCGAACGGCGTGTCGTCGCCGGGGTCGTTCACGCCTGCGGGCGCGATGGCGCCGTCGAACCTGGCCGGGATGGCGGCGATCGTCGCGGCGCCCGTGACCGCCTGGCCTGCGGGCACGTACGTTCGCCTGGGCGATGGGTCGGCGGCGCATTGGAACGGGACCGCCTGGGTCGCAGGCGTCGCCTGACCGATGGGCGTTGTCGGCGAACGCCACAAGATCGTCATTGAAGGCGCGGCGGCGACGGTCCGACTGGGGTACGCCCTGGCCGCGACCGTCGGCCGTTGGCGTGTCGAAGGCGAGTTTTTCACGGCGGCGATCGTGACCGTCGACGCCTTTCGCATTACGCAAACGCCGCTGACGCTGGAAATCCCGAACCGGGACGGCATCCCGACGCGGCGCAATCTCGCCGACGTGTCGGTCTACCAGGGCCAACTATCGGCCCGTCTGTTGAAACGATCGGAGTGACCGCATGGGTTCGCGCTACCGCAAACAGGAACAACATCGGATCGACCTGGCCGACGGCGACTGGCTGACCGTGCGCAAACATCTGACCGCGGGCGACGAACGGGAAGCGTTTTCCCGCGTCATTCGGGCGGGCACGTTCCATCCGGGCGAAAAACCCGAAGTCGATCCGGAGCATCTGGGTATCGCGCAGGTCGTCTCGTATCTGCTCGATTGGAACCTGACCGACGCCGACGACAAACCGATCGTGATTCGCGACCAGTCGTACGCCTTCATCGCGGCGGCGTTGAAAAACCAGACGCCGGAATCGTTGCGGGAAATCATCGACGCCGTGCAGGCGCATGACGCCGCGATGACCGCCGAACGGGACCACGAAAAAAAAACGCGGGATGGCTCGAACGCACCCGATCGGATCTCTACATCTGTCGCGTGATGCATTGGACCTATGACGATCTCCTGGACCTGCCCGCCGACGTCTATACGGTCCTGGTCGAATCGTTGAACGCAGAGGCGCAGAAATCAGCCAAAAAGTAGGTACCTCGAGCTATGGCCCTGTCGGCGACGTTTACCGCGAATTTCCAATCCTTCTATGACGCGGTCGACAAGGCCGAAGTCAAATTGAAGGATTTTGGCGTCGATGCGGACAAGGTCGGCGGGCGGCTGTCGAAGATGGCCGATTCGTTTTCCGGGCGCAAGATCATCGAAGAAGCGTCGTTGATGGTCAAGGCGATCGGCGACATTGAAAACGTCTCGAAACTGACCGACAAGGAACTGGCCCGCCTGGGCGCGACGACCAACGAAGCCGTCGCCAAAATGAAACTGCTCGGGAAGGATGTCCCGAAGGATCTGCAGGCGGTCGCCGACGCGACGAAGAACGCGAACAAGCAATCGATCGACTGGGCCGGGACCCTGGGCAAACTGGCCGCGACGATGGGCGTCGCGTTTTCCGTCGGCCAGATCAAGGATTTCATCGGGTCGGTCTTCGACGCCGCGGGCGCGATACAGGACCTGTCGGACCAGTGGGGCGTGTCGACGCAGGCGGTTCAACAGTTCACGGCGGCGGCGTCCCTGTCAGGCGTTGAAGCGAAGTCGGTCGGGAAGTCCCTGCAGTTCCTGACGACGTCCCTGGCGTCGTCGTCCAACGAATACGACGCGCTGTTGAAGAACGTCGGTCTCTCCGCGGAAAAACTGCGGACGATGCCCCTCGAAGACGCGTACCGCGAGATTATCAACGTCATCGCGGGCATCAAAGACGAATCGCTCCAACTCGACGTCGCCCTGGCACTGCTCGGACCCGACGCGAAAAAGATGATCGGCGCGATTCGCGATGGGTTCGTCGACGCCGCCGCCGCCCAGAAATTCATGTCGGACGAAACGATCGCCCGGCTGGCCGCGGCGGGCGACGCTTGGACGCGGTTTAAAAACCTGGTCGTGATTCACTCCGGCGAAATGCTCGCGACCGTCATGGCGAACACGGAAACCATGACGTCGTCGTGGGGCAATTTCTTCGGGTTCATGCTGGCCGAAATGCGCCGACCGGGCCAGGGCGGCGGCGCCTGGCTGGCTGAACAAAAGGCCGCGGCCGACAAGGCATCCGCGGCGATCAAGGCGCATACCGCGGCGACGAAGACGGCGACCGCGACCACGAACATCTTCGGCGGTGAAGTCCTGAATACCGCCCTGGTCCTGGCGAATCAGAAGAAAGCCGAAGACGCATCGAAGGCGTCGACGGCGGCGCGGGCGAAAGCGTTGGCCGACGCGAAACGCGACAACGACGCGTACAACAAGTCGATCGCCGACCAGGCGAAACGCATCGACGACCTGGCCGCATCCCTGAACGGCGCCGACCTGGTCGACAAAGCGAACGACTACCTGGTCGCCCTGCAGAAATCGATTCCCGTCCAGAACATGACCGCCGCCGCCCAGGCGTCGATTAACAAAGTCATGGCCGACGCGATCGACGTGTACGTCGCGGCGGGCGCGATCATCCCGAAAGCGTTGTTGGACACCTGGGTCGCCACGAAGATCGCGTCCGACAACGTCGTCACGTTTACGTTGTCCCTCGAAGAACTGAAACGCCGGTACCTCGACCTGACGCAACTCCCGAAGTTTGACCCGTTGTCCGTCGGGACGTCGGTCGACCTGCCCGACGCGCCCGCCGACCCGGACCGCGTCCCGAAGATGCTGCAGGATGTCCGTCTGCTGTCGCAGGAATTCATCAACCTGGGCCAGATCGTCGGCGGGAGTTTCGGCGACGTCCTGACCGCGACCGGCGAAATCGGCCTGGCGTTCGATGATGCCCGCGTGTCGGGCAAACTGCTCAAAACCGGGATCGAAGATTTCCAGAAAGGCAATACGACGTCGGGCCTGATTACGGTCTCGACGGCGGCGCTACAGGTCGCGTCGTCGTTCCTGGCGGCGACCGAAGGCGCGGGCATGATGCAATCGATCCTGACGGGCGCGTCGATGGGCGCCAGTCTCGGGATGACGTTTACCGCGATCGGCGCGGGCGTGGGCGCGATCGCGGGCGGACTGGTCGGCATCTATCGCGGGTTCGCGAACCTGCAGGAAAACAAGAAAAACCTGGCGAATCTGAAACTCGAAATGATCGGCGCGATTCCCGTCTGGGCCGACATGACGAAGTACGCGTCCGAATTCAACGACGTCCTGGAAGCCGACAGCATGTCTGAGGCCCGGCTGCGTTTTGAGGCGTTGTCGGATGCGTTGGAAGCCGACGAATGGCGGTCGGCATTCATCGACGCCGCGGGCGGCGTCGACATGTTGCGCCGCGCCGCCGAACTGGCCGGGTTCGATATTGAGAAAGTGTTCTCCCTCGAAGGCGACCGCCTGAAAGCCGAACTGGACGCGTTGACCGAAGCCTTTCGATTCCAGAACGAATCGATGGAAACGCTCAATGAGACCGCCGAACGGTACGGGTTCACGCTCGAAGAACTGGGGCCCGCCCTGCAACGGCAACGCCTGGACGAACAAGCGCAGCAACTGTACAAAGACTGGCAGGTCCTGAACGCCGCGGGCATCGACACGGTCGCGATTACCGACCGCATGGGCGAATCGGTCTCCGACTACGTCAATCAAGCGTTGAAGATGGGAACGGAAATCCCGGAAGCGATGCGGCCGATGCTGCAGGCGATGGCCGACTCCGGCGACCTGCTCAACGAAAACGGCGACGCGATGACCGACCTGGAAGCGTCTGGCGTGACGTTCGCGATGACGATGTCCGACGGGTTTAAACGCCTGATTGACGTCGTCGAAAAACTGACCGATTCAATCTCTCGGTCCCTGGGCCTGGCGATCAAGAACGTCCCGGCCGTCGAAGTGGAAGGGCGCGTGACCTGGCGGGTCGACGACGTCCCGGCATCCAACGCCGGCGAGAAACTCGAAGGCTACGCCCGCGGGACGGACGGGTACCGCAATTTCGGGACCGGGACGCCGGTCATGTTGCACGGCTGGGAAGCGGTCGTCCCGAAAGACGACCCAGGGTCGTTCGCGACCGTCGGCGGCGGCGCCGCGCCGCTGCTCGCACCCGCAGGCGCCGCGCCGACGTCGATCGTCATCAACGCGCAGGGTGCGTTTTTCGACACGCCCGGCGACCTGCAACGCCTGGCCGACCGGGTCGATGCGGCGTTGTCGGCGCGGCATGGGCTCAGTAACAAGCGGCGGGCCGGGTAAATGGCCCTGACGGGCGCCCAGAAAGCGTATCGGTATGCCCGCTCGGGCGTGGCCCGCTCGGGCGCGACCCGGTCGGCCTGGGTCCTGTGGACCGTCGGGATCATGATCGAAACCGACACAGGCCCGCAGGACGTCACGGCGCACGTCGCCGCGGGCGGCTGGTCCCTGAACCTCAACATCAACGACGACGTCGATACCGCGACGCTGCGGCTGCTGCCGACCGTGTCGTTTGTGCCGAGTATCCGGGCGCAGATGACGATTCGCCTGGGCCATGCCCACTTTGGCGAACCGCTGCTGTTTGCGGGCCTGGTCATGACGGTCCAACGCACACGGGAACCGGGTCCCGCCGGGCGTTGGTGGTACGACCTGACCTGTGTCGACTGGCTGACGATCTTCGATGCCCACTTCGTCACGACGGCGTACCCGCAACAATCGGCGACGACCACGATCCTGGACCTGGTCGCCCGGTATACCCGCGGGCAATTCTCGACCGTCGGCGTCGCGCCTGGGATGCCGACCGTTGACGGGATGGACGTCATCAACGAACGCCCGTCGACCGTCCTGCGGCGCCTGACGAACGCGGTCGGCGGCGGGTTCTATATCGACGCCCACCGACGCGTGCGGGCCTGGTCGGCGCAAGTGGCCGTACCCCTATTCGACCAGGACCCGCAACCGTTGACCGACACCAATCCGACGTTGAAGACGTTCACGATGACCGAAGACGGGACGCAACAACGGACCCGCGTCATCGTCGAAGGCGCCAGGACGTCGACACTCCTGGGCCTGCCGTATAACGCGGGCGGCGGGCAAACCGAAATTCCGATCGCCGACGCGTCGAATGTGCATCTCGTCGACGCGCCGAACCCGCCGTACGCGTCGACGAAATACATGCGGATTGGGACGCAAATTTACGAAGCGGTCACGGTCCGAAACGCGACGCCGGACCAGTCGAAAAACGCGCCGTCCACGACGACGACCGAAGCGTTGCCGCTCGACTCGATTTATTTGCATGTCGCCGATTCCAGCCAATTTGTCGCGCCTGGCTGGTGCGACGTCGCGGGCCAGATCGTCCGGTTTCATGCGTCGTTCAATAACATCCTGTCCCTGACCAATCGACCCGACTACGGCTGTCTGCAGGCGCCCGTCGGCATCAACGCCGTCGTGACGCTGGTGTCGAGCATGATCGGGCGCGTCATGTCCCATCCCGTGTTTACGAACCCGTCTGAATATTACCGATGGGTGCAAGCGGCGGGGCCGATCATGGCCCAGGACACCGGGGCGCCCGTCGTCCTGGTCGGGATGCTGCAGGACCCGAACGTCGCGAACCAATTGCAATTTCAGGAAGATTCCGACGGGTACTACGAGCATTTAGTACAGGATGGGCGATTCGGGTCGGCGGGCGCCCTGACGCGGGCGCAGGCCGAACTGCAGAATTTTGCGACGCCGACCGTGATTTACGAGTGGGATACCGAAGACGTCAACGCCGAACCGGGACGCCTACAGGTCATCAACCTGCCGACGGTCAGTACGACGGTCCGGATTACGAACGTCACGATTACGCCGACGGCGCCGAATTACCCGCCGCGGCGGCGGGTACGCGCCGCCCGCGTCCAACCGGCCAGCGTCCTCGACGTCTGGGTCGACGACACGCGATAAGGATTTCCCGATGCCGATTCAACGCACGATCATGGTCGACGACGATGGGACCGGGACGACCGGGACCATCCTCAACAACGCCTGGCTGCAGGCGATTTACAACCAGATCGACGCCGCCGATTCTCCGGCCGTCGGTCCCTGGACGCCGACAGACCAGTCGGGCGCGGGCCTGGCGTTGGCGGTCGTCGTCGCGCGGTTCACAATTACCGGCAAACGGGTCGAATTTACCGTCGGCGTGACGTACCCGGCGAACGCGTCGGGCGCGGGCGCGATCGTGTCCCTGCCCGCCCAGGCGGCGTATACGTCGGGCGCCTATACGACGGTCGGCATCGCGCGGGTCGGGTCCATCTATGCGGCGAATTCCGCGCTGTTTATCTATGACCTGAACGGCGCCGCCGTGCCGAATAGCGCCCTGGCCGGGCAAACGCTGCATATGGCGGGTTTTTACTTCATCGCGTAGAAAGGGCACCAGATGGCGCAACCGCTCCCGCCCGCAGGCAATCAGACGTCGCACACGGAACGCCCGTTGAAGGTGTACGCCGAACAATACGTCGACGGCGCACCGTTACCGGTCGGCGCCGTCGTCGACCCGGTCCCGACGCCGGGATTTCCGCCGCTGTTTTCCGACGGCCTGCCGCGGGTCCTGACGCCGACGGGATGGGTCGTCCTGACCCTGACCGACGTCGTGATTACGAACCGCTACACCGGCAACGTGATCGAAGTCCTGTCGGCCGACGAAGCCGCCGAACGGTACGGCGCGACGGAATTGGAGTGACGCGATGGATTTGATCGTCTTCGTCGTCGTCGTGGTGATCATCGGGTTTGTCGTCTGGCTGATTACGACCCAGGTCCCGATGCCGCCTGGCTGGGCCAAACTGATTCAAGGCGTCGCCCTGGTCGTCCTGGTCCTGTGGCTGCTGTCGCGCCTGGTCGCCCTGCCGAACGTCCTGCGTTAGTCGTAACAGACGTACTCGTCGCCGCGCCAGGTCACGACGGGCGTCGGGTCGACGCACGTCAACGCATGGTCGCGGGCCGCTTGCATGATGGCCGCGCCTGACCGCGCCAGGAACGGACACCCGCAGACGCATCGCCCGCGTTCGGTCGACGTCGGCAGACACGCCCGGACGACCAGACGGACCGTGAGGTTATCGATCGCGTCACTCATCGCGGGCTCCCGTCTGACGCCGCGCCCGGTGCAAATGCCTCATTCAGCGCCCGCGTCAGGTTCGCCCGTGCCGTGGCCCAGTCCTGATGCGGGTTCGACACTTCCACCATCACCGCCACACGCAGCGTTTCGTGCTTCTCTTGCAGAGTGCCTAGCGCCCAATACGCACCCGTCAGCGCCTTGATCTCCTCTTTCGCGGCATTAAGGGATTGCACCAATGCCAAACTGCATTCGCACGGCTGCCCCTCTAGGACGGCCCGCATGGCGGCAATCGCCGCTGATTCAAACGCGCCGCCCTGTATGCCGTACAGACCAGCGGCGCGAAGCGCCAGGCGCAATAACTCGTCTGGGAATCGCTCAGTCATCGCGGCGCCTTCGGCGGGACGACGTCGTACGCCTTTGCCGTCCGGACGTACCCGTCGCCTTTCTTTTTCAGGTACCCGCGACGGACCAGGGCGCCCGCCGTGGCGCCTGGCGACGGGCGCGGCGTGACCAGGTCGAACGTCGCCAGGCGATCGGCGGTCGTTTGGCGTTGCGCCCGCAGGCGTTCAACGAACCCGCCCGGCGCCGCCCGTGTCCCGGTCTCGCGTTTGGCCTGCCAGACTTTCTTCATCCGAATCGATTGGGGCGACAACGACGGGATCGGCGTGGCGTGTCCGTTGGTCGTCGGGCGCCCGGTCGCCGTTTTGTCGGCGAACACTTCGACCACCCATCGCAGGACGCGGCGCCGTCCGTCCTGGTCCAGTGGGTGTAACGCGTCATACAACGCCCGCAACGCGTCGATTTCCTGGGCGATGGGTGTTTCGGTCGGCATCTAGGTTTCCTTTCCGGGTTTCCGTTGAAGGTACTTCGGCCGTTTCAACCCGAAGTAATCGATGATCACGACTTCCATGACCCAGGACATCGACTTGTTTTCCTGGGCGGCGATCGCGCGAAGGCCGTCCTTCACGTGTGGCGGGAGTCCGTGACCGAACCCGACGCGTTTGTCGCCGTTCGCTAGGCGCGGCGCGATGATGCGCGGGACGTGGTCGTCCTTCGCGGTCCGTGTTTTCATGAGGGGTCCTGTGACCAATGCCGCGACCCGCATTTCGGACACTGGCGCGGCGGCGTGGGTTGTCGGGGAAACCAACGATACAGACACTGTCGGCATTGCCGTTGCGGCGGGCGGGCGCGATCCGGTTTCCCTTTGGGCATTGGCTGTTGACGATAAGTCAACACGACGCGAAACCGCAACCCGTCCCGACGCATACGTATTCATGCGATGCATGGACACGGGGCGCGTCGACGCGACAAAAGGCGTCACGTCAACGCGCCGCATCTGAGCGAAGTCGGCCTGTACGTACGTCATCCAAGATCAAAAGCGTTTGACCTGATTACGCGGAATGTTCGGGTTGGAGTGCAGAGATAGCACGCCACCTGTAAATGGCGTGCGTATCTCTGCCGTTGATCACGCTGGAACGTCCCAGGCCATCGACAGAGGCGGACGACGCGTCACGTTACGCGCCCGCTAGACCAGACTGTTATCGGCAACGGACGCCGACACGATCGCGCTCTGGTCGTTCGCACCCACGCCGGGACCAGACGATCGCATCTGCCCAGGTCGACGGTCGCGCGGTCCCGCCCGCGAACGTCTGCGCCGCGCGTGCGAGTCCCTGGCCAGGTGTCCCTGCCGACTCAGACGCGGGGGAACGGTTGCGATGGGTTGTGGTTGTTGACTACTTGCGGTCAGGCGATCGCTGCTCTAGACTAGCGATGCCCGGCGCGTGTGTCGTAACCACACGAATCGCGGCGAAAGACTGCCGTGCAGACTCCCCGGTCTGCACGGCAGGCGACGTTTGTATCAGAACCGGCCCGTCCTGGGCAACCCGTCCCGCTGGCGTAGAACCCTACGCCGATCTTACGTATCTGTCTACGCATTTCGTCGTATCCTTCTAGGTCTTTAGACCTAGACGCCTACGACTTGTGTACCATCCGTGAGGGGATACCGCATGTGGACGTCGGTCCGATCATGACGCGAAGCGACGCGATCGACGCGCTCGGGACCGCCCTGGCGACCGCGCAAGCGGCGATGGTCCCGGCCAAAAAAGACAGTAGCAACCCGCATTTCCGATCGCGGTACGCCGACCTGGCGTCGATTTGGGACGCGTGTCGGTCGGCCCTGACGACCGCGGGCCTGTCGGTCCTGCAGTCGCCGCGCCTGGTCCCGGTCGGCGTCGAGCTCGAAACGCTGCTGATTCACACGTCGGGGCAATGGGTCGCCGACACGCTGACGATTCCCGTCGCGACGCCGACCGCCCAGGCGGTCGGCAGTGCGATTACCTACGGACGCCGGTACGCCCTGGCGGCGTTCGTCGGCGTCGCGCCCGACGATGACGACGGCCATGACGCGACCGCCCGCCGTCCCGCGACGCGGGTCGACCAGGTCACGGGCGAACTGTACGACGCGCCCGTCGTCGACCAGACGACGTTCCGCGACGCGCCGCCGCAATCCGAAGATCGGCCGACGGTCGAAACCGTGACCGTGCACATCCTGGACGTCAAAAAGCGGCAGGTCGGCGACGACAAGAAATGGAAATACACGATCCTCGCCGACGACGGTCAGAACTATCAAACGTGGTCGAAGGCGACCGCGGCGCGGGCGAATGAGGCCCGCGAAACGTCGACCCGTGTCGAACTGGTCTATAGCGTGACGAAGTGGGGCCGCGACCTGCAGACGTTGCGGGCGCCCGACAGCCGTGAACCCGGCAGCGATGACCTGCCGCTCTGAAAGGCGCCCGATGCGAACCCTGACGATCGTCCTGGCCCTGGTCGTCGCCGCCGCCTGCGGCGATACATACGTGTCCGTCCCGGTCAGTCCGTCGACCCTGCCGACCGTGCCGACCGTCGCCGCCCTGCGTACGACCGTCGCGTTTCGGGCGATCGGGACGCCGACGTCCGTCCGGGTCCGGTACGCGACACCGGCCGACGGCCTGGCGCAGATCGTGACGACGTTGCCGTGGAATGGCCAATTTGAAACGTCGGCCGACAATCTGTTTTTGTCGATCGAAGGCGTCCCGTTGTCGACGTCGATCCTGACCGCGTCGCCGTTCTTCGGCATCCAGATCATCGTCAACGGGTCGCTATTTCGCGAAGCGACGTCGTCGTCGTTCCTGCTCGAAACCCTGACCGTGTCCGGGACCTGGCGCCGCTGATTACTAACCGATTAGTAATCCTCGAGTTTCCATGAAAGACACGATTACGTCGCGCGGCGTGACGTTTCGACGTCCCGTCGCCGATGAGAAAACCGAACAAGCGCAGATCCTGACCCTGGTCGGCGCCCTGGGCGGCGTGGCGTACGTCCTCGGGACCCGACGGGCGCAGTACTGCGGTCTCTGCGGCGGGCGGAACCAGGACCAGGGCACCCGGCAAACGCCCGGCATCGCCGACGTCCTGGTCATCCTGCCGCCGCCGCCCACGACGTACCCGCAACCCGATACGCCCTGGGTCGCCGTCTGGATTGAAGTCAAAGGCCGCGGCGGGACGCTGTCGACAGACCAGGTCGCCTTTCGCGACTACTGCCTGGCGGTCCGGACGCCGCATGTCGTCGGCGGCGTCGATGCGGTGATCGACTACCTGGCCGAACGTGGCTGGATTCTGCAGGGCACCCGATGACGCCAGACCGCGACGTCGCGCCGATCCTGGTCTGCGTCCGGGCGCCCGTCGACCTCGGACACGGGACCTGTTGTCTCTGCGATCGCCCGGTCGTGCTCTGGGCCGACGTCCCGGCGCGGCGGGTCGTGTTCTGCGTCCTGTGTTTCATTACGCACGCCGACGCGGGCACGCCCTGGACACTCCATCCTGGGATGCTGCCGCCATGCTGAACGGGTCGGCCATCTGGACGTTCCTGCGGCGCGGCTGGTGCCAGCATCCCGACATGGTCCGACTCCACACGGGCGGCGTCTGGTACTTCTGGTGTCCCTGTGGGTACCACACGCCGATCATGCGGCGCGACCCTGGCGACCGCCCGCCGCCGAAGGCGACCTGATGACGGTCACACTCTCGCCTGACGAAGAACGCATCGCGCAGTGGGTCGCCCACCAACGCCAGGCCAGGAACGACCTGGCCAGGGTCGTCGACACGCGGGCCAGTACCACGACGTCATCGGAAGGCATCCACCTGCAGGGATTCCGGGCCGAACTGGCGTTCTGCAAACTATTCAACGTGTATCCGGACTTCGACACGACGCCGCGCCGCGGGTCGTCGGATTGCGCCCGATGGGGCGAATCGATCGACGTGAAATCGACGACGCACACGCACGGGAAATTGATCTGTTTCGCGCGGAAACGAGAACTGGCGTCCGACGTCTATGCCCTACTCGTCGACGACGGTCCCGCGTTTCGATTCGTCGGGTTCACCCGCGCGACCGAACTGTTTACCGATGCCCACCTGACCGACCTCGGTCGTGGGCCGACCTACACCATGACGCAAGCGGAACTGACGCCGACGCAAGGTCGTCCGTAATGCCAGATCGGGCGCCGTCGTTCTGCGTCGTCCCTGGCTGTCGCGCCCTGGCGCCCGGCCGACGCTGTCGCGTCCACGCCGCCGCCCACGAACGCGCCCGGCCGAATGTCGCCGCCCGCCGCTGGTACTACACGAAACGCTGGGCCGGTCTCCGCGCCCAGGTCCTGCGGGACCAGGCGTATCAATGCGCCCGCTGTCAGACGATCGCGCCGACCCTAGACGTCGACCACATCCGGCCGCATCGCGGGAATCTCGACGCCTTCTGGGATCGCGACAACCTGCAGGCGTTGTGTAAGGCGTGTCATTCCTGGAAAACGCAGGCGGGCGCATGACCAGGGGGCACGACAGGGGGCAAATCCGGCTCCCGTTCGCCCAGGACGCGTCGACGGCGTCGACCATCCCGTCGCCCTGGTGTCCCTACTTTCCGCTCTGTGCGCGGCGTGGGCGGGCAACCGTGGGCGCCTGGGTCAACATGGCGCCTGGCGTCCGGAATCGGCAGATCGTCTGTCAGACCTGCGGCGTGACCGGCGCACAGTCCGAAAACCTGGGGAACCTGGGACCAATGGACCCGGCGACGCGCCGACCTGGGGAAGTGTAGGCGATGGGCAAATCTCGAGATTTTGCACGGGAAAACCGACGGGGGGAGATCAAAGGTTCAAACCGCCTACCCCTGGAAAC
>Ga0193738_1000535_pt1 | contig 18931 bp, 36 predicted proteins | sample L2a1metaG_FD_144927 | JGI IMG/M metagenome (GOLD analysis project Ga0193738, IMG submission 144927) | Soil microbial communities from a riparian zone of the East river system, Colorado, United States - L2a1 | ecosystem: Environmental > Terrestrial > Soil > Riparian zone | place: USA: East River...
CCCCGGTGATCCATGATCATCAGCGTTTTAATTCCATGATCATTAACAGCATGACTCCATGATCAACTAATTCCATGATCGGCGTTCCCGTGAGGCCATGCCGCTGTGTTTCCATGATCAAATGCATTTCATGATCATTTACAGTAGAAATAAATCGTTTGGGTCCGAACGATCCATGATCATTTACACGAGAAAACCCGCTATGATCACTGTCCAAGATCATAACGGGCATCTCGTTGATCATCGCCACAGAGAAACGAAGATCAAATCAGTAAGTTACTGACGGGTAACGTGTGGGTTCCGTGACTCTAGATCATATTACCCCGTGTCAATGATCGAATCAACAAATTACCCGCCAGTAACTTACGTCTACAGCCCTACGCCAAACAGCAGTAAGGCCACGATAATTAGGATGACAATTACCAAAACCAAGATGATTCTATCCATTGAATATACCCTTCCTGGGGTCGGTTGATCATTTGACATTTGTTTCACCTCTAATAGGAATGCCTAATTCCTTTCTGCAATTGTCGCAGCAATAAGGCGTATTCCGGAAACACATTACAACAATTGGGTTAAGGCAATTTTTGCAAGAGCTTTTATACGGTCTCCACATATTAACATTTCCTTAACAAGTAGTGCCGGGGTAATGACTAGTTTCTACATCAATTCCCCCATTATTCCACCAATGGTCGGGAGCTAGGAAATGTCCTTCTCCGCATACCCAATTGCCGTATTGGTTGCTATCTCCATATCTGTAACGGTAGCGTTCAACTGCGCACGGGTCACCGGTTGAACAGCCCGGAGCTTCAGGATCAATTTCTATTGCCAATCCCCCGCTAAATGTATAACAATATACCGATCCTGGCCTAATGTATTTACTTCCATACGGAAATGACGTTTGGTTGGCCATAATTGGCCCGGCGCTATTTCCGCTATTGCATACTTGATACGGGACCGGAGCGGCATGGGCCGGAACTATAATAGCAAACGCACCAACAAACCCAAGAGTAATGATTAGAATTAAACGCTTTAACATTAGATAACCTTTCAAATCAAAGTGGAAACAATAAAGGCAAGAAGGATAACACAGAATGTGCAAAGAATGACAAATAGAATACGCGGTCCGATTTTAGGTTCTGCGTATCCATCGCAATTGCATAAACCACAAGGCGACCTCTCTATCATTTGTGAATGTGCTTTAAATGCATGGTGGCATTTTCGGCAATCATTCATTATCTATGGCTTTTTCAATTCTGCCAAAATATTTTCTAGCAATTCAGTTTGGAATTTCTCGAAACTACTCGGCCGCCATTTTGGGTTAGTTGTGCTCGCGTGACCCGCTGGGGGAGTGTACTTGTCAGCATCTAAACCCTTTCGGATTCCCTCAGCAAGTTTAGTAATTGTTGCGTCTGACAATGAGATTTCTACAGCCATGTTCTCACTTCCTGGATCGAATGAAATATGTACGTGATTAGTATGATTCTGACTAGGTGTGGCATTATCGCCATAACGTGTATATGGTCTAATACCTTCATTTGATCTTGCTACGGACCAAATACGCCCCCAACTAATGATATATTTAACGCCTAAATTACGCGCGTTTGCAATTACGTATATAAGGACTTCATCGTGAACAGTCTTATTGGTTGTCCAAAAATCAGCCGCATATTCTGCTCCATCTTCGCCATGTCCGGGATATGTTCCGGCATTCCCTAAACCAGGGAATTTGTCATTGAGATGATCAGTGATAAACGTTACGCGCGGGGTGAATTCAGCCATAAATGTCCTTTCTGTTTATACGCGGACGTAATCTATATAAAGATAACCAGGGGCGGTACTGGACGCATTGTTGATAATAGTGCCAGTACCGGTTGAGCGTATAAGCGTAACAACAAACGTTTTACTGCCAGTAGCAACGGCAGTATATTCAGCTTCAAAATAGACCGGAAACAGTGTGGAAACCGAGCCAGTACGAATTCTAGCAGTGGTTTTAATTGAACCCGTTGCGTTATCCTCACGAATTCTTCCAACAAATTCATCGGTAGCAACTGATTGTCCTACCACAAAATAGGCTGAAATTCTGTATTTAAGTCCGGAGATTAGAGACCCCGTGACTGTTAATACAATTGTTTCGACTGTGGATATTGCACCGGACGCGGTAATATCTTCAGTGGTCGCAATTCGGGCCGGTACAGGATCGTTTGCATGTTGCTCGATTAGTCCGAATATATTTAGGGTAGGATTAGGAGTCCCACTAACAGCGTCAACCGTGAATATACCGTCGATATCAAAACCGGTATTGTTAAAAATAAAGTTAAGATCATTAACAAACATTAGTGATTGTGCTTCGATACTAACAAACGTATCACCAGGGGCAGCGTCAGAGCCAGTAAATAATTCAATACTGGCGCGGTTGCCGGAGTCGTCACGTAATGATGATATGAAAGTTAGCGGAATGCGTCCAGTAACGGGTATAGGGTCATTGGTAATAGTTGCTGGCTGTGATTCGTCACTATCCCCTGAAAAGATTTCAATAAAAGGAACAAGTTCCGGGGCGTCGGTAACGTCACCTAGTATATGGGCACCGTTAGGATCACCTATAAGCAATTGACCGCGTATAGTAGCATCGGTAAATTCTGCAGTACCGTCAGCGTTAATTGTCCAGCCACTAGTATTAGGCACGTAGTTACGGGAACGGATAGCTTGCCTAATTAGTTCTAGGCCAGCAACTAATGGATTAGTGAATGGCATTATTGCCTACCCGTTTCAATTTTGCCGGTAACAATAGCAGTTGCTACAGCTCCAACAGTGCCACCAGACCACACGAAAATCAGTTTATCTAGTGTATCCATTGTAAAATCTGAATCGTCGCTATCCTGATTACCACTATATGTTCCCGTAAACAGTGCTGTATCCACCTCAGCGTTAAGGTAGACACGACACTGAGAGGATAAAACGGAAGTGCTAGTAACGTTAATTCTATCTACTAACCATTTAGTTCCGTAAATCTGTGGGCCAATAGTTGCGCGCGCGATTCCGGATGCGTCAAATGTAGCTCTGACGTATTCGTTAAGCGCGATTTGCATTATTAGCCATTCACTATGTATTCAAATACAACGGCAATAGGACACACGTTACCGTCTGCAGACATTGCCCAAATATCTTGGGTAGCGTCATCTAAAACAAACTCTGTTTCAAACGGAATAGGATAACCAAAATCAGGAGTAGCTAAATGGGGTTCGGGAGCTACCCACACAGTGACGCTAGCATGAATATTTCGGATACGTAATGCAGTGCGCTTATCATCACGGCCTACGATACGGTTAGCGCCATTAGTATTAGCGTTAGCATAGGTGCGATTAACTCCCCATTCCCTAATCTCTCGCCGAGATTCATTTACAACAATAACCGGGATAGGCTCTATACCTTCTGGCACTTCCTCAAATTCAACGGGTACAGTGTCACTATGACCTTCTACGTCATCGAAACGGGTTTCTGATTCTATCCCATGAGTTTCCATTCCACGGTAAGCAAAAACCTCACCTGCAATATTATCAGGATCGGGAGTTACAGTTTCAGAAGCGCTAGGATCGTCATTTTCTCTATGACGCGCTGGCCAACCTTTATTCCATGGGACCGGGGTAGTAATTCCTGCAGGCATTTATGCCTCCTTTACAATGACACTGCCAGGGTTTTTAGCCTGTAGTGTTGATTCGTATAATCCAATTAAAACAAGAATCACAATTGCAGAAATAAATGTAGGCAATGGCGACCCTGTTAAAGAGCTCGCAATAAGGCCAGCGCCAATCGTAACGACGCTAGCGGCAATCTCGCCCACGCGTACATCTGCAGCAACGTCAGGATGGGTTTCTGGCGTCGCTCTGCGGACTTCTGAGAGCTTTGGGAGATAGGTTTGGAAGGCTGTAAAGCCTAGCGTTAGAGCCAGCGTAGCGGGCCCGTACAGCTCAGGACTTGGTAACATTGGCAATTTGTTTACCTGCTTTCTGTATCTTGTTTGCTGCGTCCGCCCCACCGGAGCGAGAGATTGCAATTAATAGAATGATCAAACCTAAGACTATGTAAAGTAATCTAAGCCAATTGTGAGGGTTACCTATCCATCCGAAAAACGCGTTAAATGCTAGAACAGCTTCCTTAAATTGTCCGAAAGCATCAATAGGAGTAAAGCTTTCACTACTGGTCCCGCCGGTATTGATAGCTGCTCCACCGCTACCCGGACCAGGATTAAAAGTAATATGCACATGATTAGTGTGAGGATCAGAACGAGTATAGGTTCGGATTCCTTCAGAATTTCGCTGTACTGACCAAATCCTACGCCATGAAATAATGTATTTAATTCCGAGACGTCTAGCGTTTGCCCTACCGTATGCCAATATTGCGTCATGCGTGCTTTTGCTGCCAGTCATAAAATCAGCGGAAAGTGAAATTCCGCCGTCACCAGCGCTACCGTGACCGGGATATGTGCCAACAGTGCCAATGTTGAATTTATCGGCAATCTCTTTTACGGCAGTCTGGACATGAGGTTTCCACGTACTAAGACCAGCAGGATAACGTGTTGCAAATGGCATAAATTACCCCTTTACTTTAGGAGCAATTTTACCCTGTAGACCAGATTTAATAACTTCGACAGGGTTACGGTCGGTAATTCCTGAATATAGCAAAATGGCGCCAGCACCAAACATGACCAAATTAAGAATACTAAAGTTCACAGTATCAACCTTAATCTAGGGGTATGGGTGGCGGTTTAGGATTAGGAGGTGGAGCGGGCGCAGGGTTAGTTGTCTGTCTCTCTGTTGGGAATTGAATCTTCCCTGGAGTTTTCTTACTTGTGGTAGAACTTGATCCACTAGCCTTTTTATCACATTCAGTCGGAGCTATTTTTCCTTGTAAACCATACTTGACAACTTGAATAGGATTACGACAAGTGATACCCGAATAAAGCAAAACGCAAGCTGCTCCGAATATTGCTAGATTGGTAATGTTTAGATTCATAATAGCCCGGCCTTTTTGGCTATTGGCTGAGCATTAGTGAATGCTGCAGTGATAAGAATTAGTAGCGCGAATTTTCGTGCTAGGTCTGGATTCATTTCGTTAGCTAGTGCAAGCCCAATTGCTACGGCCGTTATTTGGATGACAAAACGGATATCTGTTTTCTTACCCCTAGCCCATTTTCCAAGCAAAGCAAGAATGGCAGTTAATACTATTGCATTCATAGGATTCATGGCCGTTTTACCACCGCTAACTTTATGCCAGTTTTAACAATGCTTTTTGTAGCGTCGGACACTTTATTGTCGCCGGTAGCCTTGAATAGAAAAACGATTAACAGCAAACCGCCAGTTATACAATATAGAACCCTCATCCATGTTTGCGGGTTTCCCAGTAGCGCCGCTAAATCAATAAGTTTTGTAAAAGGATTCGCTCCGCCTACTGTTGCATCTATGCTAGGAGTTAAGTTTGGCGCTGGATTGCCTGCTCTTTTTGCAGCCGTTTTAAGTAACGACGCTGCTTTAAGAGCGACCATTTGATACTTAGCAGGAAAAGCAGAAACTTGTACCCCTTGCGCGAGCTTAGCAGGACTCGCATATTTATTATCGAGTTGTTTTGCGCGGTTGACGAATGATCTAGTAGCGTGTGCAACATTCATTCTTTCTGCAACGCTACCCCATCCGGCCCGCTGCTGTAGAAATCCGACAGAGTCCCTATCTCCATAGCTAAGATTACGAAATCCACTTTCCACAATTCCCGCAGCAAATAAAGCTTGTAGGATTTTAGTGGACGCGCCCATAGACACAGCCGTTTTATAAGCTGTGTCTACGACCGCCATATCGTAAGCCATTATTTAGCCTGCGGGTAGATTTTCGGGTACTTTAAGACCAATAGCAGCAGCCATAGGTGATTGTCCAAGAGTGTTTAGTATGTCAGCTACCATTCTTAGCCATAACAGCGTTTCTTCTGCAATTTGTCTATCTGTCATTGCGCTGACAACTGGTCTTCCTTGATCATCATAGGTAACCGGTACATCTAGAGGGGCATTTTCATAATCAGGATAATTCATTTTACTTCTCTCTGTGTGAATGTCTTATCGTGGAATTAGCAAACGCCAGCCGGGATAAATAAGATTAGGATTCTTAATCATTCCCATTTTGCCGTCTGCGCGTCTCTTACCGTAGATATTTGCATTATAGATACGTGGCCATTTCCACCCAGCGCCATAATACCTTTTAGCAATTCCCCAAAGTGTGTTTCCCTTGACTACTGTGTAATAACGGTAACTAGTAGGGGATGGGACAGGTTTAGGCGTAGGCTTAGGAGTAGGAGTAGGCGTAGGAGTAGGAGTAGGCGTAGGAGTAGGAGTAGGAACGGGCGTAGGAATAGCGGGCGGCTGAATAATAGGATCGGGAGGAATCCCCATCCTTAGAATCACAATACCAATTAGCGTTAATTGTTGCGCAGTCAATGGCGGTTCGCCTTGCAAATAATTGCCGACTGCCACGCTAGCCTGTACTGGATCCATCCCATAACCAATAAGATAAGCAACAGCTTGCCTACCCCATTGATCATTAGTTAATGGTTCGGTATCCGGTACTGTTTCATCTTCCTCGGGAGGTGTTAAGTTTATCCACTGCCCGCTAACCCCTGTACCTACTCCCGGAATCATAGAAGTATCTTCTACAATTTCGGTAGTTTTATCCTTTGCATTATTGCGTGTATATAGTGCTACGCCTCCACCTACAGCGACAATAGCAAGCCACGCACCTAACGGTAATGGCCCGATCATCTTTCCTAGGTCTGGCATTGCCATATTAGAGCCTCCAACTACGTGTATTGTTGGAAGGAACTTCTATAGCAGGAACAGCCTGCAATCTCGGCTCGGTTGATTGTGCGGGCCGATCAATAAGGTTTTCGTCCCACGGTCCCGGAGTAATCCGGTAAGTGTTCCTAGTTCCAATTCCTGGCATTCTTTGCGGCGCCATTCCGAGAATTTCTGAAGTTCTCTTGTGGTCTGCCATAGAGAAATGCCAGCCGTTTAGATTTCGCTGCCCCATCTTTGGTTGGCCCGTCATAAACGGACGCAAGAAATTATAGGAACGTGGAGCTAAACGGCTCGTATCCCTAGGCTCAGGAGGTGGAATAGCGCGCGGGTTTGCCGCCCATCTATTAGCACCTGCTGAGGGACCAGGGAAACCAAAACCACCTTTAGTTTCTTCCCAGCCGTCCGCATCTTGTTGCTCAACTGAATAACGCTTTTCTTTGTCAGCATCTAATTGCTGCCAAAATTCGTCTGGTGGTCGGGCAGGGTCAGGACTTCTATCGTGTCTCTTTTCAGGAAACAGTCTAGATTCGTCTGGTGTTTCAGTTGGAGATATACGCAAGGTTGGCGCATATCCTGTATTGGGAATATAAGGCGCACCAGGAGGCGGATCGGCATAAGATGCACGGTCTTGGTAAATTTCCGGTGGCGCGCCAGATTCCAAACTACTTTTACCAACCGCGTATGGATTCCTAGCCATTTCTCACGCCTTTTCTAGTCGCGCAGAGCGGCTTTAAGTGAATTTGAAAAGGCTGTGCCCATGGCCCTAATTACGTTTGCACTTTGCGGACGTGAAACAATTGTCGTAACAAGTGCAACAGTAACAATAGCACCAAGGACATTAAACATACGGTCTCCCATAATGTTTATTCCTCATCTTTCTTTGTCAGACTAGTATTAGTATTTATAAGAGCGCGTGTTATGGCGTCTTCTATTCGTTGGTCAAGCTCGCCGTTAAGGCGTTCGTTAGATTCTACAACGGCAATCTGAGCGTCTTTAACAGCAGTTTCTGCCTTTTCCGCTACTGTAATAGCAGTTTCCTTAGCATCATTAACAGCGTTTTGTGCTTTTCCTGCTACTATAACAGCGGTTTCCCTAGCTTTTTCTATTCCTGCTTTGGTATCTTCATTATTCAAATGAGCTCGAAGATATAAAACAGCTGCAGCACCCAACGTTACTAATGACGGAATTAACGGCCGCAAATACACTTCTGCTTGGTCTGGATATTGTGCAATAAGCCAAAACATCCCAATACCCGCAACAATAAGACAGGCAGTAGCGCATATAACAATAACGGGATTAAATTTAAGTATATTAGTAGCGTTGGGCACCGATTAACCCCTACCTCTACGGGCGGGAGCTTCCGCCGGAGCTTCAGCGCCACCGTAACCGGTAGTCTTCCACGCCTCAGCCGAGAGAACGTCATAAACATTCGGCTGTGACGTTTCGACAATTACATCTCCGGGAACAGTATGGCGAGAGCCACCAATTACAAGGATTTCTCCCTTAGTGTCTTCCGTAACGACGTGAGCCAGAACAGTGCTGGTGTGTTCGTCTCCATCCACATCCTTATAAGTGGCTGAAAACTCTTCCCACTTCTTTTCCTTAGCCATTTTCTAATTCTCCCTTAACCTGCTGCGGCATTCTTTGACGGACGGTTGAGCAGGGACATAACCCACGGAATAAGAAACCACGCGAGCAAAACCCCAACAATAATGGACTTGATATCAAGACCAAAAGGCATTTCTATTTCTCCTTTAACCTAGTTTTACGCCAACGCCACCAGCGCTGACACCGCGGAATCCGCGCTTGATAAGAATAAGAAACACAAGAGCGCCAATAACAATAATTGCGCACGCCTGCGGAGTGCCGAATCCACCGATTTTCACCGGGTGATCGTATTCGTCATACTGTGGCATTAGTAACTCCCTTAAATAAAGACGCTGCCAGCTACGGCAACATCATTAGTGAGAACAGTGAGAACGCCAGCAGTCGTAAACGAACCCTGAATTTCCAAGCGCGTAGAGCCAAGCGTCGGCAACCAAAGATCACGGTTTTCACGACCCAAACCGCCGTCAAATTCGTGCATAAAATCATACACAAAAACACCGTTACTGAGACCCTGGCCGCTATCGTAAGCTGGCACAGAACCGCCACCACCACCAGGAACACCAGTATTACCAAGCGAACCGCCAAAACCGGTACGCTCAAACATTTGGTGTGCCCAATTGGTCTTTTCCACGATATCGAGCGGGCGAGTATCGAGGTAAAGAGTAGTCGGATCGGGCCAGTCAATTTGACCATTAACGCGAGAAGTACCCGCACGACGCAAAATGAAAATCAGGTTACGGATGTAGTTACCGACACGCGTAAGCCTAATTGTCTGAGCTCCCGCAGAAACGTTGAAAATCTGCGAAGACCAAAACTGCGTAGTATTCAGAGCTGGCGGGGTAACCTGATTAGTTGCGCCACCGCTAAGACTTTCTGGCTGGTCCCATGCCTCAGTAAATACGCGAATGCGTAGCGAGGGAGGCGTAGAGGGAACGGTCCCGTAAATATTGGTAGTGGAGTTTTGCGTAAGCCGCAGCTTAAAGGTAGCTGCAGCGTTTTGGTTGGGCAGTGCACCCAAACCGTCACGCAAGTTAATTTCCAACGGAATTCTTAGAATATACTGGAAATTACCGGTTGTGTTAGCTCCGACAGTATAGGCGGGAGAGCTAAGAGGGTCAGCGCCGCTAGCATGACGGTAACCACCCCACTTGTTTGCCAAGTACAATTCATAACCGGAGTTAAACTGTGCAATCACAGCGCCGTTAGGCTCAGTAACTGCAATATTAGTAAGCGCATTCCACGGTCCATCTTCAGCGTGAGTAACCGCAGTACCCGCGCCACCGGTAGCTTGTACCAAAAGAATAAGAGAGCGAAGATATCCATAGGCAGGAATATCGAAGACACCCAGGTCTTGTGCTGAAGCTGTAAGCAATCGGGCAGTGTCAACTCCCGATCCTTCCCTATGCTCAGCGCTTGCACGAATAAAAGGAACGACAGGCAAAACCTGACGCTCGCTCCCACGGTTACGGGTTTGCTGGTTTGTCCCGCCACCGGTAGAAACTGCTGTAGGCATTTATATTTCTTCTTCCTTTAGTAATTGATTTTACAGTGCTACTGCCATTGCCTCGCCAATTGGTGAATCAGACAACTTTGCTGCCAGCATCCGCCACAGAAACGAAAAGATAAGGACTGACGCTCCAATAATTAGAACATTAAGCGCGCTAGGTGTGATCACGTGGTTTACCCTCCCTTCCGTGACTCTGTCAGCTTAACTTCTGGACAACGTGAACGGACCATTTCCCCCGTACGTGTGTTTACATAAAGGAATTGGTGAGATTCAAGATTGGCAACTAAACCACGAATAATGCTAGCGTCAAGGAATCCAATTCCTGCAATCTTATCAAGATCACTTCGATCATTCACGCGCCAAAAGAAAATATGCGTGCTAGAAGTGTAGATTTCACGCGGAACATGAGAGGGTCTTTGCAATCCGAGTAATAAAGAAATATGCAAAGACCGAGCTTGCAAGAGATATGTTTTTATTTGTATATCTTGCTTAAGGATGTCAGAAAACCAAAAGGTTTCGTCAACCGCTACTGTCCAATCTCCCTCTAAGTAAATCGCCTCCCATGCCTCAGCGAAGATTTCCGATTGTTTCCCAGCAGCGTTTAGGCCGCGCGTGTCTGGCCATAGAATACGATGAGGGAATTGTATAGGGTCTAAAGATTGCCAACGATTAAGCCTAATATATTCGCCAGAATCTATAAGAGATTGCAAGGTATCGTCGCGTGGTTTAGTTCCAAAAATCACACGATAAGGATGCAATGGCAATATATTTAAAAGCATCGTAGTTTTACCTTGACCAGTCGGGCCAATTAATGCGACATGTTCACCGGGAAGCCAAGCAAAACGGGAAAGGAATTTATCCCATGGTTTACGCGGCGCTTCAGTAGAACGGAGAGCATAAGCGCGCACCATTCTATCATCCGAATCATTCCATCGGACCTGTGCTACCGGGAAATTAGGCATCCGTTGAATTGTCCTCCGCCGAAAACTGATTAAGATTCACGTTAGCGAAACGGGAAGATACCCCAGGCATATGATGCAACATTACAGAAACAAGAATAGGCATGTGCGCGATTACTACAGCACCCGCAGCAGAAGTTTGAATAAGCGCATAAAGTGCGCGGCGCACCGATTCATTTTGGTAGGCTAAATCGTCAAGGCTTTTAGCACACTGCTCAGCACTTTTAATAACTGTTTCGCCGCACTGTTGGTCAACCGCCATAAGCCCGATACCAATTGACGTATACAAATTGGTTAGCGGCTTAACAAACATTCCTTGACGGCGTGGAACACTCGCCTTAACTTTTGGAGTTTTTGTTTTCGATCCTGCTTTACCGCCACGCAGGCTAGTTAGTAAAGGCTTTTTAGTAGCGCGATGATTAGGTGTTCCAAAAGTAGGAGGCTCAGCGCCAGCGCTAGCATTACCATTATTAGCACTTTGAAATGCAGCATCGGAAAGTTCCCCCGAATGCTCTGCGTTGTCTTCTTCGACCAGAAGATTACTTAGAAAATCTGGATCATTTTCGTCTGGCGTAGTTTCGTCAGTCATTCGCTGGCCTTACCTGAGCCAAACCAAAAGTTAATAAATCCACTTCGCTTTGCAGCAGGAGCAGCGGGAGCAGCGGGAGCAGCAGGGGCGGTCGGCTGGGTGGTAGCTTCCCGGATTCCATCGACGATACGTTCTGGCAAGGCATTGATGGCATCTAGGAGGCTCCGATCCTCACGCGCAGGGGGAGGAGTAGGGGCAGGAGCAGAAGGCGCAGGAGGAGGCGTAGGAGCTGGCGCAGGAGCAGCAGGAGCAGGGGCAGGAGCAGGAGCAGGAGCAGGGGCAGGAGGATTAGTAGTCTGCGTCTCTGTAGTTTCAGACATTACTTTCCCTTTCTAGTAAATGATCTTGGAATGGTTGTTGATCATGCTCGACCGCAAATGATCATGGTGCCTTATGATAGACTGGGAAGCGCAGGCGGGCCAGCGTGGAGACCTCACCAGAAGGAGGTGGCAGGACATATAGACCCTCTCACACGCTGGCCCTAAGTGGCCGAGCTATTGACCACTTCTATTGTAGCATTCGAGCTGCAAGCAAACCATTTTAATGCAATTACAAAACAGAAAGTAAAACAAATGTCCACAGATGTGTCAACAAATATCGAGAATACCTACGCTGACCTTAGCAAGTTCTCTTATGACGAACTAGCAGAAATGGAAGGCGCAGAGCTTGCCGTCGGTAGTGACCTCAAAGATAAAGAAGATTTAATTGGTGTTCCGTTTGCGATTACTGCTATTTTCTTTCGTCCTTCTGACCAAACAGAGCGTGAATATGTTTCTGTTGAAGGGATTACCAAGGAAGGCGAACATATCGTTTTCAATGACGGTGGGCTAGGAATTCGTGAAACTCTAGTTAAATGGGCAGTGGATAAGGACATTCTTGATTATGCCGTTATTGAGAATCCAGACGGCCCTATTAATGATTTCTTAACGCAGGCTGCACCTTCATATGTTGATCTTCGTTTTGATGAAAACAGCGGTTCTCATCTTACGATCACTTTGCCACGTCCGCTAATCTGTGTTCGCGGACTTCGCAAGTCTAATTATAAGGCTAAGGGAGAAAAGGGTAAGGCTGGATATCGTCCGGCTGGCACTACCTACTATATCGCCTAAATAAAATCGTGAAAGGATGCCAACACTAATGGGTTGTTGGCATCCTTTCGCCTCCCTTAAAACGAAACGAGAAAACAAATGACCGAGCTGACACCAAACTGGGATAACGGCAATCGAGCTGACCACCTAGCCTCAGAAGATGAATGCAAAAAGGCCATGATGGATAGCAAACATCAAATTATCGAAATCCCCATAATCTCTATGACATTCGTTATTAGTCATAAACTTTTAATTATTCTTCGCACAACTGCTATGGGTTCTGACACATTCCAAATTGAAGGTGGATGGGTTTATAATAACCCGTTTAGTCTTATGTTAGACCTTAACGAAATTGTCTCCATTCCTACAGCAAAGCAAGTGAAATAATGGGCGCGAATATTCGTAAGGTTAGTCTTTTAAAAACCAAACATCGCCATCATTTGGTTAAGGCTATAAAAGGAAGTGGACGCAGACAAGGAAATTATGTTTGTGAATGTGGCAAACGTTTTACTTTGATTAATACATACGAAAAACACCGAGCTGACGCTAAACGAATTGACAAAGAATTAGAATCTGATCTCGGATTAGATCGACGCGCCATTAATCCCGATTATGAAAGCGCAGAAGAACCATACGACGAATATTTTGAGCGTATTATGAATCGTGACGATTAAAAGAAAAGAGCGGGTAAATGGCGTTTAAGCCTAACTGGTCGAATGAAGAACGTGCATTATATCGTTCTTCCTTTTCCTCACTAGATTTCGGCACAGAAGGGCGAACGCATGCGCTAAGAGACAGGGAATTGCAAGAGCTATTCGACAAAACAATGATTCACTATATAGACCAACCAATAGAGAAAAGACTAGATAATCAACAAGAATTCGAAGAATATCTAGAACATGAATACGGCGTCATATTTGATGAAGATTTCGATTGGGAAGGTTACAGGGAATGGTATGATTCTCTCTGATTTAATTGTGGAAGATTCCGATAATTTTGAGCCTTACCATACCGGCATAACCAAAATCATTAAAGCTAATGATAAATTTGTCGTGTGGGATGGAGAGGGAGCTAACGCACCTTACAAACGGCGCAGGACTCGCCACAATTACATTCTCTTTGGATGTTACAATGGTGTCGAACATGCCAAGATTACTAGTGAACGTTTACACTTGCGTGAATGTCTTGAATTCATAGTCGAGCAAGGAATTAAAAATCCTGGTGCTAATCATGTCGCATTCTACTTTGATTATGACGTAAACATGATTCTTAACCATTTACCCGTTGACCGTTTACAACGATTAAGAGAACAGCATTTTATACGGGTTACACTAAACGGAATTGCATACGGCATAGAACATATTCCCCATAAATGGTTTCAAGTTACCCGTTACGGTCCTAAGTATGATTTCAAAAACCGAAATGGAAAAGGTAAACGAGATAAGGTAACTGTCCGTATTCAAGATATGGCAGGTTTCTTTCAATGTTCCCTATTAAAGGCACTGAAAGATAACCTGTCAGATCATCCGTATTATATCGAAAATATCGCTGAGGTTGAGAAGGGAAAGGATTCTCGAAATGAATTCACGTACGCAGACCTTGAAACAATTACGAGCTATTGGGAGAAGGAAAATGTATTATTTCATGCTCTCGCAGACCATTTACGGAGAATGCTTTATTCGGTGGAATTGCGAATTAAAAACTGGCACGGGCCCGGAGCGCTCGCCAATTATACATATAAACGGGAGGGTATTCGTGCTCACAAAGCCGATTGTGGGGAAGACGTATACAGAGCTTCTAGATTTGCCTATGCAGGCGGGAGATTTGAGCTATTTCGACCAGGTAGACACAGACATGTCTATGGAATTGATATCAATTCAGCCTACCCTGCCGCGATTGCGAAACTCCCGAGTCTTTCAAACGGCCAGTGGAAATGGCGCGACGAAAACAACGTAAGCCACGATTTTGCAGAATTTGGACTTTATAATATAACAATGAGAGGTCCAATTGTTGGTGAACACCTGCCGTCACCATTATTTAACCGAGATAAGGCTAACATTGTTTCGTTTCCATGGAATACTAAAGGTTGGTATTGGTCGCCAGAAATTGAGCAAGTATTGGCAGTCCTAAACGATATGGGACATGATTTAAGTGATAAAATAAATATTGACTTCCATGGTGGATGGGAATGGATACCAAACGAACCTAGTTATCCGTTTGATTTCGTACGTGAAACCTTTGAAAAACGTAAACGATTAAAGGCAGAAGGTCACGGCGGGCAAATGGCATTAAAGCTAATGATGAATTCGCTTTATGGAAAAATGGCACAGCGGGCGGGATGGGAACGTAACGGAACAGCTCCAACATGGCATCAATTAGAATGGGCTGGATGGGTTACTAGTTACGTACGTGCTAAATTGTTTTCAGTTTTTAGTCGTATTCCATTTGATCAATTAATAGCTGTAGAAACAGACGGTATTTATACGACCTGCGATCCTGCCAGGCTAGGTATAACCACTAGCAAGGAATTGGGAGAATGGGAAGTTACCAAATACGATGAAGTTATTTATCTTCAATCTGGTGTTTATGCAATGCTCAAAGATGGAAAATGGACAACTAAATATCGTGGTTTAGATCCTGATTCAGTCTCTACAGAATCCATTATTGAACATGCAAAATTGCTAGGATCTAATCAAGAATGGCCGCCGTTGATTGGTACAACTACTAGGTTTGTTGGATATCCTGCTGCGCTATTCCGGGAAGTTCAAAATAGAGGCCCAACAAAAGCACATCATTGTAAATGGGAAACGGCTCCTAAAGAAATTTCTATAGGCGCAGCTGGCAAACGACGACATAACCCTAGATTCTGTAAGGCATGCGAAGCAGGAAAGACTGCTTATGAAATGCCGCATAGTCTTATTATTCAAATGAATTTGCATTATGGGACAATTGAAAGTCAAATGCACGACATTCCTTGGCTTGATAGAATAGAACCTTCAGAAGGTGATGAATTCTCGGGAGAGGTATTTCCCGAGATTGAATGGCGAGAATTTGAGGAAGAAGAAAGGGGATTACTTAGAGCATGATCAAAAAGCGTTATCTAATCGTTATCAAAAACTCTTGTGATCATGGAAATTTGGAACTAAGCTAGCTGTGAGCAGCAAGCAAGGCCACTAAGGAAAGGTCCCGATTCTGGGACGCGTCCGTAATCCCTTGACTGCCCGATCTTTGACAATTCAAGAGTGCGTAATCTGTCTCACACTTTGGTTATTCCTGCCCGCATCAAGTGCGCGTGGCATATAATAGAACGGTCCCGCCAAACGGGCGGACCAATTCACAGAGAGGCCATAAAATGGTCCAAGCAACACAGTCCAAGCCTGAAACCACTGCTAAGGCTGACGCTCCCAAGGTTGAGGAATTCTCCCTTAGCTCTCTTGCAACCGCTGTGGAAGACTCTCCCGAGGCTCCTAGTAGGGTTCACAAGAATTCCGCTAAGGCTACCTCGCCTTTCCGTGGCGCTCTTGTGGAGTCATGGGAGCAAGGCACCGAGCCGAATGTTGGCAAGGCCAAGCGCGTCGTTATTCCTGACAACGAAAAGACAATCAAAATGGTTGTCGCTTCCCTTCGCGCTGCAGCCGATGGCTTGGTGGATCATGATCCTAAGCTAGGCGTTTCTATTCAGGTTAAGAATTCCACGCCTGCCGAGGGTAAGGCTACGGTAGTTTTCGCTGCTAAGGTTAAGCGTCAAAATAACAAGTCAGCGTAAAACTTTCCAAAAACTTGGGAGGGAGTCATCGTTTCTAACGGTGGCTCCCTTTCGAGCATTCAAACACAGAGAAAAGGAAATTGTAATGAAAGTCCAACCAAATAATGAAAATGATGTGCCCAAAAGTCGTGTGACATTGCCAGATTACAAATGGGACATGGTTTTAGATCAATTACAAAAAGCTGCATATCGTAATCGTGAAAACGTTGCGGGTCGTGCATTATGGCAAGATTTACATGATCACGTAAAAGCTCAGATCGGGTCATAATGGCAAGGCGAATCATTAAGGTATTGTTTTCCTTTACACTCGCTATTGCAATATACATAATCCTAAAGCCTGAAGGTTGGCTAGAGTATCTTGGAATGTTAATGGTGTGCCTAGCAACCGGAGCAGCAATTGGAGCAGCAATTGGGCTAACGACGGCATGGAAAGAATTACACAGAAAGGACCTGAGCTAATGGCCGATTATGATACTCCTACGCTTTTCGGCGCAGATGGAAGGCCGCTAGGAAAACAAGAATGGTTAGGAGAAATCCTTTTAACTGTAAAGAAAATTGAGCTAGCAGTCTCCCAATATCCTCTTACAAAATACATGTACTTGCCAGGATGGCAAGATAAAGAAACTGCAGAATTTCACAGTGATGAAGATGCATTATTTGATAGTGAGGAAACTGCAACCGTTTACGCAATGGTTAGGTATTCCGATAATGGGACTCCTACGGTTATAAACATTCCGGTTACAATCTATAGAAAATAGAGAATGCGTGGCGTATATTTACGGCGCATCTACCCGCAGAAACCACGCCTGCGAAAGCAAATTGTGGGAGGGAGTTGGGCAATGCACGGACTAGAGAATTCGGGGGATTGCCCAATTCCCGTTTTAACCTACACAGAGAAAAGGAATAGAAAATGGCAATGAAACTAGAACTAAGGTCAGAATACAGTCTAGAGGAGGCTGTAGGAATGACAGTTGGCTACGCTTCCATGTGTTGGAATCCCAGGCCTACCGGTGATTTTGATTCAACCGAAGCTAGCGAAGCTGCACAAGAGCTTATTGAATGGATTAAAGCAAATTGGTTTATTCCTCCGCCAGGAACACCAAACCCCTATCCACATGATCATAATAAATGTGGTATCGATACCCAAGTAAAAGAAGGGAACCGATAACTAATGGGAGGACCTAGACCTTACTTTATTACGTTTGCAGATTTAGACGGCGAACCGTGCCCATTCTTTGTATGTGTGCATTGTGGAGAAACCATAACACCTCTCAATGGTGATGCTTTAGTCGTTTGGAAGAATTACGAAAAGCCCCAAATGATTATTCTGCATAAAGAAATATGCTACGACGCTTATTTCAAAAGAACAAGAAGTTCAATCACTATATATTCAATGGGACTAGGTATATTCTTAGACCAATTGGTATACAATACCAGAAAGGCAGTCCCATTAATACCATAAAAAGAATTATTTGTTACGTTTTTGGTCACGTTTGGGTATTTGATGAAATGTACGAACGTAGACCATATTGTGCGTCATGCAACAAAACCATTACAAGTAAAGAAATAGTGCGAGCTATTAAAGACAATGAAATGATCTTATATCGCAGTAAGGAAAATTCTAATGAAACGAGCACGCAAGAGAGCAGTACCCAAGGAAACAAAGCTACATAAAAAAGGCGGATATCCCCATGGTGAAATGTGGATTGATTATGTCCGCCAATTAAGTCTAATTAGAAGGGGACGGAAATGGACAATTCTAACATAGGAGTTGTGAGCGCTAAATCAAGTGGAATTGCTATACTAATCGATCTATTCTTTCCGGGTGGCGGATTGATCTATGCAGGACAATTAATAATGGGTTTACTTATTCTGTGTATTGTCACACCGTTAGTATGGGTAAGCGTATGGTTAACAATAGGCATCGGCCTAATTTGGTACATTCCATATTTAATTATCGTAATGATTTTCTCCGTTGTATCCGTTAACGGATTCAACCATAGAAACGGAATTACCGTCCGATGAGTGCACCGAGCTATTATGACCCAATTTTTTATCTAACTTGGGCCGAGCACCCTGATATTAGATCTATTGGCTGGGTGTTAATTGAAATGGAGCTAGAAAGGAAATTTAGGGAAGCTATGCAGAAATATGCTCCCCCTGAAATCCCTGATCTTGGCAGCATTTCAGCGCTTGGTTTAGAGCCGGTTGTATGGATGGAAGAATTCAATAATGCTCCAAACTATTACGGGCCAGATACTGACAGACCAGATTTTGAATATTGGCCCTTACCGGAATGGGCGAATCCTGGCATCCATACTGATTGGAAAGATAGAGCGCTTTGGTTTATCGAAACAATCGCAGACCATAGCTAAGCTATGTATTTATTTTGGTGTCGATAATGCCTAGTACCTAGTATCACTAAGTACCGGTCATGCTGTAAATGATCATGAAATTATGCTGTAAATGATCATGAAATGCTTTTGATCTTCGCCTCGCGGATTCTACGGGTCACCGGGGCGTTGATCATGGCAGAAGTTGATCATGGAGTCATGCTGTTAATGATCATGGAATTAAAA
>Ga0193738_1000537_pt1 | contig 18922 bp, 17 predicted proteins | sample L2a1metaG_FD_144927 | JGI IMG/M metagenome (GOLD analysis project Ga0193738, IMG submission 144927) | Soil microbial communities from a riparian zone of the East river system, Colorado, United States - L2a1 | ecosystem: Environmental > Terrestrial > Soil > Riparian zone | place: USA: East River...
TCGGCCCGGACACGACGATCGTGCTGTACGGCGACAACAACAACTGGTTCGCCGCCTGGGCCTACTGGCAGCTCAAGCTGTACGGCCACCGAGACGTGCGGATCCTCAACGGCGGGCGCAAATTCTGGCTGGACAACGGCTTGCCGTTGTCGACCGACGTGCCGACGTATGCCGCCACCGGCTATGAGCTGGCCGAGCCGGACTTCGCCTTGCGCGCGTATCGCGACGACATCCTGCCGCGCCTCGGCGATGCCGAGCTCGCGCTCGTCGACGTCCGCTCGCCGGCCGAGTACAACGGCGAGATCATCGCGCCGCCCGGCATGAGCGAGACGGCGCAGCGCGCCGGGCGCATCCCGGGCGCGGCCTCGATCCCGTGGGCCCAGACCGTCAAGGAAGACGGCACGTTCAAGGACGCCGACGAGCTGCGCGTGCTGTACGAGAGCAAGGGCGTGACGCCGGACAAGGACGTCATCGCGTATTGCCGGATCGGTGAGCGATCGTCGCACTCGTGGTTCGTGCTGCACGAGCTGCTCGGCTATGAGCGGGTCCGGAACTACGACGGATCGTGGACCGAGTACGGTAGCCTCATCGGCGTCCCGATCGAGAAGCCGGTGGCGGTCGGGGTGGCCGACTAGTCACTCACGATCATCCATCGCGGATCGCGGCGTCCCGGGCGACCGGGGCGCCGTTCGCGCTAGAGGAACCCTGGGTTCGGCAGCAGCCGCTGCACGTCGACGAGGCGCGGATCCGTGGCGCAGAACTGGTCGCGACCGACGATCCGGGCGCCACGCTCGAGCAGATGAGCGACCACGGGATGCGGCCCGGGCACGCCAATCGTCAGGCGCTCCCCGTCGGCGGCCGCCCGCAGCACCGCCAGGGCGGTTCGGACCGGCTCCGCATCGGGGTCGATCGATGCATGGTCGAGCCATCGACCGTCCGACCGCTTGCGTTCGCGTCGCGCCCAGCCGACGGCAGCCACGGCCCCCGCATCGCGAACAACGAAGCCTGCGGCGGCCGGCAGCGAGGCGTAGTGCACGAAGTCGATCGTGCGATCCACGCCGGTCCACGCGAGCGACCAGCGGGCCGTCTCCTCGGCGTCGGCCGGGCCCGTTTCGACGCCGGGTTCGCGTTCTCCGAGCGCGTCCGCGGCGATCACGATGTAGAGCAGCGGCCACCACGGCCGCATGCCCGCCCGGACGTACAGGCCCAGGGCTCGCTCATCGGTGGACGAGAAGGTCATCCGCTCGACGGACCCCGAAAGGACCGTCGACAGGAGTGCCTGCCCGGCCCCTCGCGATTGGCGACCGGGATCGACGAACAGGTCCGTCAGGAACCGGACGCCATCGCGCCCGACCGCCACCGACCCGGCGAAGCCGACCACCTCCTCATCGATGACCGCGACGCTCGTCCGGGCGCGAGCGACGAGATGCTCGAGATACGGCCAGCCCAGCCCCGGCAGGTCGGGCCAGTCCATCGGCTCCTCGTTCGCGGCGAGGACCGCCGCCGCGGCCGGGATGTCGCCGACGTTCGCCGGCCGGACGATCATCGACCGCCGGCGGACATCGCCTCACGCAGTCGATCGTGCGGGATGGCGTACGCGGTGATCCCGTCGCGTCCGACGACGGTCGTGGCCGCGACCAGCGCGTTGACGATGGCCTCTTCGACCGACTCGATGACCGCGTCGAAGAGCCGGTCGATGATGGCGCCGCCGACGGCGCGCACCTCGTACGTCCCGTTCCCGGCCGCGTCGTCGTCGAGCGCCGACGGCAGTCGGTTGCCAGTGGCGAACGCGATGAACAGGTCGCCGCTCGTGTGCCCACCGGTCCCGCCGGCGCGGGCGATCCCGAGGCCGGCCCGCTGCGCGAGGCGCTCGCACTGGTGGGGGAGCAATGGAGCGTCGGTCGCAACGACGACGATGATCGAGCCCGACCCTGCCGGGGGAGCCGCTGCGGCGCGCCGATCGTCCCAGGGGCTCGGCACCTCAGACAAGGGAATCGCTTCGCCGACACGGACCCCGTCGACGCGGAGCCACTCGCGCTTCCCGTGGTTCGCCTGGACCAGGGCGCCCACGGTGTAGCCATCGGATCCCGCGGCGATGACGCGCGACGCGGTCCCGATGCCGCCCTTGAACTCGTGGCACACCATGCCTGTGCCGCCCCCGACGGTTCCCTCGACCACCGGCCCGCCGGCGGCGGCCTCGAGCGCCTCCTGCAGGTGCTCGGCGTGAACGTGGAAGCCGTTGATGTCGTTGAGGACGCCGTCGTAGGTCTCGCCGACGACCGGCAGCGACCAGTACGCCTCGCTGCGGTCCCGCTCGACCGAGGCGGCCACAAGCGCGTCGCGGACGACGCCGACACTGTGCGTGTTCGTGATCGCGACCGGCGTCGTGAGCAGCCCGGATTCGCGGACCCACTCGAGGCCGGTCAACTCGCCGTTGCCGTTGAGCCGGTGGCAGCCAGCGAAGACCGGCTCACGCCAGTCGTCGGCGCCACGGGGGCACACGACGGTGACGCCGGTCCTGACCGGTCCCTGGCCGACGACCAGCGGCCCATCGCCGCGGATGAGCGTCGTGTGACCGACCGTCACACCGGCGACATCGGTGATGGCGTTGTGGGGACCGGGCGTTCCCAGCCCGATCCGGACCCCGAGATCGCGTGCTCGCATCGCGCGACTGTAGCGGGAGCGCGGGCTGCTCGCCGGGACATTCCGCCGGACGGTGCCGGCAGGTTCGTCGCCTCGGCGTCAGGCGCGGTCAAACACCAGTGGACCCTGCCGTCCGGCCCGATGGGCGTCGTAGATCGCTTCGTTCAACGGCATCGTCCCGACGGCATCCTGGATTCAGCGGAAGGCCGGCCCACGCGGATGGCGGTGACGCGCGCGAGCGCCAGCGCGCCCGACCCGCCGTATCATCCCGGCGTGATCCCAGTCGGCCCAAACCTCCCCGGTTCGCCCACGGCCTCGGTGCGCCTGCGACGCTTGCCGGACCGGATCGCCGGGGCGCGAGCCATCGACGCCGCCGAGGCGTTCCGTGACCTGCCGGGCCTGGCCCTGCTCGAAAGCGCCCGCCCGGGGCGCAACGCCCGCTGGACCTACCTGACAGCCGATCCCGTGGCGGTGCTGGAAGCGCCGGCCGCCGGCCCGGACCCGTTCGCCGTGGCCCGACGCCTCGTCGCCCGGCTGGACCCGACCCCGGTCTCGCCCGCGGACGCGCCGCCATTCCTTGGGGGACTCGTCGGGTTCCTGGGCTATGACCTCGGCCACTTCCTGGAGCGGCTGCCCTCCATGGCGAAGGACGACCAGGGGCTGCCACCGCTCCGCCTCGCCCTGCACGACTGGGTCGTAGCCTGGGATCGACGGACCGGCCATGCCTGGCTGGGTGGCCGTGCCCTGGACGGCGACGGCCGCCAGCTGGCCCGTCGCCTCGACGATGTCCACGCCCGGCTGACCACGCCCGGTGTGCGCTCGCGCCCCGCGACCGCACAGGCGAACAGCGACGCCGGCGACGCGACCGACCCGAGCGCCACCCTCAAGTTCCGCTCCTCCCTGTCCCGTGCCGAGTACGAGGCGGGCGTGGAACGCATCCGCGACCACATCGCGAGCGGCGACCTCTACCAGGCCAACCTCACCCGCCGGCTCGAGACCGCGTACGCCACTGACCCATGGGCGCTGTACCGGCGCCTGCGCACGGGCGATCCATCGCTCTTCTCGGCGTTCCTCGACCTGGGCGCATCCCAGGAGACCGGCCGGCCGCGGGCCCTCCTGTCCGCATCGCCCGAGCCGTTCCTGTCGCTCGCTGCGGACGGTGTGGTGGCCACGGACCCGATCAAGGGCACCCGCCCGCGCGGCCGCGACCGCGCCGATGATCGCGCGCTGGCCTGCGAGCTCCTTGCCAGTGCCAAGGATCGCGCCGAGAACGTGATGATCGTGGACGTGCTGCGCAACGACCTCGGCCGGGTGTGCGAACCGGGCACGGTCCGTGTCCCGCGCCTCTGTCGCCTGGAGCGGACGGCGGCGGTCCAGCACCTCGTTTCGACGATCACCGGACGCCTCGCGCACGGTCGCGACGCCTTCGACCTGCTGGCCGCGAGCTTCCCGGGCGGCTCGATCACGGGCGCGCCGAAGATCCGCGCGATGGAGATCCTCGAGGGTCTCGAGCCGGTCCGGCGCGGGCCCTACACGGGCGCGCTCGGCTGGATCGGGCCGGACGGCGCGATGCAGACCAGCATCCTCATCCGCACGTTCGTCGCCGACGGGCGCCGCCTGACGCTCCACGTCGGCGGCGGCATCACCTGGGGCAGTGATCCTGCGGCCGAATGGGAGGAGACCGTGGCCAAGGCGCGCGGCCCGCTCGGGGCGATCGGCGGCGAGGAGGTCGCGTGAGTGACGACCGGAACGGTGCGCACGTGTGGGTCGACGGCGAGCTCCTGCCGGCCTCGGGGCGCCACCTGTCCGCCTTCGATCGCGGCTTCCAGCTCGGCGACGGCATCTTCGAGACGCTGCGCGCCAGCGGCGGTCGGCCGACAGAGCTGTCGGAGCACCTCGCCCGACTGCATCGTTCCGCGGCCGGCCTCGACATCGACCTACCGGTGGACGTCGACGACCGGCTGGCGACCGGCATCGATGCATTGCTCGCAGCCGACGGCCTCGACGGGCCCGACGGCGACGCCTCGATCCGGATCACCGTCTCGCGTGGGGCCTTCCGTACGCGTGGGGTGCTCCCACCCGATGAGGTCGCGCACGCAACGCTCGTCATCCAGGCGTGGCCGGTCGTGCCGGCGCCCGAAACGCACCTGGAACGCGGGCTGCACCTCATCGCCTCGGCCGTGCGGCGCGATCCGCAGAACCCGCTCGCGACGCTCAAGACCACGTCCCGCGCCGAGTACGTCTACGCCCGACTCGAGGCTCGGCGCGCCGGCGCCGACGACGCCCTGTTCCTGACCGTCGACGACCACCTCTCGGAGGGCACCTCGGCCAACCTCTTCCTCGTGCGGTCTGCTGGCGGCCGAGCACTCCAGCTGGCGACGCCGTCGCTCGACTGTGCGATCCTGCCGGGCACGACGCGCTCGTGGCTGCTGGACTGGGCATCCCGCGTGGGCCTGCGTCCGTTCGAGGGCGCGCTGACAAGTGCCGACATGGCGGGCGCGCGCGAGGCGTTCCTGTCCTCGCGATGGCCTGCCCGGTGCCTGGACGCTGCGGGCCCGGGCGGACCGCGAGGCGATGGTCCGAGGCTCCGAGCCGGCGTGACGCGCGACGAGCTCATCGACCGGACCCGGCAGCTCGTCGCCGAGGGCGATCGCCTGGTCGCCGCGCCATCGATGGGCGCGCTGCAGACGTGGCTCCAGCTGTCGGACGACCTGTTGTCGCGGGCGTGGGGGAGCATGGACCGCTATCACCTGGCTTGGCTCATGGTCGGCAAGCCGAAGGGCATCGTGCGCGGGCGGCCCATGACCGCCGACGAGGAGGCCGCCTACGTGCGCGAGGTCGCGACCCAGAAGACCGCCGCGCTGCGGATGAGCCTCGACGCCGTGGAGCGGCAGCACATGCCGTTCGTCGGCGAGACCGGCGGGGGCCTCGGAGCAGGCAGCGGCGAGGCTCGCTCAACGGCGGCCGATCCGGGCGTCGACCGCGCCCCCGACCGAAGCGGCCTGCCGGCCGACCCGACCCTGGCCGATCGCCTGGCCGAGGCGCGACGGCGCGCCGATACGCATCGAGACCACGGGGAGCGGCGCGCACCCCGCCCGGATCGGATGGAGCGGTGACGGCCAGTCGAATGCTCGTCCCTGCGGTGGGCGGCACGCGCCAGGTGCCGGCGGCCGACCCGATCGCCGAGGAATACATCCTGCTCGGCCTTCGGCTGGACCAACGGATCCCGGGCCTCGTGGACGGGTATTTCGGCCCGGCGGAGCTCAAGGCCAGGGTCGACATGGAGCAGCTCCGCTCGCCCGCCCGGCTGCGCGCGGACGCGCGCGCGCTCATGGAACGCGCCACCATCGAGGTGCAGGACGCCAATCGGCGAGACTGGCTGACCGCCCAGGTCCAGGCGCTGGAGGCACACGCGGCCGGGCTCGCCGGGGACACGCTCCCGTACGAGGAGCTGGTGGCGCGAGCGATGGGGTTCGCCCCGCCCCGGCACGACGACGCGGAATTCCGCGACGCGCTCGCCTCTCTGGACGCTCGTCTGCCCGGCGTCGGTGCCGTGAACGACCGGCTGGCGGCGTGGGACCGGGGACTCGAGGTCGCGGTCGACCGTTTGCCCATCGTCGTCGACTGGCTGGTCGAGCGGTTCCGCGAACGCGCCGCGGGACTGTTCGGCCTGCCCGACGGCGAGGACCTGCGGGTGTCGCTCGTGACGGACCAGCCGTGGTCGGGCTACAACTGGTTCGACGGTGGCAGGCGCTCCCGCGTGGACCTCAACACGGACCTGCCGATCCGGGCGCCGGACCTCGTGGTGACCGTGGCCCACGAGACGTATCCCGGCCACCACCTCGAGCACGCCTGGAAGGAAGCGGACCTCGTCGATCGAGACGCGCGGCTGGAAGCGTCCATCCTGCTCATGAACACGCCGGAATGCCCGATCAGTGAGGGCCTGGCCGACCTCGGGACGGCGTTCGCCTCACCGCTCGAGGAGCGGAAGGACCTCCTGGTGGAGCTGTTCGAGCGAGCGGGGATGGCAGTGGCCGACGACCCGATCCGCGCCCGCGAGACGGCCGAGCTGGCCGTCGCCATCTCGCGTCCGCGAGCGACGATGGGCGCGATCCGCGGCAATGCCGCCTTCCTGCGCCACGCCGACGGCCGGTCGCACGGCGAGGTCCTGCGCTACCTGGAGGAGCTGGGCGGGTACGGGCCAGAGGTTGCCGCCAAGCGGCTCGAGTTCATCGAGCACCCGCTGTGGCGGACCTACGTCTTCGTCTATGCCGAAGGCGAGGCGCTGTTGCGTCGGTGGATGGAGGCGGTCCCGGCGCCCGAGTGGGTCGCGCGATTCGGCCGCCTCCTCCACGAACAGGTCACGCCGGGTCGGCTCCTCGCGGAGCTGGGCTGACCGTCACGTCCGGACGTGGGCGCCGGGCCCGCCAGGCGATCGCGAATGCGGCCACCGCGCCGATGAGCACGACCAGCGCCAGGACGGCGATGATCGGGAGCCCGACCGTCTCCGCGGCCGCGGCCTGGCCGGTCGCGGGATTCACGGTCAGGGCGACGGGGGCCTGTTCGCTCGCGAGGTCCTTGAGCGTCACCTTCCAGGTCCAGGCGCCGGCCACGGGTAACGTGGCGGTCGCGACGAAGTGGCCGTCCGGCCGGTCGTTGGTGGCCGTGACGTCCATGGTCTGGCCGGTCGACACGTTCGTGAAGTGGACCGTTGCGGTCTCCCAGCCGGCCGGCGTCTGGCCGTGCTGAAGGACCACGAAGCCGACCTCGAGCGGCTGGCCCTCGACGGGGGGTTCGGTCGTCGTCTGCGCGTCGGCGACGATCTCGGCCCAGCCGCCGGCCAGCACGGGGACGGTCAGGGTCAGTAGCAACGCGAGCGCCGCAACCGCGGCGGCCAGTCGGCGGATCATGTCGGCTCCTCCAGGGCGTGCGAACGAGACAGCTCGTCCGGAATCGCTCCAACTACACCGCCCGTTCGGGATCGGTTCCCCGGCCCGCCCCGGCGTCAATATCCCGGATGAAGACGGCGCGATCCTCGCCGGGTCCGTCGTAGTCCGCGTAGGCCGGCGTTCCGTAGAGTCGCTGGCTGCGCGGTCCGTCGTCGACGCGGAACCCGAGCGCCCGATGGAAGTCGACCGCGATGCGGTTCGCCGGCCACATGACGGCGACCGCGCGCCTCGCTCCGCGCCCGACGAGGTCCGCGAAGGCCCGCTCGTACAGTGCGCGGCCCAGCCCGCGACGGCGACGGTTCGGCTCGGCCGCGATCATGTGCACGTAGCCGGTCGCCGGATCGTCCTGGCTGACGAAGGCGATGACGAACCCCGCAAGCCGCCCGTCCGGCCCCTCGACGATCCAGGAGGTGCCGCCGAAGTGCTCCAGCCACAGGCGTGGCAGCGCCTGGCGCACCTTCCGTCCGCCCCACCAGTCGTCGATCACGTCGACGATGCGCGGGTGATCGGCTGCGGTCGGGCGACGGAACGCGAGATCGCCCAGGTCGCCAGGGTCGCCCGGCCCGCCGGCCGATGTCATCGGGCGCGCCACCAGGCGATGCCTGCGGCCAGCAGCAACTCGAGAGGCACGAGCAGACCGAACGTCTGGCCGAGGTAGTCGATGAGCGGCAGGACGCCGCCCTCCGTCCGCGCGAACAGCCACAGCCCGACTTGCCCGAGCAACGCCCCGAGGCCCGCGAGCGCGGCCGCGATCCACGGTCGTGCCGGGCGCGAGAGCGTGTCGCCCGCCCCGACGACCGTGGCCACGCCGACCGCGTAGCCGATCGCCGCCGCGGCGACCAGGAGGCCCGCCGAGACGGCCATCGCACCGCCGAGCAGGACGATGATCGCGGCGCCGAGGATGGCCGCGGTGGCACCGAACGCGATCCCGCGGACGGCCGACGCCCCCGCCGTCGCCGGCGAGGGCGAGGTGGGAGGCTGGGCGACCGGGGGAGCCCCGTATCGCTCCGAGGGCGGCCGGGCCAGGCGCTGCTCCCCGGCGACGCGCGGCGCGGCGTCAGGATCGCGGGTGGGCGGGGTGCCGGTCACGGGACGCATCGTAGCGGCATCAGCGTGGCGTCCCATCCGGGCGGACGCTAGACTCCGCTCCGTGAGCCACCCAAGTCTCGGCCTGCCGCCACCCGACACGACATCCGCCTGGGCGGACGTCGCTCGATCCATCCGCGACAGCGGTCCGCAGCTCGCCGCCCGGGCCCTGGCCGTCGCGATCGATCGCGACCCCACCTTTCGCGAGCGCCACGACGAGATCGGACTTCGCGAGCGACTCCGCGACGCCGAGCTCCTCGCCGAGCGGATCGCCACCGCGGTCGCCGAAGACGACCCGGGGATCGCCGGCGAGTACGCCGACTGGACGTCCCCCGTGTACCGCCGCAAGCGCGTCCCGCTCGACGACCTGATCAACCTGTGCGAGGGACTTCGCGCGGCCATCGCGGGCGCCGCCGCGCCGCCCGTGGCCGATGCCGCGGACGGGCCCATCGACGCGGCCATCGCCCAGTTCAAGTGGCATCGACGCCTCGCGGGCGATGGACGCAAGCGCAACGCGCTGCTCCAGCTCCTCTACAAGGGCGCCTGACCCGATGACCATCAAGTGGGTCCAGCGGGACCCGCTGGTGATGAACGGCGAGCCGTTCTGCTACGGCTCCCGGCTCACCGTCCGCCAGCTCCTCGAGCTGCGCGCGAACGGGTACGACCTCACCCGCATCCTGACCGACCACCCCGAGCTGCGGACGGTGGGTGTGGCCGCGGCGTTCACCTTCGCCGCCGCGAATCGTGAGCGGTATGCCGACTTCTTCGAACCCGACGGTTCGCTGATCGGCCCGGGCTACAGCGAGGCCGAGGCGGCCGGCCTGCCCGCCCAGTACCGACTGCCCGGGATCGTGATCAAGCCCGCGGGAGCGCCGGAACCGGCCACGAGCTGAGCGGCGGGCATCCGCGGCCGGTACGAACGGATGAGAGGGCCCAAACGGGCTCGGTGGTACGCTCTTCGTACGTACAACCCGGAGATTCGCCACCCATGACCGACATCACCACCACTGACGTCAGCACCGTTCCGACGGCAGACGCCGCCGCAGCCGACGCCCCCGCCACCGAGGCGGCGGCGTTCGATCCCGAGCGGCGTGCCACCGAGCTCGCCATCCTCGACGCGCTGCGCGCGGTCGTCGACCCCGAGATCGGGATGAACGTCGTCGAGCTGGCGCTCATCAAGCAGATCCTGCTGGGCCCCGACTCGACCGAGATCAAGATGATCCTGACCACGCCGTTCTGCCCGTACGCCGGCTCGATGATCGCCCAGGTCAAGGAGCAGGCCGAGTCCGTCGTGGAGCACGACGTCAAGGTCACCTTGCTGGCCGAGCGCTGGGACCCGCGCGACGCCGGCCTGATGTGGTAACCCGACACCCGAGCCTCTGAGGAGCACACCGAACCATGAGTGACCAGCGCGTCTCCAACCCCTACGCCAACCCGAATCAGCTCGACGGCCAGGCCACCCCGTCCACGCTCGGCGTCAAGCCGGACGCCAGGCTGGCTCAGGCGTTCCTCACCCAGGCGTTCGTGTGGATGTTCGCCGGCCTGATCGTCAGCGCCGGCGTCGCGTTCTTGGTCCAGTCGAACGCGCGGCTGCTCGAGTTCGCAGCGAACAACTTCTTCATCCTGATCATCGCGCAGCTCGCGCTGGTCGTCGTGATCAGCTGGGGCATCAACCGGATCAGCGCGACCGCAGCGCTGGGACTGTTCTTCGTCTACGCGGCGAGCCTTGGCGTGACGTTCGGGCTGATCGTGTCCGCCTACGAGCTCGGCTCCGTCGTCACGGCCTTCTTGTCGGCCTCGGCGATGTTCGGTGCGGCGGCCATCTACGGTCACGTGACCAAGCGCTCGCTCGCGGGCCTCGGCGGGATCCTGTTCATGGGCGTCATCGGCCTGCTCGTGGCCATGCTCCTGAACGTGTTCCTGGCGAGCGACGGCTTCTCATTCCTGATCTCGATCGTCGGGGTGGTGATCTTCACGGCGCTGACGGCGTACGACGTCCAGCGAATCCAGAACGGCGATCTCGCCATCGCGACGGGCTCGATGGAGAAGGCCGCCGTCATCGGCGCCCTCCATCTCTACCTCGACTTCGTGAACCTGTTCCTGTTCATGCTCCGCATCTTCGGCGGTCGCGACTGACCGCCGCTCAGCCGACGCGGCGAAGCGCCGCGGAACGGGCGATCGGGGCACGCAGCAGGCGCGCCGTCCTGGCGGCCGGCACGGGTCGGCTGAACAGGTAGCCCTGGCCCAGGTCGCACCCGAGCTTGTGCAGGCGCGCAGCCTGGCGCTCGGTCTCGATGCCTTCGGCGACGACGCCGATCCCGAGGCCGTGCGCCAGCGCCACGACCGCCTCGACGATCGAACGGTCGGCGTTCTCCTCGATGCCGGCCACGAACGAGCGGTCGATCTTGATGAGGTCGAGCGGCAGGTGCTTGAGGTACGACAGCGAGGAGTAGCCCGTTCCGAAGTCGTCGAGCACGAGACGGACGCCCAGCGCACGCAGCCGGCGGAGCGTCCGGATGCCGGCCTCGGACTGGTCCATCAGCACGCTCTCGGTGATCTCGAGCTCGAGCCCGCCGGCCTCGAGGCCGGTCTCGGCCAGGATGGCGGCGACGTCCTCGAGGAGGTCGGCCTGCATGAACTGCCGCGCCGACAGGTTGACCGAGACGAATAGCGGCGCGTCGGTCGGGCCGATCCGGCTCGCGCGCCACTTGGCGGCCTGGCGGCAGGCGGTCTCGAGGACCCACTTGCCGACCGGAACGATCAGTCCGGTCTCCTCGGCGAGGGGGATGAACGCCAGGGGCGGGACGAGGCCGCGCGTCGGGTGCTGCCAGCGCACCAGGGCCTCGAACCCGACGATCTCGCTGTTCGCGAGGGTGACGATCGGCTGGTAATGCACGCGAAGCTCGCCGTGCCCCAGCGCGAGCCGCAGATCACTCTCGAGCTCCACGCGCTCCAGGGTCTGGGCGCTCATCGACGGCTCGAAGAGGGCGTGTCGCTGGGTCGCGTCGCCCTTCGCCCGGACCATCGCGATCTCGGCCTCGCGCAACAGCTCGTCCGGCGTCGCCCGGCCTGGCTGTGCCAGGGCGATGCCCATCGAGGCGCTGACGAACCAGTCGCGACCGGCGAGCGGGAACGGGGCGCGTAGCTCACCCACGATCCGGTCGGCGATCTGGCGCGCCTCGGCCGCGTCCGCGACCGGGTCGAAGATGATCCCGAACTCGTCGCCGCCGACACGGGCGACGGTGTCGCCCGGACGAAGGCCGTTGACCAGCCGCTGACCCACCGCGACCAGGAGGCGGTCGCCGATCGCGTGCCCGAGGCTCTCGTTGATGACCTTGAACCGGTCGAGGCCAAGCAGGACCACCGCGATGGACTCGGTGTCGTCCGCCCGGTGGCCGGCGAGGGCATGCGAGATCCGGTCGGTTAGGAGCTCGCGATTCGGCAGGCCGGTCGTCGGGTCGTACAGGGCGCCACGCTTCGCGACGTCCATGAGCCGCGCGTTGTCGAGCGCGATCGACGCCAGCTTGCCGAAGCTGGTCAGCGAGTCGATATCTCGCTGGTCCCACCGTCTGGCGCCCTCGCCGGACGCCAGTCCCAGCACGCCGGCGACCCTGCCGCCGGAGGTCAGGGGGACGCCGACCATCGACCCGAACACGCCGTGCGCGATGGCGCTCGAACGACCTTCCCAGGCATCGTAGTCGTCGATGGCGAGGGGCCGTCCGGACGCGGTGACCCAGCCGGCCAGGCCTTCGCCTGGGGGCATCCGGTAACCAAGGTAGTCCTGGAAGGCGCCCGTCGCGACACGGCACACGAGCGTCTCGTCGTCGGGGTCCTGGAGGTCGATGTACCCATGCGGCGTCCCGAGCAGGGCAGCGGCGCGGCCGACGATCACCTCGAGCAGGCGTTCGGGGTCATGGTGGTCGAGCAGGGCCAGGGCCGTCTCGTCGAGTGCCTGCAGGTACGGATCGGCAGACGCCGACGCGGCGCGACGGTGGTCCGACGGCTTGACCTGGTAGAGGGCACGGTCGGCCACCGCGACGAGCTCGTCCTTGGTCCGACCGTCGTCGGGGAAACAAGCGACGCCGGCACTGACCGTCACGACGGGGCGGGATTTCGGGCTCAGGCCGGCCGTCGATTCGGCGTCGAGGCGGACGACCCGGCGGATCCGTTCGGCGACCTCGTGCGCGACGACCCGATCCGCGCCGGGGAGGATGGCGGCGAACTCGTCCCCGCCATAGCGGTAGAGCCGATCCCCGTCGCGCGTCGCGCCGAGCATCAACCGAGCGATCTCGGTCAGCAGGGCGTCGCCCGCGGGGTGGCCGAGGGCGTCGTTGAAGGCCTTGAACTCGTCGAGGTCGAGCATCAGGACCGCGAACGGCTGCCCAGCCTCGACCGCCTCGCCGAGCTCGCGCTGGAACGACCCGTGGTTGCGTAGCCCGGTCAGGGCGTCCTGCTCGGCCCGAACGCGGACCTCGCCGTGCGCCTCGGCGTTCTGCATCGCGATCGAGGCCTGGCCCGCGAACAGCTTGGTCAGCTCGTACTCGTTGAGGGTGAAGTGTGCGTCGTCCTCGCCCATCCGGCCGATGTTCAAGGTCCCGATCGTCTCGCCGTTGACCATCAGCGGGACGACGATGATCGACTCGGGCTCCTCCGACGTCCCTGGGATCTGCACCGAGCGCGGGTCACCGAGGGCGTCGTTGCTGAGCACCGCCTCGCCGTTGTCGATGACCCAGCCGGTGATACCGGGCCCGAGCGGGCTCTCGTGGGCGAGGATCTCGTCGGCGAAGCGGTCGCGGGCGATGACCGCCCGGCGCACCCCGGCGGCGCGGTCCACGCGATAGACGGTCAGCGAGTCATACGGGACGATCGCCTTGAGCGAATCGGCGATGAGGTCGAGCACGCCCGAGGGCTCCAGGGTCGACAGCAGTCGCTCGTTGACGTCGAGCAGGCGCCGCTGCCCTTCGAGCTGGTGCTGCACCTCGACCTGCTGGCGGTTGAGGCGCTGGACGTTCTCGGCGTTGACGATGGCCTGGACCGCCGAGGCGGCGAAGATCGTCAGGGTCACCTCGTCGTCCGCATTGAACCGGTCGCGCCCGAGGGCCGACACGACGATCACGCCTTGGACGACGCCCTGGTGGAGCATCGGCACGATGAGCATCGACTCGGGCTCATCCGTGTTACCGACGATGTGGCTTCGGGGATCGCGCGCGGCGTCGCCCAGCCGGACGGCCCGGCCGTGTTCGGCCACCCATCCGGTCAGGCCCTGACCGACCGGGATGCGCAGCGTGTCGAGCGGTGGCGCGGTGTCGCCGAGGAAGGTCCCTTCGAACGCGAGCGGCTCGCACGTGGCGCTCGCGTGGTCGATCCGGTAGACCCGGATCGTGTCGTGCTCGGTCAGGCGTTTGGCCTCGGCCACGATGGCCCAGGCGATGGCCTCCTGGTCGCGCAGCTGGTTGAGCCGCCCGGTGAGCTCGGCGATCGAGCTCAGCCGGTCCGCCAGCGTTCGTCGCGAGGCCGCGAGACGCGCTCCACCGATGGCCGTCGCCATCTGGTCGCCGAACGCCCGAGCGAGAGCCCGTTCGTCGGCTGTCCACTCGTAGGCCTGGCGGTGGTACAGCACGAGCAGCCCGAGCGGCTCGTCGCCGAAGACCAGCGGGACGTAGCAGACGCTTCGGATCCCGATGCTGCGATAGACCGCCCGCAGCCTCGGGGTCGTGCTGCGCATGGCTCGGTCGAGGACCCGGACCCGCCGATGCCGCAGCGCCGCCATCCCCGTGGTCGGAGCATCGGCCGGAAGCGTGCTGATCGCCTCGATGATCTCCGCGGACAGTCCCCGGTGGGCGCCGAGCCGGAGGGGAGTCGGGGCGCTGCGTTCGTAGAGCCACAGCCCCGCCCGGTCCACGCCGAAGAGCGAGAAGGCCTCGTCGATGACATCCTCGAAGAGGCCGGCGACATCGCGCCGACCGCTGACCTTGGCCGCGATCCGGCCGAGGGCGTCCGCTCGCGTGGGCCCAGCGTCGATGCGCTGCGGCCCGGCGGGACCGGGTCGAGGGGCCGTCTGCCGGGTGTCGGTCGTGCGTCGTTCCTTGGCAAGCGCCATCTGTGGGTGGACTACCTTCACGCTGATCGTGGACAGGGCAGGGCCGTCCGTTGCGGGACGGCGAGAGAACGGTACGGTCCGGTACCGTCCGGGGCGATGGCCCAGCGGTACCATCGCGGCCCGCCAACTTTTGGCGTCAGCGGCGTGCTGGCAGCAGCTCCGCGACCGATCCGAGCACGAGATCCGCCTCCACGAGATCGGCCGCCGCGCCCACTCCGGTCAGGACCCCGATGACCTGTCCGGCTCCGGCGGCGCGAGCCATCGCCATGTCCGCGGGTGAATCGCCGACGACCAGGACCCGCGGCGGCTCGGTCCGAAGCGCGTGGCACACGGCGAAGACCGGGTCGGGGGCCGGTTTCATCGCGAATCCGTCGTCACCGCAGACCATCGCCTCGACCGCCGCCCGAACGCCCAGAGCCCGCAGTGCCGCATCCGTGGGCGCGCGGTCGTCCGTCGTCACGACGGCGATGCGCCGGCCGTCGCCACGAAGCTCGTCGAAGAGTGCCGCCAGATCGGCCAGCGGCCTGGCCAGGGCGACCGGATCGGGCGCGAACCAGGCCGCCTCGGTCGCCCGCCGGGCGGCGGCCACGCTCGGACACCAGCGCCGGAGGACAGCGGCCACGATCTCCTCGATCCCGGCCATCGTGGCAGTCGCCAACGGGCCACCGGCCGCCACGCGGCCGGTCGAGGGGTCGAAGCCGATGGCCGCGAAGACGTCCGGCGCGACCGGCCGGCGGGCGGCTTCCTCCAGCCTCGTCCCGAGCTCGCGGGCCCAGCCACCCCACATCGCGTGGAAGTCGATGAGCGTGCCGTCCTTGTCGAAGATGACGACGTCGATGCCGGTGAGATCCACCGGGGAGCCGCCGGCGACTACAGCATCGCCTCCGCAGCCGCCAGAACGTCGCTGCGGTCCGGCACCGCATCCCGCCCGAGGACGAGGCAGGCCTCCGGCGGGAAGCTGAGCACCACCGGCGAGCCGGATGGCGGGACCGCGAGGTTGGGATTGTTGAACGTGTCGACGTAGACGGTCGTCGCCTCCGGCCCCACCGTCGTGCGCACGCGCACGACCGAGCCCAGGAACGCGACATCGGCCACCGTCGCGGGGAGTCGGTTGGTTCCGGTCACGCCCTCCGTCGGGCTGACGGACACGATGTTCGAGCCATCGGGAGTCGTCAGCGCGATCATCTCCGGGCGGAGCGCGATGATGACCGCCTGGCCGGGCGATCCGCTCAGGTCGGCGGTGGTCCGGACCACGTGGCCGGCCAGCGACAGCCGTCCGGCCGCCGCATCCACGATCTTGGCCTCGATGGCGTTGAGCGTGCCGACGAACGACGCCACGAACGAGGTGGCCGGGAAGTTGTAGATCTCGAACGGCGTGCCGATCTGCTCGATCCGACCCTCGCTCATGACGACGATCCGATCGGACAGCTCGAGGGCCTCTTCCTGGTCGTGCGTGACATAGACGGTGGTGATCCCCAGCTGGCGCTGGATCTCGCGGATCTCATGACGGAGCGCGACGCGGATCTTGGCATCGAGCGCGGACAGCGGCTCGTCGAGCAACAGGATCGTCGGCTCGATGGCGAGCGCGCGGGCGAGGGCCACCCGCTGCTGCTGGCCGCCGGACAGCTGCCACGGGTAGCGGTCGCCGCGACCCTCGAGGTGGATCAGCTCGAGCAGCTCGCCGACGCGGCGCGCGATCTCGGCCTTGGGGCGCTTGCGGATCTTGAGGCCGTAGCCGATGTTGCTGGCCACGTCCATGTTCGGGAACAGGGCGTACGACTGGAAGACCATCCCGACGTTGCGTTGGTTCGGCGCGCGGTTGGTCACGTCCGCGCCGTCGATGGCGATCGAGCCGGCGGTCGGGCGCTCGAAGCCGGCGATCATCCGCAGCGTGGTCGTCTTGCCACAGCCAGACGGTCCCAGGAACGACACGAACTCGCCCCGCTCCGCCGCGAGGTCGAAGTCGACGACGGCTGCGACGTCGCCGAACCGCTTCTGGATCCCGTGCAGTTCCAGGAAGGCCACTGTGTCCTCGCCTCTAGCGATTGCCGGTGACGGTGATGCGGCCTCGTCCACCGCGGCCGATCACCGCAATCAAGCCCATCGCGATCCAGGTCAGCCCGAAGCTGATGAGCGCGACCGCCGATTGCTGGTACGGGGCGGTATCGCCCAGTCGTGACAGATAGACCGCGAACACGGGCCGAGCGAGGAAGAGGGCGATGGTGAACTCGCCCACCACGATGGCGAGCGTGAGGAAGGCGCCGCTCAGGATGGCGACTCGGAGGTTGGGCAGGATGACCTGCACGAGGATCCGGATCCAGCCGGCCCCGAGGCTCTGCGCCGCCTCGGTCAGGCTCTGCACGTCCATCGATCGGAGACCGGTGTCGACCGCCCGGTACATGTATGGGAATGACAACACGACGTATGCGCAGACGAGCAACGCGGTACTGCCGATGCTCGTGTGGGTGAAGGGCAGGGGCGGCTGGCTGTAGGTTCGGATCAGGCCGAACACCAACACGATCGGTGGGATGACGAACGGGAGCAGGGTGATGAACTCGACGATGGGTCGCGCCCGTGGCATGCGCAGGCGGACCCAGAATGCGGTCGGCACCATGATCGAGATGCTGACGATGATCGTGATGATGCCGATGACGAACGAATAGCCGAGCGTCGAGAAGAACTGCGGATCAGCGAGGATCTTGGTATACGCGGAGCCGAACGGCCGGTCCTTCAGGGAGAACGCGAAGGTGCCCAGCAGCGGCAGGAAGAAATACAGGCTCCCCGCGATGAAGATGAGCCACCAGGCGAAGCGCCAGCGTGACTTGCGTTCCTTGCCGGCTGCGTCGACGGCCTCGCCCTGCATCGCCTCGACGCCCTGGCCGAGTCGGTTGGTGCCGCCGGCGCCTGTGTCCGTCATCGCAGCCACCGCTCCGACCGGCGCTGGAGCCACGAGTACGCGATCAGCGTGACCCCCAGGATCACCACCATCCCCATCGCCAGCGCGTAGCCCACACCGACGTTATGGAGGACATCACCGGTCAGCTGGTTGCCGATGAGGATCGTGACGATGTTGATGAAGCCGCCGGTCAGCTGATAGGCCGTGGCCTGCGCTCCGAAGGCGTTCCCGAACAGCAGGACCATGGCCCCCAGGAGCGATGGCAGAAGGACCGGGAGCGCGACGTACCGCCAGTACTGGACCTGGGATGCTCCCATGTTCTCCGATGCCTCCCGCCACTCCTTCTTGAGGCCGTCGATGGCGGGCGCGATGATCAGGATCATCAGCGGCAGCTGGAAGTAGAGATACACGATCTCGAGACCGATCTTGGAGTACAGCGAGAACCCCGCGTCGTACGGGTTGAAGCCCAGGCCGACCAGGAACGTCGTGAGCAGGCCGAGCCGTCCGATGGTGAAGATGAAGGCGAGGGCCAGCGGCACCCCGGCGAAGTTGGAGGCCACGCCCGCGAACGTAAAGAGGCTGATTCGAAGGAACCTGGGCAGGCCGCCGGAGATGACCGCGTAGGCCATGAGGAATCCGAAGATGCCGCCGGCGAGCGCGGTCACGAGACTGATCTCGATGCTCGTCAGGTAGGCGTTGAGCGGCAGCGGGGCGGTCAGGCCAGCGTAGTTGTCCAGCGTCAGCCGGCCGTCCTGCCCGGTGAAGCTGCCGACCACCAGGTACGCCGCCGGGATGAGCAGGAAGAGCGTCGAGAAGAGCAGGAACGGGGTCAACCCGAACCAGGTCAGGGAAAAGCGCCGCCCAGGGCGCGCCGGTGGCGCGCCCTGGATGGCTGGCGGCAACGCGTGGTCAGTCACCGCTCGTCACGGCTGGTGGCGGAACGGTCCGACGAGGGCCTTACTGGACGGTCACGCCGACCGTGGTTGGCCAACCGGCGGTGATGGCGTTGGTCGCGGCCGTGATCTGATCGAGCGTCGGGAGGACGGCGCCGGTCGAATCGGGCAGCTTCGCCGCCAGGTCCGCCGGGACCGCGCTGCGCGCGACGAGGTCGTCGTAGCGGATCGGGTTGCAGTAGCCCTTGAGCCAGATGAGCTGGCCCTCGTCGGAGTACAGGAACTCCTCCCACAGCCGGGCCGCGAACGGATGCGGCGCGTAGGCGCTGACGGCCTGGACGTACATGCCCGCGAA
>Ga0193738_1000538_pt1 | contig 18910 bp, 20 predicted proteins | sample L2a1metaG_FD_144927 | JGI IMG/M metagenome (GOLD analysis project Ga0193738, IMG submission 144927) | Soil microbial communities from a riparian zone of the East river system, Colorado, United States - L2a1 | ecosystem: Environmental > Terrestrial > Soil > Riparian zone | place: USA: East River...
TTTCTGCAACAACAGGATACGTGTACCAGAAATCTTCTTTATACCATCCCGTTTTTACATACCATTTTAATACAGCATCTCTTACTGTACCTACGCTATTGGTATTTGTTATCATAACAGGGCCTTCTAAAAATCCGGATTCAGTTACCCATGTTGTTCCTGTCATTTCACCATTTCCATTTAGTGTGTACCAGTTTCCATAAACAGGATTATTGTTTTTTCCTCTTGGTAAAATAGCAGTGACACCTGTACGCACCGGGCCTTTGCCCCTTATATTTTTTCCTTCACCGGAAATGATGGTGCTGTAACCAACTTCAACACCTTTTACATCGGTTATCGCATTGAATTTTCCCGGCGTTCCATCAAACGGAATTCCGATATCTCTTGCTCTTGGTTTTTGAGAATACATGCTGCAATAAGCAAGCAGCAGCAAAATAATAGCGATATTCTTTTTCATATTTCCATTGTTTAGTAAAATGTCTCTTTACTATTTTTATTAATTAAATCCCACTTTCCCTTTTACTGATTCAAATAATTTTTTAGAGTTATAACCAACGCCATTTTTAAAAACATATAAAACCTTACGGATGTCGCTGATATTTTTTGACGGGTCACCATCTATAATTAAAAGGTCGGCTGATTTGCCAGGTTCAATTGTTCCAATTGTTTTATCAAATCCTAAAGCAATGCTACCATTCAATGTTGCAATTTTTATAGCTTCCAATGGAGTGAAGCCATCGGCCTCCACCAATAATTCTATTGCCCGCCAATTACCATAACCTGCTAATGTTCCACCATTACCTGTTGGGTCGGTGCCAACTGAAAGTAAGCCCCCCATATCATAAAATATTTTTTCCATTTTGGAAGTATTGGCGAATGCTTTATCATATGCAGTTGGGCCTTTGGCTGATTTGGTAGTTGCAAGTCTCTGTAAATAAAAATCCCTTGTATCTGGCGACATCGCATTGATTGCTTCCTGATTTGGTAGCGGTTGAGTGGTGGTAGCTCCTTCAAACACGGCCAATGATGATGTGATACTCACTTTTTTATCAATTAAAAATTGAATGAATTGTTTTACACTATCAGTTTGGATATCCAGGGTGCCTAATGATTGAATTGCAGTACCAGTTGCCGGTGGTTCATTTTCTTTTTTGCCAATAGCAAAATCTGTACTGGCCATAAACCCATGTTCTAAATTATCCATACCTAATGTAGCGGCTTCTTTGTAAGTAACAATATCCAGATGCCCGGTAATTTTCAACTGTCTTTTATGTGCTGCATCAATAGCTGCTTTCAATGTAAGTTTGTCTACACCCATATAGGCTTTAAAAGAAGTGAAACCCTGATCGGCCCAATAGTTTACAAAAGCTGCTGCTTCCGCTGGTGTCTTATTTTCTTTCATTTGCGGAAACCGGGTTGACTTCCCTTCAATATAGGGAGCAGTCAATTCCATATTCGGGCCGGGTAATAAACCAAGGTCAATATCTTTTTTTATCCGAATATCCGAGTAGGGCTCAATGCTGCCACAGGTTCTGATAGTGGTAGCACCGGCAGCGAGGTAAAGCCGTGGAAAGCTAAATGGCAATTGTTTTAAATGCAAGTACCGTGTAGGTATATCGTGGCCAGAGATGTACATGTGTTCATGCAGCATCACTAAACCGGGCATTAATGTTTTTCCATTCAAATCAATTGTGTTAGCACCTTTAGGGATGATTGCTTTTGCATCATCACCCACCCAATTAATTTTTCCGTTGATAATAATAACTGTTTGATGTGGCTTTGCAGCGTTACCCTTACCATCAATTAGCAATCCATTTTTGAAAACAGCAATCGAGTCGTTGTATTCAATATACTTTTTTGTTTCATCGCTGAATTTTATTTGCGAAAAAGCAGGAGCAGCGAAAAAGTATGTGACAATTAAAAAGAGCAATGTTTTTTGCATGATTGTTTGTGGGTTGTATTACTGAAATGTATTAGGGTTGATTTTTAACTTCATTCTTTATCCAATTTCAAAATAGTTTGTAATAATACATTAGCACCGTTAGCCATATCCGTTGCTGTTGAAAATTCATTAGGTGAATGACTAATGCCGCCCACACTGGGAATAAATATCATGGCAGCGGGTGCTATTGATGCTATATGCTGCGAATCATGACCGGCACCGCTTTGCATAAACTTTGTTGAAAAGCCCAGAGCTTTTACTGATGTGTTGATGGTTTGCTGCAATGCTTTATTGGTTAACGCAGGCTTAGATTCATTTGGCTGACGAACAAAACTGATAGTTGTTTTAGAATCTTTTGCAATGTTTGCTGTCAGCTTTTCCATTTCTTTAAACAGCATTTCAATTTTATCAGCATTCAAATCACGAATCTCCAAACCCAATACTACTTTGCCGGGAATAACATTGTAAGCACCGGGCAGCACAGCAATTTTTCCAACAGTGCCTACCTGTGTTCCTTTTACACTGTTGACCACTTCGTTTACTGCAATAATAAATTTTGATGCAGCCAGCAAAGCATCCTGCCGCATGTTCATTTGTGTAGCACCTGCATGATTGGCAAAACCTTCCACTGTTACTTCCCAATGTACAATTCCTACAATACCTTCCACCACACCGATCTGTATCTTTTCTTTTTCTAAAATACCGCCTTGCTCTATATGTAATTCAACCCAGGCTTGGAAGTCTCCTTTTTTCCGGATGCAGGATTGAATATTGTCCGGGTTGCCACCAATAGCTTTTATGCCCTCTGCCATGGTTAATCCGCTTTGACTTTTCTGCTGTAATCCATCGCTTGTTAATTCACCGACCATCGCCTTACTGCCGATAGTGCCACCTTCTTCATTGCCAAAAATGATCACTTCCAACTGGTGTTCTGTAACAACGTTGTTTTCATTCAGTATCTCTATTATTTCCAATGCACTGATAGAACCTAAAGTACCATCATAGTTACCACCATCGGGCACCATATCAATATGCGAACCGAAGCCAATGGGTTTGAGTGATGGATTTTTTCCTTTTCGTTTGCCGATGATATTGCCTGCTGCATCAATGGTTGGGTCAAGACCTGCTTTTTTCATCAGTTCCATAAACCAGGCCCTTCCTTCAATGTCGCCTTTTGTATATGCAACCCTGTATCCATGGCCATTTGAATCTTTGCCAAATTTTGCAAGTTCAAAGATCCGGCTTTCAATACGCTTGCCGTTCACACTTAAACCAGCCACTGCTTTTTTATTGTTGGATAGTAATGAGCCAAACATACCCATGCCGATTACGGTAAGTGATGATCTTTTAACAAAGGTTCTGCGTTGCATAAATTAATTCGTTTTAATATTTCATTTCTTTAAAGTTTCCGGTCTTGAAAGTTGTATGTAAATAATGTGTCCATTTTTTCTTGCTGTGTGGGTGTGTGCATGTAATTCCATAATTATTTATTTTTTACAGGTAGCTTAACCATTTCTTCTCCTTATGATCTGTTTTATACCGGTCATACCATTTACATACAGGATATAAAATGATGACTACGGCAAGCCAGATGATATAAACATATCTTAACTGAACCCCTTCCCCCGGCTGAATAAATTTTATAAATGCTGTAGGGTTAACTCCTTCCGCAAATGAATGACCACGCATAAAATATGTAACAGCGCTAAATAAATGAATGACAAATAAATGAGCTAAAAAATAAAAGAATGGTACACGACCATACACCGAAACAATTTTTGTAAACCCATTTTGAATTTCATCCCACCATGCCATCAACAGTAATGCCGGGCCGATCGTCATACACATAAAAAACAATGAAGGCGGATATTTAGTTGAATTGATAAACGAAAGAAAAGTAAAAAATCTATTTGGCTGTGGTGACCATGCAGAAGGGTCTCCATATACATTTATAAAACGAAGAATTATAAATAATGCAATGGTGGACATTCCAGCGATGATCAAAAATCTTTTGCGCCAGGCAGCATCATTGTTTCGCAAAACCTTTCCAAGACAATAGCCAAGCATCATCAAACCAGCCCATGGCAAAAATGGATAAAGAATCAACAACTGCCGTCCCCACAAAGGATGAAATCCCTGGCGGTGAATAAGATTGTACGTTGCAGAAAATGGAGTTGTTTGATCTTTTTCATAAAAGTCAAGTGCATTGTGTCCTAACACGATCAATGCGCCAACTGCCAAAATAATTTCAAATGGTAACCAGATCATCAAGCCCAGTATCACCATACTAATACCAATGGCCCAAATAACTTCGAGAGCAATGAAAGAAAAATTTATATCAAAAGTGAGTAAAAGATTGACAATAGTAACTTCTGCAAGAATTAACCAAAGACCTCTCGTTATCAAAAAGATGCTCAGTTCCTTTTTTGATTTGCGTGCCGATTGCAGAAAGGCAGAGGTGCCGGATAAAAAAACAAATACCGGCGCACAAAAATGTGTGATCCATCTTGTGAAAAAAAGAATAGGTGTTGTAATGCTAAGATCAAGAGGGTTGCCTGTCTGTGCACCAACATGAAAAAAATCCCGGGTATGATCAAGTGCCATAATGATCATAATTGCACCACGAAGCAAGTCAACAGATGTGATTCTTTTTTGATTTTGAAGTAAAGCCTGTTGCATAGGTATTTTTATTCTAAGTGATACTCTTTTCTTATAAATGTTACCAGCCTTATTGCTTTTGAAATTGCATATTTCATACCTAGTATGTAATTATTTAAAACGTTCAAAGTGAATTGACGCCTGTTTGAATACAATGCTAGTAATTCCGGGTCGCTATTGATAAGTTTTGCTCCGGGTAAGACTGAAATATTTGAAGATACCGGACTCAGCGGGTCTGAAAGTTGAATGTATTTATTATGAAAGACCTGTGCCTGGATGTCGGTTGCTTTGCTTCTAAGATCGTCTAATCGTGAACTAATATTTTCTATTACTTTAATATCCCCCCAGTAGCTCCTGATTGAATCAGCTACCTCTTTATTTCTTATAAGGCGCATATTTCCCCCATTTTTCAACTGGGAAGAGGTTCTGTCTTCAAAATTTATATTGACTACCCTCCCCACCTGGTTATTTAATTTATATAATTGTACAGCACTATCTTTTGAAGATTCATTGTTTAAAAATAAGACCAGGTTTTCGAGCCGGGTTTTCACAACCTGGCCCAACAGTATATTATCATTTAAATTAGCGGTATCCGTTTGCAGGTCTTCGATCAGTGATCGCATATATTCCTTTTCTCTCCTATGTTCAATCATATGTTCCCGCTGATTCTCTGCCATAAATCCGCAAAACACTGCTAAGAACAACATAAGGAACTCCCAGAAATAATGTGTCCACTTCTTTCTTGCAGTGTGTGAGTGTGCATGTACTTCCATAAAATTTATTTCAATTGATATTTTTCTTTAAAATATTTAAGTAGACTAATTGCTTTCCTTTTTATTGTGCCCATTTTTTCCAGGTGGTCAGTACAATAAAAATCATAGCCAACCATCATATTGAAATACTTGTTAATTTGTTCCAGGTCAAATGAATAAAGAACAGATGTTTTTGGATCTTGTTCTCCGCCACTGAAAAATTGATGATTTAGCATGGATGTGGTTAAATCCCGTACTTTATATTGTGTCTCCTGGAAGCCAGTTGTTTCCTGTTGCAAATAACTACGAAGCAGATCATCATATAAAAGGATGCTGTCTGCATCTTCCTTTTTAAGCAGGCGTAACCCTCCGGAATTTTTTAACTGTTGAAGTGTTCTATCCGTAAAAACGAGATCTTCAAAACCAATTGTATTAAATATCAGGTTAATAATGCAAGTATCTGATTTTTTATTTTGTAAAATTGTCCGATAACAGTCCTCTTTGGCAGCAAGTGCAGTAACCTGCGTTCTATAAGCAGTAATAATATTATTAAACCGTGTAGTGTCGGTTACCAGGTCCTCATAAAATGAAATAACATACTGTCGTCCTCTTTCTTTTTCAATTTTATGCTCTAATTGATACTCTGCCAAAAATCCACAGAACACGGCGAGGAACAACATTAAAAACTCCCAGAAATAATGGGTCCATTTTTTTCTTGCCGTATGTGTGTGAGCATGTACTTCCATATTTGTCTATTTAAAATGATATTCCTCTTTTAGCAATTGCAATACTGCTTCGGCCCGTCGCTTCAAACTATAAAAATGGGACGCTGTCCTCGTCATATAAAACTTTTTAAGGGCACACCAGTTTGTATATTCTTTTATAAGAAGCGGTTCGTTTGTCATCAGTCGGATATTGCCGGAAAATGCCGTAGTATCAAGACTTATTTTTTCCAGATCGCTAAAATTACTGCGTGAGACAGCTGTAATGACTGGATCCATTTCCATTACCCTGGCCTGGGCTTTCCGAAATTCAATATTAAAGTTTCCGATATCCTCTCTGAATTCTCTGTACACTTGCATCTCATTATTATATCCTTTGACAGAGTCAATCAACGGGTTACTTCTAAAATAGCGAAGTGAACCGGAATTGAGTAGTTGCTGTATGGTAGATTCATTGGGTTTATTTGCCGGAAAAATAAATGCATAGGTGCTCAGTTTGTAAATACTGTTGGTGTTTTTTATAATTCCTTCTTTAGCCTGCAGCAACTCAATTAATGAATCAATATTGGCGACACAGGCGTTTAAATTTCTGATGTTTCTATCGAATGCCAGCGTATCTGCTGTTATATCCCGGTACAGTGATAAGGCATATTCTTTAGCCCGTTGCTTTTCTATTTTATGCTCTAACTGGTACTCTGCCAAAAATCCGCAGAACACAGCGAGAAACAACATTAAAAACTCCCAGAAATAATGCGTCCATTTCTTTCGGGATGAATGTGAGTGATGGTGTACTTCCATTATTTAATTTTCTTAATTGAGAGAATATGTGTTTTTATTTTTAATTAACCCTATACTTTTCCTGAAGCAATTTCATTAAATCAGATGCTTTTTCTTGTAATCTTTTAATCAAAGCGATTTGGGTTATTTTATTTCTTTTAATAAAATTCATAGGGATATGAAAATCGTTTAACTCAGCCGCAGTAAACGGCATCAGCGGATAATTTTTATCAGCCCTTTGAAGCGTATTGCTACCATCGCCGATCATTATATCAAACACATTGGCATCAAAAATTTTTCCCATTAAACTTTTCGCAAGTGCAAAATGTTCCCTTTCAAAATCCTGTATGCTTTTTAAAAATGAAATCGTCAGCTTATAAGATTGTATACTATCTACAATAGCCCTGTTTCTTATAAGCCTTAAGCCTCCGGAGTTTTCCAGTTGAGTGATAGTACCGTCAGTAGGATAAAAAGGTCTGAGGGTTACTAATTTTCTGCCAAAGTAATAAGCGTTGGATGTTTCCTGCAAATACTTTTTGCTCTTAAAAATATCAAACACCGAGTCATAATTGGCAATATCTTCCTTTGTGCCTTTTAGTAAAATAATCATGTTTAAAGTATCGGTTTTTAAATCCTGATACAAAGAGGCTATATACTCTTTTTCCCGGTGCCGCTCAATAGTTTGCTCAAGTTTATATTCTGCAAGAAACCCGCAAAACACAGCAAGGAACAACATGAGAAACTCCCAGAAATAATGTGTCCATTTTTTTCTTGCGGTATGTGAGTGTGCATGTACTTCCATAAAAGTTTTATTTCAGGTGATATTCTTTTTGTAGAAATGAAATCATATTTTTTGCTTTTTCATTTAGTGTACTTAACCTTACTTCAACCATGAAATTGGTTCCTTTAAGCTGATGTACATAATAGGCAAGGTCAAAGTGAAGGTTTTTGTCGTATGACCTTAAAGGTGGGTTATCGGTTGGTCTGTTGATTCCATCTATGGTTACCATTTTGTCAAATACAGCCGGATAAAATATATGGGAAAGTAAAGGGTCTGCCTCTCTTCTTTCAATGCGGTCATCTTCCTGGTTATAATAAATATACTCTACCAATTTTTGATAAGATATCATACTGTCTGCTGCCTTTTCATTTCGTATCAATCTTAAAGCACCGGAGTTTTTTAATTGTGTAATGGTTCGGTCGTTACTTTGAAATCTAACACCCCTCACAAAGCTTCTGCCCAAATAATAAAGATCATTTTCATGTCCTTTAATTTGCTGACTGTTTAAGAGAAATGTTAACGAGTCCATTGCTTTCATCTTATTTTGACGGAAAGCGATATTTTGTCTGATTGCAGCTGTATCCGATTTTAAATCTTCTATAAACGTCTGTATAAATTTTTTCTCCCGGTCTCTTTCTATTTTGTGTTCCAGCTGATACTCTGCTAAAAAACCGCAGAACACTGCAAGGAACAACATTAAAAATTCCCAGAAATAATGGGTCCATTTTTTTCTTGCGGTATGTGAGTGTGCATGTACTTCCATTAATAATTTATTTTAGGTGGTATTCTTTTTTTAATACAGCAATCAATTCTTCTGCATCTTTTCTGATCGGCTTAAGAAATTCTTTGGTCTGAAATGCATAAATGTTTGATTCAAATTTCAGCCAGCCGGTATATTCATTCATCATTTCGGGATCATTCCGGACATAAAGTGATCTTAATTGAAAAAGAGAGTCCTTTGATTTTTCCGTGTAGTCGTCAGGAAATAAAATTTCCATCGTATAAATATCAAAGATCTTAAAATGAAGATCTTCGATCTTTTCAAATTCCGATTTTGACAGGCCATATTCTTTTTCTAATTCCCTTATTTTTTTATCGTATTCGCTGATCTTTTGTGCCACGTTGATCTTCATTATACGCAGGCTACCTGAACTCTTCAGCTGTTCCATAGTAGAGTTGTTTGAAGAGAAATAGCTAACATAGGTAACATACTGAGCATAATAGTAAAGCATTCCTGGAGTAATATTCTGGCGATCAGGTTGCTTACTTAGCATACAAAAGGTATCCAGCTTACTGCTGATATCATTATTGATCTTTATTAAAGTACTTAACCGGGCGGTGTCTTTTTTAAGTTCATCATAGAGATTATTTGCATAAATTTTTGCCCGTTGATTTTCTATTGTATGCTCCAGTTGATACTCTGCTAAAAATCCACAGAACACGGCAAGGAACAACATGATGAACTCCCAGAAATAATGGGTCCATTTTTTTCTTGCCGTATGTGTGTGTGCATGTACTTCCATAAATAATTTATTTCAGATGATACTTCCGTTGCAAAAAATCTCTCACCCTTGCGTTATGTTTTTTAACGGCAATAAGATTTTCGAGGTAAATCGCAAACTGCCTTTTCATTTCCTGTACGGAATTGAAGTATTCTGTTAAAATCTTTTTGTCATATGTCAACAGTATACCCTTGTCGGGGAAATTAAATTCCGCGGAAACGAAAGAATTGCTGGCTGCCGTGGCTGTTCCAAGTTTGGGACAGCAGGTAAGATCAAATAACTTAAAAGAAAATAACATCATCGGAACACGCAGGTCTTTTACCCCTTCTGTGATCCCGATATTAAGTAACCTAATCGAGGCATCATAACCCGTAATACTATCACTGGTCCCTTTATCAGCGATCAGTCGCATGCCGCCCGAATTCTTTAATTGCTGTATTGTTCTATCGGTGTAAATGAAATCGGGATAGGTAAAAGGTTGCCGGTAATATTTGTATATACCATTGGCGCCTGTTGAAGGATTGATTCCACGAATCTTCTGAAGCAGGGTGTCCAGTAATTGATCCTTTTCAATAAAAGCAGGAATTAATAGATCAAACTGAGTGTTATCGATTTCAAGATCCTGTAAAAATGAAGAAATATATTGTCGGGCTTTTTGTTTTTCTATCATATGTTCCAATTGATACTCGGCCAGGAATCCGCAGAACACAGCAAGGAATAACATTAAAAACTCCCAGAAATAATGTGTCCATTTTTTTCTTGCGGTGTGTGAGTGTGCATGTACTTCCATAAAAGTTATTTCAAATGATATTCTTTTTTCAATAAACTTATCAGTTCCTCTGCGTCTTTAATTGATGCAGGGTAAACACGTTTCATCACAAGGTCAAGGATCCTTCTCCTGTTTTCAAAGCTGTTGGCAAATTCATTTAACAAGTTTGGATCATTGGTTTGAACAGGGAACAACCGGTTCATTAAAGTATCGGGTAGGCTCAACCAGTTATCCGTTGAATAAGTGGAGAACCTTGCGTACTCGTAATTATTCAATACGCGGCTCCTTATTTCCATTGATTTATCTCTTACAACTCTGTCATTAGTATTCAACAGTTTTACATAATTGATCTGAGAATAATAATAACTGATCTTATTGACCAGTTCGGCATTTGTAAAATAGCGCAGGTTCCCTGATTGAGTAATTTGAATGATCGTAGCGTCATTCCAGGAAACAGAAGGAGCACTGGCAACCACATTACTATAGTAATAAAAGGCTCCGGGAGCCATGTAATTTTTTATACGTTGATGGATGATCGACCTGGCACTATCAAAACAGGCCAGTATAATTTTTTTTTCACGCATAACATCACGTATCTCAATAGTATCTTTTTCCAGGTCCCTGACCAATGCCTTTGCATATTGAGTTGCCCGTTGACGCTCTACAATATGTTCCCGTTGATTTTCCACAAAAAATCCAAGCGTTACGGCAAGGAACAACATTAAAAACTCCCAGAAATAATGGCTCCATTTTTTTCGTGGCGTATGTGAGTGAGCATGTACTTCCATAAGTTTTATTTCAATTGATATTCTTTCTGAATTAATGACATTAACCCGATTGCCTTTTGGAAACGCACTTCCACTGCTTCACTTTGCTTTATCCGGCTGCCATAGAGATACTGAGCATTTACAAGAAACTTATTAATTACAACCGGATCTTCCGTCATTAATTTAAGATTCTTATTATCCGGCATTTTTTTTTCTACCCTTATCCTATAAAGTACTTCTGCATCAAACAAATTTCCCGCTTCGTCCCAGTAATCGGAAATCATGTTCAGGATAAAACCGTTCTGAGATAAAATTTCATCCAGCTCCAGATAATACGTTGACACATTATCCGCCACCCTTTGTTTGCTGATCAAACGCAGCATGCCGGAATTTTTCATTTGTGTAAAGGTGCGTTGGCTCGGGTAAGTGATATTCGTATTAAGAGTAAGCACCCGTGCATAATAATAAATTTTATCAAGGTGGGCATTCCTGCCGGGGCTCCTGAGTAGTCTCATCAACGAATCAATACGGGCTTCGAACTCTTTGCTTGTCCTTCCGTATTCTTTGTAAATAGATGTATCCGATTTTAAATCTTCATACAGATTGCTTATATAAATCATCTCCCTGTCCTTCTCAATTTTATGCTCCAGTTGATATTCAGCCAGAAATCCACAGAAAACTGCAAGGAACAACATGAGAAACTCCCAGAAATAATGGGTCCATTTTTTTCTTGATGTATGAGTGTGTGCATGTACTTCCATAAAAAAATTTAGTTTAGATCATATTCATCTCTTAACGTCATCAATAAATTATGATTGGTGTCAACGTACTCTTTGAAAGTTATCAACCGGGTGCCACTAAACATAAGTAATCCCTGCAGCGCAATATTCTCTGCCTCATCCCTGTCAAATTGTTTGATATGTAAGATCCTTGGAACTGTATACTTAGAAAGATCATTCTTAGTGGTTGCTTCAGCAGTTGATATTTTTCCATTATCGGTTATATGTTGGATCCACCTGTTATCAAAGTGTTTTAACTGGAAAGGCCTTAAGGTAAAATCCAAAAAAGTATTTTCTCTTATTATCCGTGTTCTGAGCCTGGCAATGGTACCATTTAACAAACCGATTTGAGTTTGCAGCTGTCTGCTCTTAAAATATCTTAATGAACCGGAGTTGATCAGTTGGTTGAGTATACCATCTTTCGGATCAAAAATAAGAAGACCATGATTTACGAATGCTGTCGCAAAGGCGTGGTAAAAATTTAAACCTGGATCAGCCAAACTGCTATCCCTTACAAAAGCAGCAAAATCAATACAGGCTTTTTCTTTTATAAACCTCCGGGCAATAGCATTCTGTATAGCTATCGAATCATCATAAACCTCATTGTATAAGTTTCTTGCTAATTCTTTTGCCCTGTCACTTTCGATCTTATGCTCCAACTGATACTCTGCCAGGAAACCGCAAAACACAGCGAGGAATAACATTATAAATTCCCAGATATAGTGTGTCCATTTTTTTCGTGAAGTGTGTGCATGGTGGTGTACTTCCATAAAAAAATTATTTAAGGTGGTATTCTTTCCTGATTGTAGAGTCCAGTTTTTCAGCCATGCTTTTTGCTTTTTTTACATTTATATTAAACCATTCAGCAGCGACTGCATACTGTTCGCAAATGTTGATGAACTGTTGTATTTTGTTATTATCCGTGGTTAAAAAATAAGGCGGCGGAGGTAGTTGCAAAGGGGCATTTTCTCCATAAAAGCTTAAAAAGAATTTTCTGAAAACGGATGATTTGAAAATCTCCATACCCTTTTCATTCAGGTTTGTCCATTGGGGAAGGATATACGAATTTTGCATACTCTCCACAAAATTTCTTACATACCCGTCGTAATCCATGATCATATCCGAAACTTTTTTATTCCGCACCAACCGGAAATTGCCTGAATTTTTTAATTGATTTATTGTGCGGTCCGAATAGCTCCATTTATTGTAATAATTCAGGTAAACAGTGTGCTGATAAATGTTCAATGCCTTTTCCGATGGTGCCATCTCCCCTTGTAATAAGGGGATCAGCGAATCAATATGCTGAACAACTATTGAGAATGTTTGATGCACGGAATTTGATTTGGCTGTGTCAGACCGGAGATCACTCAGCATACTGTTCATAAACTCCTTTTCACGTTGGTGCTCGATAAAATGCTCCCGCTGATTCTCTGCCAGAAAACCGCAGAACACAGCGAGGAACAACATGAGAAATTCCCAGAAATAATGTGTCCATTTTTTTCTTGAAGTATGTGAATGGTGGTGCACTTCCATGTTGGGGGCTTATAGTTTTGGTTGTTGTAAGTTCGGTGATTCGGCTGCAGCTTTAAAGTTAGTACTTGCAATTTATCAGAGGAGATTTTTTATTCTCATTTCCCGTGCAAACCCAACATACATTCTCCTTATTTTCGTGTTCTTTTTTTATGCGACAACTGGCAGCTATCATGTTTGTGGATATGGCAGGGTACACCGCCCTGATGCAGGAGAATGAACAATTGGCAAAAGCCAAACAAAAACACCTGAAAGATGTGCTGGAGAAAACTGTAAAGAATTACAATGGAAAAATTCTACAGTATTATGGAGATGGTTCACTCAGCATATTTTCCAGCGCCATTGATGGTGTGAACAGTGCCATTGAAATTCAAAAACGATTACAGCAGGAACCAAAAGTTGATCTGCGAATTGGTTTGCACACGGGTGATATTTCAATTGAGGATGAAACAATATATGGCGATGGTGTAAATCTTGCATCAAGAATTGAATCGCTTGCAGTGCCCGGCAGTATTTTTATTTCTGAGAAAGTGGCCGATGAAGTAAAAAATCAAAACGACATTTCACTTCGTGAGCTTGGCTATTTTGAATTGAAAAATGTAAAACTGCCTGTTCGCATTTTTGCTGTTTCAAATCAAGGCTTAGTAGTGCCCTCCCGTGAAGAATTGAAAGGGAAAACTAAACCTCCGGCAAATCGCCTGGCGGTTTTGCCATTTGTAAATCTTAGTGGTGACCCGGAAAATGAATATTTCAGCGATGGTATTACGGAAGAGTTATTGAATTCACTGACGAAAGTTGAAGGATTGCAAGTCACTTCCCGTACTTCAGCTTTTGCATTCAAAGGCAAGCTGGATGATATTCGTGAGATAGCCGTTAAATTAAACGTAGATAAAATTCTGGAAGGCAGTGTTCGTAAATCATCGAACAAGGTTCGCATAACTGCTCAATTAATAAACGCCGCAGATGGATATAATGTGTGGAGCGAAAATTATGACCGTGATCTTACCGATATTTTCCAGGTGCAGGATGAGATCAGTAATATAATTGCTAATCGTCTTCGTGAAAATTTATCGCTTGCTTCACAAAAAGAACATCTTGTAAAAGCTTCCACTAAAAACATCAATGCATACACCCTTTACTTAAAAGGATTGCATTACTGGAATAAACTTACTCCTGCCGATACTTATAAAGCAATTGAATGCTTTGAACAAGCAATTGATCTGCAACCGGATTATGCGCAAGCTTATGCAATGGCTGCTGTTGCTTATTCTAATTTAGGTGCCACCGGGCAGCTGAAACCTGAAAAAGCTTTTGGTCTTGCCAACCAGTATAGTGATAAAGCATTGCAAATGGATAACACCATTGCCGAAAGTCATATTGCGAAAGCAAGAATTTATTTGTTTTATGAAAAGAAATGGGAAGCAGCATACGAGGTATTGCAAAAAGCATTACAATTAAATCCGGCAGCCATCGATTCTTACCGCTTGTTGGGTTATTACTATATCGTTGTCGGGAAAAAAGATGAAGCAGTAAAGATCCTTGAAAAAGCTTTGGCGATCGATCCGATCTCAACCGTTGTTAATAATTATCTCGGGGAAGCTTATATAATGGCAAATCGTTATGATGAGGCCTATCGTGTTGCAGAAAAACAATTAGAGATCAATCCAACTATGCGTGTTGCCATCGAAAGCAAAGGCTGGTGCATGGGAATGAAAGGTGATTGGAAAAAAGCTCTTGAATTATTCCAGGAGGTCCACCGACTGGCAAATCATCCTCTGAAAGGATTGGCCCCGGTAGGATATGCTTATGCTAAACTTGGACAGAGAGAAAAAGCAATGGAAATTATTAGCAAACTTGAACAACGACAAAAAGATGAGCCAGATACGGCAATGGATGGAGACCTGTTTATGGTTTGGTGGGCTCTCGAGGATAGAGAAAAAGTCTTTTACTATGTAAGCAACTGTATTAATAAAAAGCTTAACTCGATCTATTATTACCTGGAGCATCCGTCCATGATAGGTATAAAAGAAGATCCGAGAATTTTGGAGTTACTTCAAACGCCCACTTCATTAAAGCCAGCACAGAGTTAAAAACTGTTTTTACTTGAAAGGATACTCTTTTTTCAGGGCTTCGATAACTTCATGAGCTTTTGATCTCATCATTTTAATATCATTTACTATCACCCGGTAATTTCTTGAAGAATTATAAGCCCAGTTCTTTAATTCAAACAATATATTTTTATCATAGGTGTATAATGGATAATTCGTATTTAAAAAACTATCTAGTCTAATATTGTCTGTCATAAAATTTTTGACAGTAGAATCTCTTGTCAATGCCGGGTCTTTATCAAGGATATTAAAATGATCCTGGTAAAATACCTTTTGCACCAGCTTCCAGTTTTCTGCTTTCTCAGGCTCATATTTATTTTGGAGCATATAAATTACACGTATCGATTCTTCATAGCCAAGAATTTTTCTCACCAATTCAGTATTGTTCAGGTAACGCAATGCGCCGGAATTTTTTAATTGTTGCAGCGTAGCATCTCTTGAAATAATACTCCAGCGCCAGCCTGACCAATATTCATAATAGTATAATTTTCCCCCTGGAACTTTTCGGATATCAGTATCACTCAAAAGCAATGCAAGACTATCACCGGCAGTGATAATATGATTTAATACCCGCTCGGCCCTGTTTAACTCTGCAATATCAAAACTCAGATCATCCGCCAACAACCTTGCATATTCCTTTGCTCTTTTCTTTTCTATATAATGTTCCCGTTGATTCTCTACAAAAAATCCAAGTGTTACTGCCAGGAATAGCATAAAAAACTCCCAGAAATAATGTGTCCATTTTTTTCTTGCAGTATGTGAGTGGGCATGTACTTCCATAAATAATTTATTTCAGGTGATACTCCATTCGAATTAGTTTTTTTGTTTGAGATATCTCCTCTTTACAATTTTTTAAAAAATGGTTGACAAAAAAGAGATCATAGGTTTTTGCCAAATTCACCTTATTGGCAAGTATGCGGGCCTCTTTACTGTTCCAATCAAAAATATCGGGATCTGCGACTAAGACCTTTCTTGAAAAAATATCAAACTGTTGGGTGTTCAGGTGTTGAATGGAAAAACTTTTTAATTCCTGTAAAATAAATTGGGTTTGCCCGGCATATACTTCCCCTGTCACCTCCAATTGACGGTTCAAAGAAGAAAGCTGACCTATTAGCTTTTTATTTCTAATGTAGCGTAGTGATCCTGAATTTTTCATTTGATCAAAATTTACAGGAAATGCAGCTTTAAAATCTATAATGGTCCCCACATGGTTAAAATGATAAACCAGCATGTAGTTGTTACCTGAAATATCTGTCGAATTTAAAATATTCAAAAGTGAATCGGCCTGGCCAACTTTAAAGTGTTCCTGCGTCAGCAAAAGTTCAATATAAACAGAGTCATGTTTTAGATCCTCAAGTAGCAATGATGCATATTCCTTTGCCCTGTCCCTTTCAATTTTATGCTCTAGTTGATACTCTGCCAAAAAACCACAAAACACTGCAAAGAATAACATTAGGAATTCCCAGAGATAATGTGTCCATTTTTTTCTTGCTGTATGAGTGTGAGCATGTACTTCCATAATTATTTTTTTGACCTGAAATAATATTCTGATAAAGCCCTTACAACAGCTCCTGGATTAGCATCATCTGTATTGGTCATAATGATGATGGACAACCCATCATTTACAAAACGGGTATAATAGGAACGAAAGCCAACGTTGGCACCACCATGCGAAATTGTTTTGCGGCCATTGAGTTCACCCACTATCCATCCAAATCCATAATATTCCTTAGAGGCGGGGTTATCCGATGTTTTTATAAAAGGCTGCCATAGCAGTTCCCAGTTTTCTTTTTTCAGAATGATATTTTTTTCTCTCAGCGCTTTATCCCATAAGATCATATCAGTACTTGTGGAAAGAAATCCGCCGCTTGGTCTTACAGCATACATGGCATCAGCATTCACAAGTACACCATTTTTGTGCATATAACCACTGGCACGATTTGGAATGATAGGATAAAAATCGGTCATGCCGCTGTTCTTCATTCCCGCAGGTATAAAAAGTTTTTCACGTATGTAATCCTGCCATGGCATGCCGCTAACCTGTTTGATAATTTCTGCAAGCATATAATAAGCAAGATTACAATACTGGTATTTTTCGCCGGTCTTAAAATCGAGTGGTAAGGAATAAGCGGACTTGATTATAACAAGGTCTGGTTGAATAATTGAGTTATTATAGGCTGGGCCTTCTCTTTTTAATCCTGATGTGTGAGACATAAGATGTTTTAGCTGTATTGGTTTCCATGTTTCGGGAGCATCAGGAAAAAATTTATGGACATGATCATCAATGGTTAGTTTCCCTTCCTCCATTAATTTAAGGATAGCTGTGGTAAAAAATTGTTTGCTGACAGAACCAAGCCTGATAACGGTTTCTTTTGTTACAGGTACACTGTGTTCTACATTGGCTAAACCATAACCCTTATTTACTATGGGTTTGCCATTCCTGATAACTGCGAGTGACATGCCAGTAATTTTCTGCTCTTTCATCATTTTCTGTACAATAAGATCTGTGCTATCTACCTGGCCGTAAGCAAGCACACGAACTAAAAGAAAGAGGATGATCATTTTGCTTTTCATAAAACTGCATTTAAAATATAAAATGTATTACCGGTATATGATCCATAGATCTGTCATTATTCAATTCAGCTTGTATTTATTTTTAAGATAAGATAATAAATTTAGGGCAAGCTGATTCAAACCTAGCAGGTGATGGTGTTGGTCATTACATAAAGTGGAATATTCATTTAAGCCCACAAAAAATCGATTCAATTTATCTCTATCGCCGGAGATCAAAAAAGGAAAATTCTGTTCATCCTTTTCACCAGGAGATCTGTAAGAAAGTATTGACTTGTTTAATTCACGCATACGATTTTGACTTTCCTGGAAACTGGTATTTTCACTTTTAGTAAATATCCTTACTAATTTATCGTAGGCAAGAATACTATCCGCGTCTGCTTTTTTAATGAGACGAAGACCACCCGCATTTTTTAATTGCATTAAGGTTTGATCGGCAGTCACCATATCCGGAAATGAATTAGAATGGTTGATCAGATCACGGATGCATGTATTAGTACCCGGTACATCTGTTGATAGCGAATTGAAACAATTATTTCGGTTTGAGAAAGCTGAAAGTTTTATTTCATATTCTTTAATAAGGAAAGAATACTCAGCTGTATCGGTTTTTAAGTCTTCGTAGAACGAACGAATATATTGCATGCCTCTTTCTTTCTCGATCTTATGCTCCAATTGATATTCTGCTAAAAAGCCACAGAACACAGCAAGGAACAGCATGAGAAACTCCCAGAAATAATGTGTCCATTTTTTTCGTGCTGTATGTGAATGTGCATGTACTTCCATAAAAATTCTATTTCAGATGATATTTATTTTCTAACGCAACAAGTAATGAATTAGCAATATTCAATTGCTCTTCATACTCCATCATAGACCGGGTACGTACAATTTTGCAAATAGCAATAAGGTTAACTGTTTTGTCAATATCTGCTTTCCCTTTTTGATTAATATACATTCCATGTGTTATTGGTTGATTGAGACGGATATCAGACATTACTTCTATATTTATATTGTCTACTAAAAGGACAATAAACCGGTCCCGAAGGTGGTCGTCTTCAAGCACATCCCTGTGTTCTGTTTTTGAAACTTGTACATAATAAGCATTCATCTGGTTGACCAATGACTGTGAAAAATATCGTAAAGAACCGGATGCTTTCATTTGTTCATATGTTCCATTTGTAGCGATAAATGGAAATACCGTAGTCAGGGTCGTTAGATCCTTATATAATAAGGTGTCATTCCATTTATTGCGATC